>UMJI01068359.1_pt1 | contig 12155 bp, 12 predicted proteins | sample 1965991 | NCBI WGS metagenome assembly UMJI01 (sample SAMEA4836140, study PRJEB28245) | human gut metagenome | biome: gut microbiome; material: fecal sample | place: Denmark | collected 2008
CGCCGTGCATCTGCGCGCCGAAGCAGCAGTCGACCGAGCGCTCGTTCAGCCAGCGCGCCATCTCGAGGTTGCCACCCTCCTGCATCCGCACGGTCACGCCCGGATAGCGGGCGCGGAACGCCGTCAGGATCTCTGGCATCCACAGGGCCGAAATGCTGTAATAGCAGCCGATCGTCAGCGAGCCCTTTGACACGCCGCCGATCTCCGCGCTGAGCTGCTCGGCGTTGTGGTGCGCGCGCACGACCTCGCGCAGCAGCGGCAGCATGAGCTTTCCGTTTTCCGTGAGCTGCACGCCCTTTTTGCTGCGAAGAAACAGCGGAAAGCCGAGCTCTTCCTCCAGCGTGCCGATCATGCGCGTCACGCCCGACTGCGTGTAGCCCAAAAGCTCCGCCGTGGCCGTCAGGCTGCCGAGCTCTGCCGCGGCAAGGAACGCCTCGCATTTGACCGCTTCCATACGCCCTCCTATCCATGATTTTATATCATGTTTTTCATTTCAAATAACCGTTTGCGTCATGTTTTCTCTTATTCTACAATAGCAGTCAGAAACCGTCAATCCTGTTTTTGAAACGAGGTCTTTTTTCATGGAGCATCGTCTTTCTTTTTCCTGCGACTATCTTGAGGGCGCGCATCCCGCCATCCTGCAGCGCCTGTGCGAAACGAATTTTGCGCAGACCGCCGGTTACGGCACGGATGAATACTGTGAATCCGCGCGCGAGAAGATCCGCGCCGCTTGCGGCACGCCGAACGCGGAGATTCACTTCCTTGTCGGCGGCACACAGACGAACGCGACCGTCATCGACGCGCTGCTGCGCTCTTACGAGGGTGTGATCGCCGCGGACACGGGGCACATCAGCGTGCACGAGGCCGGCGCCATCGAGTTCGGTGGGCACAAGGTGCTCACGCTGCCGCAGGAGAACGGCAAGATCACCGCATCCCAAATCCGCGCACTGCTTGATCAGTACGAGGACGACGCGAACCGCGACCACACGGTCATGCCCGGGATGGTCTACCTCTCCCAGCCGACGGAGTACGGCACGCTCTATTCCAAAAAGGAGCTCGCGGCCATCAGCGCGCTCTGCCGCGAAAAGCGCCTGCCGCTCTATATCGACGGCGCGCGCCTTGCCTACGCGCTCGCCTGTCCTGAAAACGACGTGACACTGCGCGACCTTGCCGCGCTGTGCGACATTTTCTATATCGGCGGCACAAAATGCGGCGCGCTGCTCGGCGAGGCGGTCGTCATTCCCCAGCCGGGGCTCATTCCACACTTTTTCACCATCATCAAGCAGCACGGCGCACTGCTCGCCAAGGGACGGCTGCTCGGCATCCAGTTCGACACGCTCTTTACCGATGGGCTCTACGAGCGCATCGGCGCAGACGCCGTTCGCTACGCCGACGCTATCCGGCGCGCGATGGCGGAAAACGGCTATTTGCCCTGTTTCCCCTCCCCGACGAACCAGAGCTTCTGCATCGTCAGTGAGCAGCAGCGCAAAGAGCTCGCCGAGCGCGTGGACTTCTCCGTCTGGGAGCAATATGACGAGACGCACAGCATCATCCGCTTTGCCACAAGCTGGGCAACGCGGGAAGAGGATGTGAACGCGCTCTGTCGCATCCTGCGCGAGTACACCGCGCAGGAAAAGGTAGCGTCCTAAAATCAAAAAAGAGCTTTCTCCGATTTTCAGGAGAAAGCTCTTTTCATTTCATTGCGCTGCGCTCAGTTCTTTTTCATCATCTGTTCATCCTGCTGCAAAAGCTGCTGCGTGATGATATCGAGCTGCCGGTGCTTGGCCATGCGGTCGGCGATGTTGTTCTGCACCAGCTCCGTCTCCTGATGGCCGCGGAAGGACAGCTTAAGCAGAATCGGCGTCAGGATCGTGCCGCATACGACCGTGATGACGACCGGCGTCATCATCGCGGGCGACAGCACACCCATCGAAAGGCCGCGGTTGGCGACGATCAGCGCGACTTCGCCGCGGCAGGCCATGCCCACGCCGACCCGGATGCTCTCGCGCGTGGTGAACTGGCACGCCTTGGCGCCAAGGCCGCAGCCGAGGAGCTTCGAGATGATCGAAACAAGCAGCAGCAAAATCGAGAAGACGACCATGCCGCCCGTCAGACCCGTGATCTGCACATTGATACCGATGCTCGCGAAGAACACCGGCGTGAGCAGAAGATAGCCGAGGGGGTTGTACTTCGTCTGGATGTAGGTGCCCTTGGGCGTGCATGCGACGGCAAGGCCCGCGGCGTAAGCGCCCGTGATATCAGCGACGCCGAAGAACTCCTCAGCGCAGTAGGCCATCACAAGGCACAGGACAAAGGCGAACACGGAGTTTCTGTGGCTGGCCCAACCGTGCTGACGTTTGAGCATCCAGCAGAAGATGCGGTTCGCGCCAAAGCCGACCACGAAGGCAAAGACGAAAAAGCCCACGATCTTGAGGAGCACCATGCCGATGCTCTCATCGCCGCCGGCAAGGCTGCAAACGAGCGTCAGGGCGATCAGGCCGAGCACATCGTCGATGAGCGCGGCGGCCAGGATCGTGTTGCCGACCTTGGTCTCAAGCTTTTTCATCTCCTTGAGCGTTTCGACCGTGATGCTCACGGACGTGGCCGTCAGGATGGTGCCGATGAAGATGTTTTCGATAAAGCCGGTGCTCTCAATGAGTCCCAGCTCATCCGCGCCCCAGGCAAGCGCCGTGCCCATGAGAAACGGCACGACCACGCCGAGGACCGCGACCATGAAGCCCGCCTTGCCGCTGTGCTTGAGCTCGTTGATGTCCGTGCCCATACCGGCGGAGAACATCAGCACGATGACGCCAAGCTCGCTGAGCTGCTTGGTGAACTCCGTTTCCGAAAGCAGGCCAAGGCCCGCGGGGCTGAGCAAAAGGCCCGCCAAAAGCGCGCCCACGACCTGCGGCATCTGAAACTTCTGCGCAATGAGGCCCAGAATCTTCGTGCTCAGCAGAATCAGCGCAAGATCCAGCAAAAAGTGATACGACATATTGATCTCCTCCCAAACTCTCTGATCTCTATCCAAATTCTTCCGTTTCATTTCGCGAGGCTCTATTCTAACTTCTTTTTTTCTTTTTTCAACAGTCAGAATCACCAAGGAAACGGAAGAATTCCTGCACAGCTCAGGCAAAATGCAATATTTCTTTCATTTTTAACGTGAAATGTTTGCTTTGATTCCGTTTCCATAGCCGTTTTCACAAAAAGCAGCGTCAAACGCGGCGTTAAGAAGCCGTGAAATATGGACAGATTCATTGAATTTCTCTATGATTTACAGGGATATCGTCTATATAGTCCACACATCGTGCACATTTTGTTGCTCACGCCCGTTTTGCATCTTTTCCTGCATTTTGCGCATTTTCGTCGCACAATGCGCCGTTTCTCCCCTTGCCGCGGCAGCGCGGGCGTGGTAAAATCGGCCTTGTGACATGAACAAAGGAAAGGACGAGCCATGAATCAGAAAGAACTCAATGAACTGCGCCGGCGCTTCCGGCTCGATAAGAATAATTTCAGCCGCGTGTACGGCTGCTATGTGAACTCCAACCGTGAGATCATTGCGTGGGTCGATACCTCGATGGGCCTCATGCGGCAGGAGGAACAGGAGATGTACCTGGGCCTTCTCAAAAAGTCCCTCTCCGGCACGCTTGGCAAGAACCTCATCGACGTGGTGTTCTCCACGCAGCAGGTCGCCGACAGCGATGAGCACCGCCTCTTGCAGACTCTTCGCCAGACGGAGCTCAAGGACCCCGCCTCGCGCGAAACGCTCTGCCGCCAAATCATCGACTGCATCGACATGGGCGAGACAAACTATCTCATCCTCCTCGCCGCCGACGCCTACGACGTGCCGCACCGCAGCAAGGATGACGAAATCCAAGCCGACGCGTCGAGTGAGGTCTTCAAGTACTTCGTCTGCTCCATCTGCCCCGTCAAGGCCCCAACACTCGAACTGCGCTACGACCTTGACCAGAGCGAGTTTCACTCAAGCTCCACCGGCTACATCGCGACCTCGCCCGAGCTCGGCTTCCTCTACCCCGCGTTCGACAACCGCACGGCGAACATTTACAATGTGCTGTTCTACTCGAAAAACGCCGCGGAGATCCATCAGGAGGTCATCGACGCGCTGTTCCACGTCGACCCGCCGATGTCTGCCGAGGAGCAGAAAAACGCCTTTGGCTCGGCGCTTGCCGACGCGCTCGACAAGGATTGCAGCTACGATGTCGTCCAGTCCGTGCACGAGCAGATCAGAGCGCGCATCGAAGATCACAAGGAGAGCAAAGACCCCGAGCCGCTTGAAATGACGGCGGGTGACGTCGGCGGCATCCTCGCCAACAGCGGCGTGAACGACGAGCAGATCGCAGCGTTCCAGCGCGAGTGCAATGAGCAGTACGGCGAGAACGCCGCGCTGAACCCGAACAACATCATCGAGAGCAAGAAGTTTGAGATCACGACCCCCGAGGTCAAAATTTCCATTGCACCGGAGAACAGCTATATGATCGAAGCGCGCATCATCAATGGCCGCAAATACCTCCTCATCCCCGCCGACGACGGCGTGGAGGTCAACGGCATCGGCGTGAACATCCCGGGTCTTGCAAAAGAAGAATAAGAAAAAAGGAGAGAAGCCGCGGCTTCTCTCCTTCTCTTTTTGACCATTTACGCCCTGCTCTTGTAGAGGTCAGCGATGATGTCGGCGCACTTGTCGATGCCGAGCTCGCCGCTGTCGAGCGTGATGTGGTAATTCTGCGCATAGCCCCACTTCATGTTCGTGTAGAAGCGGTGATAGGCCGCGCGGCGCTTGTCCTTGTCGCGCAGGCGCTGCTCGGGCGACTGCTCGCGCTCGCCGTAGACCTCGACGATGCGCTTGGCGCGGAACGCCATATCCGCGTGGATAAAGACCTTGAGGCACTTGGCCTTGTCCTGCAAAATGTAGTCCGCGCAGCGGCCGACGATGACGCAGGGGGCCTTTTCGGCAAGCTCGCTGATGACGCGGCACTGTATTTCCCATAGGATGTCCTCGTTCGTCGGGCCGAACGCGCGGTTCGAGAGCGCCGAGGCGAGGAAGCCGCCAGGCGTGTACTCGCCCGCCTCCTTGACATAATTTTCTGCAAAGCCGCTCTCCTCAGCGATCTTCTGGATGAGCTCTGAGTCGTAGCAGGGGATTCCGAGCTGCTCTGCAACCTTTTTGCCGACCGTGCGGCCGCCGCTGCCGAATTCACGGCTGATGGTGATAATATGATTCATAATACAGCTGCTCCTTCCGTATTGAGTTCCCGATACGTTTTTACAATCATACCCGCTGCGATGACGAAAGTCAACACATCCGACACCGGCATGGAGTACAGCACGCCGTCAAGCCCGAAAAAGCGCGGCAGCAGCAGTGCAATGCCCACGCCGAACACGACCTCGCGCACCATGGAGAGCATCGTGGACGAGAATGCCTTGCCCACAGCCTGCAAAAAGATGAAGCAAGCCTTATTGACGCAGGCGAGCACCATCATGCAAAGATACGTGCGGAATGCCTTGATCGCAAAGTCCGTGTAGTAGCTGCTCTCGTTCGCCGCGCCGAAGACGGCGATGAGCTGACGCGGGAAGCCCTCGGCCAGAATGAGCGCGACGGCGCCGACGATCGCCTCGCAGAGCAGGAGCTTTGTAAAGAGCACATGCACGCGCGTCTTTTTCCCCGCGCCCATGTTGTAACCTACGACGGGAATGCAGCCCGCCGCCATGCCGACGACGATGGAAATGACGATCTGGAAGAACTTCATCACGATGCCGACAACGGCCATCGGGATCTGCGCGTACTGCTCCTGCGAGAATATCTCATCCAACGCGCCGTACTTGCGCAGCATGTTGTTGATGGCCGCCATCGCCGCGACGAGGCTGATCTGCGAGAGAAAGCTCGTGATGCCGAGCGTCAGCATCCGGGTACAGAGGCTTGCGTGCAGGCGGAAGTCTCCCTTTTCCGGCTTGACGGTCTTCATGCGGCAGAGGTACCACACCGCGAGCGCCGCTGTGACGATCTGGCCCATCACGGTGGCGACCGCCGCGCCCATCATGCCCCACCGGCAGCCAAAGATGAAAATGGGATCTAAAATGATGTTGAGTACCGCGCCCGCGAGCGTGGAGATCATGGCAAACCGCGGGTCGCCATCGGCGCGGATGACGGGGTTCATCGCCTGCCCGAACATATAAAACGGGATGCCGAGCGAGATATAGAAGAAATACTCCTGCGCATAGCGGAACGTCTCCTCGTTCACCGTGCCGCCGAACATCGAGATGATGGCGTCGGCAAAAACAAGGTACAGCACCGTCAGGACTAGGCTGCTCGCAACCGACAGCACGACCGCGCTGCCGACGCTCTTTTTTGCCTCTCCCACCTCGCCCTTGCCAAGCGAGATGCTGACGAACGCGCAGCAGCCGTCGCCGATCATCACGGCGATGGCGAGCGCCACGACCGTGAGCGGAAAGACGACGGTATTGGCCGCGTTGCCGTAGGAACCGAGGTAGCTTGCGTTGGCGATGAAAATCTGGTCGACGATGTTATAGAGCGCGCCGACGAGCAGCGAGATGATGCACGGGACGGCGTAGCGCCGCATGAGCTTTCCCACGCGCTCCGTCCCCAAAAACTGGTTTGTGTTTTCCATGGTGGTCTTCCTCCTGCACATAAAAATAAGAGATGCGTTCTGCCGGATCAATCCGGACTTACGCATCTCTGCTGCACGATTTGAATATGAAGTTGTCCTCTCCCTCCTTTTGCCGTAAAAAAGCGTGCAGCGTTTCTGCAACCGGATTTACGCAGAAACGCCACACGCTGTGAATTGATTTTATCAAATTGTTTCGAGCATTTCAAATGTTTTTTTGCGGCACGGGCCGCAAATTTTTATTTAGTCCTGCTCCATGAAGCTGCGGATATAGGCGATCAGCATCTTCGCCGTCCCCTCGAAGCCGAGCACATCGCTCTTGACGGTCATGTCGTAGCCGCGGGCGTCGCCCCACTTCGTCTCGCAGTAGTAGTTGTGGTAGGACTTTCTGGAGCGGTCGACCTCTTTGATCTCCTCGATCGCGTCCTCGGCAGACAGGCCCTTCTTCTCCATCACACGGCCGACTTTGGCTTGCTGGTTGCCGCAGATGAAAATGCTCAGCATATTGGGGTTGCCCTTGAGCACCTGGTCGCTGCAGCGGCCGATGATGAGGAAGCTCTCGCCATTTGCGGCCTTGTCGCGCAGCATGGCGAACGTCTTTTCCGCCACGTTGACTTCAAGAGAATTGGAATACTTGCCGATGCGGCGCGAGGCAAAGAAGTTGACGGGCTTTTCATCCATCTTGCGGATCATTTCCTCGCTGTAGCCTTCGGAAACGATCTCCTTTTCGATGGAGTCCTTGTCATAGAGCTTGATACCAAGCTCTTGCGCGATCATGTCGGCAATGTAATGGCCGCCGCTGCCGTGCTCGCGGCCAAGGGTGATGATGATCTGGTTTTTCATGGGATCGCACTCCTTTCCTTTTTCCGTTTACAGATAGCGCAGGAATAAGTAGGCCGTGGATACCGCCATGACAATGATCGTCGCGGGCACGCAGTACTTGCAGTAGCGGCCCCAGCCAATGGGATAGCCGCCCTTGGCCGAAGCCGAAGTGCCGACGACATTAGCGCTCGCGCCGATGGGTGTCGCGTTGCCGCCGAGGTCCGTGCCGAGCGAAAGCGCCCAGGCAAGCACGCCGATATCCATGCCCTCTGTCGCGGCGATGGCGCGGATGACAGGGATCATGGTCGCGGCAAAGGGGATATTGTCGACAAAGGCGCTCGTGATGGCCGAGAGCCACAGAATGACGATCACAATAACCGCGATATTGCCCTCACTGACCGAGGTAATGAAGTTCGCGATCATGTTGAGCACACCTGTCTTTTCAAGGCCCGCCACGGAAACGAACAAGCCGATGAAAAAGAGCAGCGTCTTATAGTCCACGCCCTTAATGATTTCTATAACAGATTTTTTGCCGCTGGTCAAGCCCAAAACGATCAGCGTCAAAATCGCGACGATGACGCCGATGCACGCGACGGAAAGCTCCGTCTGCGCGTGCGTGATGAGCAGCACGACCGCCAGCAGGAAAACGCCTGCGCTCGCAAGAAATGCCTTCTTGTTCGTGATGGCCGTCGAAGGCTCAGGACAGGTGACGGGGCCGCCGTTGGCATGCTCGGCGCGCTCAAGTTCCTTGCGGAAGCAGAGCGTGAAGTAAATGAGCATGAACACAAAGCAGATCGCCACGACCGCGCCGGTATTTTCGATGAAGTCGAAGAATGTGTAGCCGAGCGAGGTGCCGATGATGATGTTCGGCGGGTCGCCGCACATCGTGGCCGCGCCGCCGAGGTTCGCGCAGAAAATTTCAGACAGGATCATCGGCACGGGGTCGAATTTCATCGTCTGCGCCAGTTCGAGCGTGACGGTGGCGAGAAACAGCACGACCGTGATGCTGTCGATGAACATCGACAAAAACGCCGAGAGCGACATAAAGCAGATGAGCAGCGGCACCGTGCGGTAGCGCACGAGCTTGGCAAGCGTCAGGCACAGCCAGCGGAAAAAGCCCGCCTTGCCGAGGCCCTCGACCATGATCATCATGCCGGCGATAAACAGGATCGTCGACCAGTTGATGCCAGCGGTGCTCTCCTCACTTGCGCCGTACCAGAATGTGCTCTGGAAAAACGCGCCGAGGTTGAGCGTCTCCCAAATGGCGCTCATCGAGCGCATGCAGACGCCGAACACCAGCACGAGCACGAGCGCGCCGCTCCCGAGCGTAATGTAATGCCGTTCAAACTTATCGAGGATAATAAGCAGGAACATAGTGACAAAAATGCAGATGGCAATGATCTGAGCAAACATGTTATTCCTCCCTGTGCTGTGGAATTCCCAGCGCGAGTCATTATATCGACCCTTTGCGCGGAAACGAAATGCTTTCTTGACATGGAGGATATGTCATTTTTCTATGCCGTCCGAATTTTCCTGATTTCATGCGGCTTTTCGACGGTGTTTACTTTTCGTCAAGGTTCTGTTCTTTTTTCCCGAATACGCTTGCGCCGCCGCTTCGCTTCTGTTACAATCAGTCTTGCCGTCCGCAAGGTGCGGACGAATGCTTTTCTCTTCCGTCAAATTTTACGCAGTCAGGTTCCTCGCCGCCGCGCAGAACCCCACTTATTTTCTTTTTCAGAGGAGCTTGCTTTTTATGAACATCAGCTACGACAGCTACCGCGTCTTTTATTACGCCGCCAAATTCCGCAGCTTCTCGCAGGCCGCCGCGGCGCTCTACAGCAACCAGCCCAATGTGACACGTATGATCCGAAAGCTCGAATCCGAGCTCGGCTGCGCGCTGTTTTTCCGCTCGCCGCAGGGCGTGCGCCTCACGCCCGAGGGGGAGAAGCTCTACACGCACATCGCCGTCGCGTTTGAGAGCATCGAGGCAGGCGAAGAGGAGGTCCTCTCCGACCAGAGCTTGCAAAGCGGTATCGTCCACATCGCAGCGAGCAGCCTTGCCCTGCGCACGCGGCTTTTGCAGGTGCTCGCGCGCTACCGGCGCGCATACCCGCACGTGCGCATCTGCCTGACGAACCACTCTGCCTCCCACGGCCTCGCCGCCGTGCAGAACGGCCTTGCCGACTTCGCCATTCTGGCAGAGGGCGCGTCCGTGCCGGATTCGCTCACGGCGCAGAAGATCGACGAAATTCAGGAGATCCCCATCTGCGGCCCGGCGTTTTTGGAGCTCACCGAGGAGCCCGTTTCGCTCAAAAGGCTTGCTGACTACCCGATCATCAGCTTGACGGAGGGGACATCGTCGCACGACTTTTATGCCGAGCTCTTCCTGCGCCACGGTCTTTCGTTCAGCCCCGATGTGGAGGTCGAGACCACGGCACAGGTGCCGCCCGTGGTGCAGAGCGACCTTGGCGTCGGCTTCGTGCCGCGCGAGATGCTTTACGGCACGCCGGAGGCAAGCGGTATCTACCCCATCACGCTCGAAGAGCCCATTCCTGCGCGCAGCGTCTTCCTCTTCCAGCGCAAGACACAACCGCTGAGCATCGCCGCGAAGAAGCTGCGGCAAATGCTGCTTGAAGACGCGCCGCAGGAGAGTGGAAAATAATCAGACAAAGTCCCGCCGGTTTCGAACCGGCGGGACTTCTTTCATATATGAATGCTTAATCGGCATGCTGCACGCGCTTTTCTTTGCGGTCAAGATAGAGGTAGAAGCCGACGTTCAGGAGCACGCCGACCAGCGTGGACACCGGCGCGGCAAGGCCGATCTTCGTCAGGCTCGCGTTCGGCTGGATGCTCATCACATACGCAAACGGCAGGCGGACGAGCAGCGTTTGGATGAGCCCCTGTGCCATGACCCAGAGCGTCTTGTTGTTGCCGTTGAAGTAGCCGAGCATGCTGAAGAGGATCGCCGTCAGGATGGTCTCGGGCGCGAAACCCTTCAGATACTCAAAGCCTTTCTGCACGACCTCTGCATCCGGCGAGAAGATTCCCGCCAACACATCGCCCTTGAGCATCACGAGCGCGAACACGGCGCAGCCGAAGACCAGCCCCACGCCGATGCCCGTCAGCATCGACTGCCTTGCGCGCTTCTGATTTCCCGCGCCCACGTTCTGCGCGACGAACGACGCCATCGACTGCATCAGCGCGCTCGGGATCAGCATGGCGAAGTTGACGATCTTGCTCGCAACGCCGTAGCCCGACGACGCCGCAAGGCCCAGCCGGTTGACAAACGCACACAGCACCAGAAACGACAGCTGCGTCAAAAACTCCTGCAAGGCAAGCGGCAGACCGATGCTCAAAAACTTCTTACATTGAGGATTGAATCGAAAGTCCGCGCGTGATGGCAAAGGGCAGCTTCTTTTTGATGAGCAGCGCAACTGCGAGCACCACGCTGACAGCCTGCGCCAGAACCGTCGCGATGGCCGCGCCCGCGGCGTCCATGCCAAAGAGCGCAACTAAAACGAGGTCGCCCGCGATGTTGACGATACAGGCCACCAGCACAAAAAGAAGCGGCGAGCGGCTGTCGCCAAGACCTCTAAAGATGGCAGAGAGCAGGTTATACGCAACGATGAAGAAAATTCCGCCGCCGCAGATGCGCACATAGCTCGCCGTGAGATCGACAGCCTCCTCGGGTGTCTGCATCAGCACGGAAACGGGCCGCGCAAAGCCCACGAGCAGGATGAATATTCCGACGGACAGGATCGTGAATACGACCGCCGCGCCGCCGAGGACCGCGCTGATCTGCTACGGCTGTTTTTCGCCAAGATACCGCGCGATGAGAACCGTGACTCCCATCGCGAGCTGCGTGACCACGAAAGTCACAAGGTTCAGGATCTGGCTGCCGGTCGAAACGGCGGAGAGGCCCGCCCTCGAGCCGAATTGGCCGACAAGCAGCAGATCGACCGCGCCGTAGGCTGCCTGCAAAATGAGTGCACCGAGCACGGGAAGCATGAAGAGCGACAGCTTTTTTAAAATGCTGCCCTGCGTAAAATCGCTGCGATCAGTAGTCAAGGGTAATTTTCCTTTCGGCCATGACGTCGTAAAGTGCCTGAATGGTGCGGATGGTACATTCTGCGTCCTCGTCGGAAATATCGTCGAGAAGCGGCGCGAGCTGGGCGAAAAACTGCTCGTTGAACGTTTGCGAGAGCTTTCTCCCCTGCTCGGTGATGGTGAGATACGTCACGCGCCCGTCCTCTGCCGAGGCGGACTTTTGCAGATACCCTTTGTCCTCCATCTCCCCGACTGTGCGCGTCACGCCGGGGCGCGGCAGATGCAGCGCATCGCTGATGTCGGACACCTTGACGCGCACGCCCTCGCACTCCAATCGCTCGATCGCGTCGAGATACTGGATATAGGACGACGTGACACCCTTCGGCAGCGCCGGGAGCAGCTCACGGGCACGCTTGGCCTGATAGCAGGCGTCCAGCAACGCCTTGATCTTTTCGACGGTCATAGCCACCTCCTGCATTTAATTATCTTTGTTAATTATCTTCGGTAATTATAAGAGTATCATACAGAATTGTCCATACGCAATTTGAAAGGAAACACACCCGACGTTTCCTCCCCAAATTTGCGCAAAAAGCCCCGCCGTTTTGAACTGCACCCCGTTTGTTAGACAAGTATGGTAAAATACTT
>UMJI01012502.1_pt1 | contig 12076 bp, 6 predicted proteins | sample 1965991 | NCBI WGS metagenome assembly UMJI01 (sample SAMEA4836140, study PRJEB28245) | human gut metagenome | biome: gut microbiome; material: fecal sample | place: Denmark | collected 2008
TTGTTTTTGCCATTAGCTTCATCAATCAATGCTTTTAATTGTGATTTATTAACTTTTAATCCTTTAATAGCCTTATTTAATTGATCATGTGCTTTCTTTACTGTTTCCGGCGTAGAATTTTTATTTGCAGATTCAGTTTCAGCTTTTGCTAACGCATCTGAGAATGATTTCCAACTATCTTCTGTATAGAACTCTTGTTTTCCATCATACGCTTTAGCTTTTTCAATCAACTTATTCAAGTTTGTTTTATCAACTTCCTTATATGTTAATCCAGTAATAGCTTTATCTAAATCTTCATATGCTTTCTTCACTGTTTCAGGTGTAGATTTTTCATTTGTAGATTCAGTTTTAGCTGCATCTAACGCATCAGAGAATGATTTCCAACTGTCTGCTGTATAGAACTCTTCTTTTCCATCATATGCTTTAGCATCTTCAAGTCTCTGTTCTAGTTTTGATTTATCTGCTTCTAAACCTTTTAAACTTTTATCAAGTAAATCACAAGTATCATTAACAATTTTCTGATTTACATCTTGATTCTCTCGAACATTCTTTGCAGCTTCCAATGCTTTTTGCATCGTTTCCCAACTAGTTTTTGTTATATACTCTTCTAATTCTGCTTTTTTCTCAACTTGACTAATCAAATCGTTTAAGCGATCTTTATTAACCGCACTTCCTTCAGGACGATCTGGACTTATTGGCTTATTAGAATCCGAAAAAGCTTCTAGTTCAACTATATGGTCAGAAGTACCCTCGTTATTAACTCTTCCATTTACGTAAACACGAATGTAACGAGCAGTTATTTTTTCAAATGTTATTGTCTTACCATCGACTGTTTCACTATATAAATCGTCTTTACCTTCACCTAAGTGATGAACATTTCCCAATTTATCAGAGTTAAATACTTGAGTTTTTTCTTTAAAATCTTCATCTTTACTTAACTCAACAACTGTTGGTCCGTATGTTCTTCCATCTGCATAACGAGTTAAATGAATTTTATTTAAATCATATTCAGCACCTAAATCAACTTGAACATATCTAGAGTGATTTTGACCATCTGATGTATCACCTAACTCTAAATAATTATTTCTATAATCTTTACTTCCATCATTCAAATGACTGAATGGACGCTTTTCTTCTTCAGGAACAACTTGCTTTGTAGTTACATCATAAGCTGAAACCTTAACATTTTTATTTGTCTTAGAACTAACAACATTATATTGATCTTGTTTTAAATCATCAACTTCATTAAATGCTAACGCTTTATCATGTAATGTAACATATCCAACTTTACCTGTTAAACGTTCACCAAATACTAAATTTCCTTTTTGAACATCAGGATTTACATTCGAAACGTATTTTGAATTAACAAGTGCTCCATCCACATAAAGCTTGATCATGCCATTTGCTTCTTTAACAGCCGCAAATTGGTGTTTATTTCCATCGGCAATAATTCCTTCAACTGATTCATTAACTTTATCATCATTTGGATTTGCTTGATTTTTTTCTACTAATGTTTTTTCAGTGTGTTTTGAATCAACACTCATTCCATTAAAGTTAAATGTTAAATATCCTTCTTTATCAATACCAACAGTAAATGCTCCATCTTGACGTACGATTTCTGCATTTTTCATATCTGTTGTAATTTCGCCAGAAATTGTAAATCCACGTGTTTTATCTACTGAATATTTAGCACCTTTTTGAATTGTTTCTCCGTTAAATTCTGTTGTTCCAATTCCATTAATCAAATCATTCACATAGTAATCATCTGTAAAAGCCGTATTTGACACATTACCTACAACATCTTTTACTCCATTTACCTTTACTGTAACATCCGAAGTGTCTTCTAACTCTTTTTCTACAGTAAGTACTGCAGTACGTAAATCCGCATCCAATTTAACATCAGTAACCTTATTTCCATCTACAGTAAAGTTATTTGCTGTTGGAGTTTGAATTCTTTCATCAAATGTAACACTTACCTTGTTCTTATCAGCATGCATTGATTCTACTTTTGCTGGTGTTCCATCTTTAGCACCATATTGAACAATCAATACTTCTTTTGGCTTTAATGTATAAGTCAATTCTGTGTTGTGAGATACAGAATCATTTGTTTGACGAGATTGATCACCAACAACTACTTTTCCATAAACGTTTTTCACTTCACTTGAAACGCCAACTTTTTCATCTAATTTAAGAGTATATTTTTGTTCTGTATTATTAGGGTTACGAATTGAAACAATACCTTGATTTCCATTCCAACAAGAGTAACCGTACACTTCTCCTTTTTCTGGATCTCCACCAAACATTTTTGATTTTTGAAGAATATCAAAGTTGTCTTCAATCCAATTTGCAGCTTCGGCATTTACTTGCCATTTTTCATCATCAAACATAGATGGTGAATAATAGTATTCCCAGAATGCAGTACCACGAGTACCTAACATATACAAGTGAGTACGTAATTCATCTGTTGTATATTCAATTTGTCGCCCTGGACTAGGACTTACTCTATGAGCTGTTTTTGCATAAACAGGGTCATGGTTATAGAAATATTTGTTTGGTAACTGCCACTGATTATTTGTAAAGAATTCGTAGTAATCTCCATCTCGATACGTTAACATCTGTTCTTCATGACTACTATTGAATTTATCTGAAAAACCAGTATCCCCTGTATTCTGCATCCATACACTATTTACCCACCGTACATGCCATGGACTTGGGTTTGCATATGAAGTCATGTTAATCCATAAATCTTTACCATTATTTTCACGGTTTGCACGCATTGTTTCAAACATATCTGTCCAACGCTCATATGTTTCAGAAATTGTACATAATTCGTTTGTTGTCGTATGTTGGTGATTTGGATTTGTTGATGGATTCAACAACATACCATCTAATTTCCAGTAGTTAATATCAAATTTATCTTGATATCCAACAAAGATATCCTTAACTAATTTATTCAAATAACGACCATCAGAAATATTAATATCGTTTTCTGCATTATTTGTATTTACAGATCCTAATCCTTGACTCTGGATATAATTTGCGATTTGTGTTGGTGTACCATATCCACCACGTGGACCTAGCCATAAACCAAAGTTAGACCCCATCTTATTTACTTGGGAACTTGAATTATACAATTCATTAGGGAATTTATTTGCACTTCTATCAAAATCCCAGAATGAACTATAATTAGTCCAACCATCATCAACTACATAAGAATCTAATGGATTAACACCATATTGCGTAAAGCCTTTTTCAATTTCATTGAAACTTTCTTGGATATTAGAATCCGTAATTTGTTTCATGTTATCGTACCAAGAGTTAAACTGTTGTCTAAAGTTCGTTTTTGTAGCGATTGTTTCAATATATTCATAGAAATCTGACTGAACAACTTGATAATCTGTACTACGTGCAGCCCCTACAACAGCGTCCCAAGTAACCATCTTACCAGATTGTCCATTTGCATTGTTATAGTTGTTATAATTGTTGAATTGTCCATCAGAATTTTTTCCTTTTACCGATAAATTTTTACCATAGTGATAACGAATAAATCCATTTTTTGTCTCAGAATTCTTTTCTTTTGGACGAATCTTATTTTCCGTTTGAGGGAATTCACAACCCCAATACATTGATCCAACATAATAAGGCTGACCTAATTCTAGATATTTACCTTTCATGTTTGCCATATGTGAGTTGTCTGGTAAATCAGGAATTGTCCAATAGTTTGTATCTGCTGATTGATTAGACCCATTACCTACTACATCACTATTCTGGAAATCCATATTTTCTAAATCGATATATAAGATTTTAGCTTGTTCTGCCTGTGCTTCAGGTACTTCAATCTCTAAATGTTTTCTCATGAAAGATTCTCCATCCTTCATAGAAATTACTTCTTTAATTGAATACTCAACATTACGAGCAGTTATAGGATTGAATGTAAATGTTAATGTTTTATAACCATTTGCTTCAACAACTTCTGGTTCTCCTTTAACAGTTAATTCACTTGCCTTAATCTGTGACACAGATTTTTCAGGGAATACCGCTTTGTCTTTAAAGAATCCTAATTCTCCAATAGATGTAACATATTTTTCTTCTTTTGTCCCGAAAGAACTTTTAACTACAAATCTTAAATATTGAGTATTAACTGTTTCATTAAAATTAGCATATTCTATTTTTGTGTTTGTATCACCTTTAAAAGTACCTGATGCTACTAACGTACCTTTAGTATCATCTTGTAAATCTGCTTTTGATTCACATGCATATACTTCGTAATCCTTGATATGACCAGCAGCTGTTGGATTACCCTGATGTAAACGTTTGTGGTAAGCCAATGAATTTAAGCCTTCAAGTTTTTTACCAAAATCAATGTAGATATTATGAGGCCATTCATAAGAGTCCTTGTTGCTTTTATCGCTATATTGTGAGTGGTAATATGTACTAGCATCACCATCAAAAATCTTTTGAGCTGGCCCATTAGGACCTTCTTTAACTTTTTCTTCACTATCAGCTGTAGCTTTCCAATTTGCTTTTTCTGTAAACTCTTGTTCAGGAGCTTTAAATCCAGCTGCTTCTTGAGAGTTCTCCATTGTTTCAATCACAAACTCTTCACTAGATTTTGGAGTCATTCTAGTTTCGCCAGATGTGCGATAGTTTGTTAAATATTTAGTTTCTAACCTACCATCTGTGATAGAGAATGTACGTTTTAAGTAGCCATTACCAAAAGTATAATTACCATTCTCTTCTTTTGTTAATGCAACAGTACCATTTTTTTGTTCTGTGCTTAAGTCTGTTTCTTGAGCTTCAATATATGTATTGCTAAATGGAACAATAGTCCCAAATGCAGTACACAAGGCTGCAACAGCTAATGCACTTTTGCATAATGAGTTATATTTCATGTTTACATGACGAGGAATCCTAACTAAAAATTAGGATAGGAATTGTCTTATGTCCTTTCTATTATTAGCTCGTCGCAATTCCTTTTTTTTACGTTTTTCAATTAAAAAAGCATCTAATCTAATGATTGGGTGCTTCTATATAACTGTTAAACGCTTACATTAATGATTATACATGTTATCAACTGTTTGTATTTGTCTTTTTTAGTAATTCGTTTTCACTTTTTGCGAAATTTTTACAAAAAAACTTAAATTTACCTTAAATTTGAATATCACATCATAATTCATAATTTTTTCTTCCCGCAATCAATTAGATTTCTAACATTATGATTTAGCGATTAGGAAATTGTATCAGAATAAGTTAAGAATGAGATTTATAAAAAGTCTAATTTGTCACAGAATTTATAAAAAAAAGAACAATTTGATCAACTATAAAATTACACATCTACTCGCAAATTAAAAAAAAGACAGAAACCAACAAATTTCTGTCCTTCAATTCTTATTCGATTTTCATATATTTCAAGCCACCATACTTAACTTGAAAACGATAAATACTATACTTTAATTTTAACCAATCTATATCAGAAATCGCATTATCCTGAATGCATTTAAATATAATATTTTCAGACTCTTTTAAACATTCCAAAGTCTGTGTCCACTTATTATACTTTTCACTATTAGGTTCAACCGCCATGTCTATGATATTGTCATATTTAAGGTTGATTGTCTTATAGATTGCACGAATATTCTCAATAGTTGGTTTATCAATTTTATCAACATAATCTAAAAATCGCATAAAATACCACTCCTTTACATCAATATCCTATTATAGTCAATAGTTTCAATTATTCTAGTTTTTTGCTTTTTTTAACAAAGCGAAAGTGATTTCGCGTTTTAATTTATCTACATCCATTGGTTTTGAAATATGTCCATTCATTCCTACTTCTAATGCTTTTCTCTTATCTTCTTCAAAAGCATTTGCAGTCATCGCAATAATCGGAATATTAGCTTTGTTTTTATCTGGAAGCTCACGAATCTTTTTCGTTGCCATATAACCATCCATAATCGGCATCTGAATATCCATTAAAATCAAATCATAAGTATTACTAGGTTTTTGAATCACTTTGCCAACACATTCAATACCATCATTCACCCAATCTACACTAATTCCACAACCCTCAAGAATAACTTGAGCAATCTCTGCATTCAATTCATTATCCTCAGCTAAAAGAATACGTTTTCCTTCTAATGATTGATCTGATTCTAGAACATTGTCATTTGATGTTTTAATATCTTCATCTATAATTTGATGCTCAATGGTAATTGTAAAACAGCTTCCCTTACCTAATTCACTCTTAACATCTATTGTTCCATTCATCATGTCTACCAATTTCTTTACAATCGACATACCAAGACCTGTACCCATGATGTTTCGAGTGTCTTTTGTTGTTTCTCGAGTAAAAGAATCAAACAAAGTTGGAATAAAACTTTCACTCATACCAATACCCGTATCTATAATCTCAGTTTTAAATTTAGCGTAGCCATCCCTACTTGAAGGCATTTCCTGCACATTTATCGTAACAGTTCCACCATTTTGTGTATATTTGATTGCATTACCCACAAGGTTAACTAATATCTCTTTCACCTTGGTACTATCACACAATATATTTGCATGTTTAATGTCAATGCTAGTATTCATCTGAATCTCTTTTTCTTTGGCCATTGCACCAAATACATTCGAAACCTCTTCAATGATATTAACAATCACATCTGGCTTTTCTACCAATTCAGTCTTTCCACTTTCAATTCTTGCCATATCAAGCACATCATTAATAATCGACAATAGAAGATTTCCCGACTGTTCAATTTTTTTCTGATAATCCATTAGCTTTGGATCTGTCAATTTCTCTTTCATCAATTGATTATAGCCAAGAATCACATTCATCGGAGTACGAATATCATGCGACATATTATTCAAAAAATCTGTTTTAGAACGATTCGCACTTTCAGCTAAGGCATAAGCTTCTTTTAATTTCTCTTTTTGAATTCGCTCCTTTTGAATTAAATCATCAATATTTCGCGTACCAATCACTACAGCCCTAGTTTTATCTCTTTTCTTTACATAAGAAACCCGAGCCTGATAATACAATATACCCGTATCAGATAGATATTCGTATGTCATTGAGAAATCTTCATTTTTAGATTGCAGCATCCCTAATGAAAGTTCATCTAAAAAACTTTGTCTTGTTTCTTCTGATACAAGATTCTGAGCATAAGCCGGTAAAAAATCAACCCATAAATCATGATACGTTCTGCAAAAATCAGATATACGCTTTCCATCTTTTCCTGTTTCCCTAAAGGAATAAATTTGACCATTCTCCAAATCTAGTAATAATACTGAGAAATAATCTTTTCCTATTCCTTCAATAATTTCTCTTTGAAGTTCTAAAACATTTTCTTTCTTTCGAACCTCATCCATTGGTCTAAATCCCATCACAAATTTAAAATGATGTGTATCATCATATAAACGAATAGCTCTGGCGTACAATGTTTCATATCCAGCCCTATTAGGCATAATCTTATACTGTATTTCTACACTATCCTTATTTTTCAAAGCATCCATAAAAGGTATCGGAGAAAGAATTTCCATAAAATTCGGAAATGACTCTTTGACAAGAATATTTTCATAGAAATTACGCAAATTATACATGTAGTTTTTATTACCACCTATGAATAAATCATCAATTCCATTATCGTTATGCATTTGGCCATTATCCTTTACAACAACCATTGTATTCTGCATTAAATCCCCCATAATTACAGTTGTATAATCCATAGTTAAGGCCGTCATCATCTGATTACGCTCTTCTTCTTTTTTTTCTTTATCTCGCATAAAATCAGAAACATCCGTAATATTTCCCTGAAAAAAGAAACCACGCTCAGATTTTAACACTGAATAAGAATCGGACACCCAATGATATCCATCTTTCCCAATCAATCTAATAATGATATCTTTACAAGAACCTGTCTTGTATGTATTTGAAGCAATTAATTTATCTTCTAATAAATGCTTTTTATCATATGGATGCAGCATATTGATGAACTTATTATCAAAATTCTTCTCTATTTCTTTTCTTGTCCATCCCAATGCATCTAAAAATTTATCACTCAAAAAAAGGAATGGATATCCCTCATCTGCAGAACACCTATAATACCCGCCAAGTAACCTACACACTTCATCTAAATCCATATTTAGTGGATCTATGCTTCTTGGCCTTTTTATTGAATTCATTATTCGTTTTAAAATTTGCATGATTAACCCCGGAAATTTAACCCTATATTTCTCATTATCACATTATAATCTATCATTAAAGCCCTTACATATAAAACTAAAATCGATTATAACAAGGAATATAACATTTGTCATTAAAAAACGAATAAACTTTTAAGCGCAACTAATTAATGCAAATAAATATTGAAACGATTAACTTTTTTACAAATATGAGTTATTAAAAAAGACCTATTTGAAACAATCAAACAAGTCTTATTCAAATTTTTAATCTTATTATCCAACCTTATAAAATTGTGGATTATTAAAATCACCATATTTCCATTCGCCATCTTCCCATACAAACGAACAAGTAATATCCGTTTGATTTGTAGAATCATCCAAAGAACAATAGCTATTTAATCTCACCCAAAATTCATCTTCCGTTTTATTTGTGATTTCTCCTACTGTATATGTAAAACCTATACCATAAATACAAATTGCTTTATAGCTTTCATAAAGCATTCCATCCTGTTCAATAAATGGCAAGGTTGTTAATGGACTCAAATTATATGGCTTATCGTAACAGATGGGATATCTTCTAGAAAACTTCTGATAATAAACATTCTCTATATCATCATATGTTTTAACTTGTGGATCCGATACCACTGCATATAACTGATCATCTACTCGTATTGATTCTTCTCCTGTAGCAAAATGAGTCCCACAAATATAAGACATACGCTCCTGATACAATGCATTAATATTTTCACTAGCAAAACCCCACAACTCATCATCCGTAAACATACTCGAAATGCTTGTATCAACCGAATTTTCTTGTTCTTGAGAAACTTTTTTTGATTGCTCCTTATGAGTTGTTTTCTCATCAGACTTTTTTATTTTATCCACATTTAAAACAATTCATCCAACCAACATCAGTATTATTATCAAAACAACTACAATCAATCTTTTTCTTTTCATATCCTCACCATTTTTCCGTTTCAAGTATATCATTCAAAATAAAACAAATAAAATCCCAAGCACAACATTTATATACAAGACACTTCCTATGATTTATAGTTGATTGTACGAAATGGAGTGACAACTATGCCAGTAACAATAACAACTTTGTCAAATAAAGTAAAACAACCTAGAGGTGGATACCTACCTATAAAACTATTTAAAGAAATATATTACGATTCTAAAAATGAACTGTTTCAAGATGAGAATGTATCAAAATCACTAATTGGAACAACCGTAGATAATATGACTCGTATTCTATTGGGTGCAATACCTAAGAAAGTCTTTCAACCTGCCGTTAATGGAATGATGGCAGCTAAAGTTGATATATTTGGAGATAGTTTTGACTTAATCGACGAAGTAACTGGCTTTGCCGATGATTCTATCCTTGCCGCATTCCAACTGTCTATTTACGAAGCCATATATAGAAGTGGATATAGATCATCTGTAAATCTAGAGAATAAACTACCTGACAACCATACAATAGGAAACATCAAAGAAATGATTAATCGCTCACTAGCCTATTTTAAGCAACAAGAACACATTGTCGATGTCGGAAAACGTTTGTTTGTAAAATACAAAGGCGACACCATTTATGGCGACTATGATTATTTAGCTGAAGATTCTCTAATTGACATGAAAATACTAAGTAAGAAAATCACCAACAAACACACACTTCAAATCATCTTGTATTGGATTATAGGAATGAAATCAGACAAAAAACATTTTAGTAACGTAAAACATTCAAAATTCTATAATCCAAGATTAAATGTAGAGTATCAATTTGATTTATATGACTTAACACCACAACTTCTTAAACCAATACTAGAAGAAGTATTAATGAATCAGTACTAATATAAAATAGCTATAGTGTCATGAATTCACTATAGCATTTTATTTACACAGTTGGAATCTTCCAAAATTACTTAGTTGCACCACAAATAGAACACTTATATCCGGTTACAACCGTTTCATCATAAGATTCTTTATCTACAACAGTACGTGTTTCATATTCAGCAGGATGTTCAACTGTACCGATTACGACTCCGCTTACAGTTGATGATCCAGTATGTGAATAATCTCCACTTCCAAAAATATATGATTTTTGATGTGCTGTTAATGCATCTGGTGTATCAAATAATTGCATACATCCTCCGCACCTAAATTTCGTTGTTGTAATATTCTCTGTCCAAGCATCTCTGACCAACACTTGTTCTTGATGTGTCACAGCATCATGATGAACGATAGCCGTAATCTTCTCCCAATTATGCTTGTGTTCTTCTTTATCTTGTTTATCTGGTTGATTGTTAGATGGTTTACTTGCAGTGTTTTCTGCTTTGTTATTATCTTGTTTCTGAGTTGGAGTCTCCGTTTTATGTGAGGTTTGTTGGCCACTGCTTGATGTTTCAATAGCTTTTTTAGTTTCTACAAATTCTTGTTTTTGTGCTTCTTTTGTTTCACTTTCAGCAACCTCTTTTGCTTCTTGAATTTTTTGTTCGTTTTTCTTAATTTCTTCTTTCTTGGATCCTTTTTTCTTTGAATCTTTCTTAGTTTTTTCTTGTGTCTTTTCTGTCGTTTTTGTATTTACAGGAGCACTAGAACATCCTGTAAGTACAGTAGTTAATACAACTGCTGCACATAGTAGTTTATTCGTTTTCAATTCCTATTTCTTCTCCCTTTGTATGTACACATTTAGTGTATAACATCGACATTTAGCTTTGTGTCTCAAATGATACATATGGATTAAATGTTATTGGTTTTACCATAAAATAATTCTAATTGTTAGATTTTCTATTTTTTACAGTTGGAATGTTATTTTTATATGCTATAATCACTTTGTTAGACAAGCTTTAACTCGTAATGAATCTCAAGTCCATATTTCTTATAATATCTTGTCTAACTTCCGTCATGGGAACTAGCACTTCCTACACTCATTTACGCTAGTTCTCTCCTATGTCTCATTATAATGATTTACTTTTAATAAAGTAGATCATTTTTTTATTTGAACACTCGAACAAACTTGATAAAGCAATTATATAAAAGGGATATTGTTACGAATTTGTATACGAACAGTTGGATTGTCTATTCCTGGTATATGTGATTTGTTAACGCATCTAAAAAATTATGTGTGATATAATATCTTTAAGTAAAAGGGTGATTTATATATGGGGAACAAGTTATTTTCTGACTTTTTTGAAAAATATGATGTGCCAATCATTCGTATAAGAAGACATGCATTATTGAAGATTGATGATGCGAATGAAGAGAATATTTATATTTTAAAAGATGGAATTGTTAAAGTCAGTGCTTTAATGCATGATGGGCGTGAATTCAACATTACCTATTTAAAAGGATTTGATGCGATTTCTATGTTCAAAGATGCAGTGAGCAAAAGTGATTTTTCTTCTCTACTGATACGTATTGAAAGTGATGAAGCAAGTTTTTATCGAATCTCAAAAGAATTGTTTATGGAGTTTGTAAAGAAAGATCCAGAATTACAAGCATATGTGAATTCATATTATCGCAGGAAATTATCAGAAGCAATTTCTAGGCATGAATTAATGACGATGAATGGTAAGAATGGTGCTGTATGTGCTTTTCTATACTATTTGGTTACTATGTTTGGGAAAGAAGTACGTAATGGGATTTTGATTGATTTAAAAATCACGAATGATGATATTGCAAGTTTTTGTGGTATATCAACAAGTAATAGTGTCAACCGCATTTTACGAGGATTAAGAGAAGAACATGTCATTCGCACATTATATAATAAGATAGTGGTCTTGGATGTTGAATATTTAAAACAATATGTTGATATTAAGGTGGATTCGTAGATCCGCCTTTTTAAATACACAAAAATTGGATAATAGAAATCAAGTAAAAATTAAAAAAATATCAA
>UMJI01025292.1_pt1 | contig 12043 bp, 6 predicted proteins | sample 1965991 | NCBI WGS metagenome assembly UMJI01 (sample SAMEA4836140, study PRJEB28245) | human gut metagenome | biome: gut microbiome; material: fecal sample | place: Denmark | collected 2008
GGGCGGCCCGGACCGCGGCGGCCGGGCCGGCAATCGCCATGACGCGCCGCATTTTCCCCTCGCGGGAGCTGCCCGTGCTGTGCGAGCGCTATGTCGTGCGCAACATCGCCCGGCGCAGGCTGACGGTATACGTTCCGGAGTTCTCGCAGCGTTTCGAGACCGATCCCGACAAGGGGGTGGAGGGGAGCTACTGCGTGCGGGCCGACCTGGCGGGGAGCGGCCGTTACAGCCTTGCGCCGGGAGATTCGCTCTGCTTCGATGCGGTTTTCCAGGCCGGACGTGCGGGTGACGGGCCGCTGATGCCGGATGTTGCGGCCGAATATGCCGCACGTATGGATTTCGTGCGCCGCGACATCGATGCCGCGCTGGTGCTCGAGACTCCCGATCCGGTTTTCGACCGCCTGTTCCGTTTTGCCAAGCTCCGGGCCGCCGAGAGCATCATCCTCACCCGCGGCGGCTACATGCATGCGCCCGGCGGTGAATCCTACTACGCCGCCATCTGGGCCAACGACCAGGCCGAATACGTCAATCCCTTCTTTCCGTTCCTCGGATACGACATCGGGAACGCCTCGGCGTTCAACGCGTTCCGGCATTTTGCCCGCTTCATGAATCCCGGATACGAGCCGCTGCCCAGCTCGATCATCGCCGAAGGCGACGATGTCTGGAACGGGGCAGGCGACCGCGGCGATGCGGCGATGATCGCCTATGGGGCGGCCCGCTATGCCCTGGCGCGCGGTGATCGGATCGAGGCCGAGGCGTTGTGGCCGCTGGTGACGTGGTGTCTGGAGTATTGCCGGCGGCAGCTGACTCCCGAGGGGGTCGTGGCCTCTGATTCCGACGAGCTCGAAGGTCGCTTCCCTGCCGGGAGCGCCAACCTCTGCACCTCCTCGCTCTACTACGACGCCCTGCTGTCGGCTGCCGCACTGGGACGCGAACTCGGTGCGCCGCGCTCCGAGACGGCGCGCTATGGCCGGCAGGCACGGGAGCTGGCCGAGGCCGTGGAACGCTGCTTCGGCGCCGAGGTGGGCGGATACCACACCTATCGCTATTACGACGGAAACACGCTCCTGCGCTCGTGGATCTGCATGCCGCTGATCGTCGGGCTGGGCGGCCGGGCCCGCACGGAGGGTACGGTCGAGGCGCTGCTCGGCCCCGAACTGCTCACCGACGACGGACTGCTGACCGAGCAGGGCAGTGCTACCTTCTGGGACCGCTCGACGCTCTATGCCCTGCGCGGCATCTACCGGGCCGGACAGGCCGACCGGGCCACCGAGTTCCTCCACCGCTACTCCGAACGCCGCCTGCTGGGCGAGCATGTTCCCTATCCGATCGAGGCGTGGCCCGAGGGGTCGCAGCGTCACCTCTCGGCCGAGAGCGGGCTCTACTGCCGGATCATCACCGAGGGCCTTTTCGGTATCAGGCCTGTCGGACTCCGGTCGTTCGATTTGACTCCCTCGCTGCCTGCGGCATGGAATCGGGTTGAACTGCGCCGCATCCGTGCTTTCGGGTCGGAGTTTGACCTCCGGATCGAGCGGATGGACAGCGGCAGCCTTCGCATTACCCTTTCGGAGCAGGACCGCAAACCGGTTGCGTTCCGGATCCGTGAGGGTGAAACCCGACGAATCACCTTAAAAAACAATCCCTTATGAATCTATTTGTCCGAATCATCGGTACTGTGGCCATGGCTCTGTGCTTTTGGCCCGCATCGGCGACGAACCCTGTAGTTGGAAAAACCGTTTTCCTGAAAGATTTTCTCGCGCCGGGCGATGCCGAACGCGACGCCGTACCTGCCGTGCGGGCTGCCCTGGAGCACTGCCTCGAGGTCGGCGCTTCGAGACTCGTCCTGCCCGGCGGGACGCTCCGCATGCTGCCCGACCGGGCTGCGGAGCGTTACCAGTACATCAGCAACAACAGCGAGGGCATGAAGCGCATCGCCTTCGACCTTCGGGGTCTGCGCGACTTCGAGATCGACGGCGCCGGGACCGAACTCCTCTTTTCGGGCTTCGTCTCACCGTTCAGCATCGAGGAGTGCGAGCGGATTGAGATCCATGACCTGAAGATCGACTACACGCGCACGTTTCACTCCGAGGGAATTGTCCGGGCTGCGGGCGACGGGTGGCTTGAGGTCTCCTTCCCCGGGGAGTACCGTTGCGAGGAGGTCAATGGCTGCCTGCATTTCTACGACGAGCGGGGAACGGATTATCCCTATTCAAACCTGCTCGAATTCGATGCCGTGCGGCGCGAACCTGCTTTCCGGGCACACGACTACTGGCTTGCCGATGGGACGATCCCGGCCCGCCGGTGCGGGGACGGGAATTGGCGGATCTACCGTCCGGACTTGAAGGCTGCGATCGGCAACGTGATGGTCTTCGGCGCCACGGCCCGCCTGAATCCCGGCTTTACGATCGCCGATTCGCGTGGTGTGACGCTCCGCGACGTGGCGCTGTACCACTGCGGCGGCATGGGGGTCATCGCGCAGCGCAGCCGCGACATCGCGCTCGAGCGGATGGTCGTCACGCCGGCTCCCGGCAAGGGCCGCATGATCAGCATCACGGCCGACGCCACGCACTATGTCAATTGCGGCGGTTACATCCGCATGATCGATTGTGTCTTCGAGAACCAGAAGGACGACGCGACGAACATCCATGGCCTCTATATGGCCGTTGAGCGGATCGAAGCTTCCGACCGTGTCCTGCTCCGCTGGTGCAACTCGGGACAGTACGGCGTCGATTTCCTCCGCGAGGGGATGGAGGTCGAACTGGTGGACAACCGCACGGTGGCCGCCTATGCCCGCCGGACGGTGAAGTCGGTGCGCCGACTCAACAGTGTCTACTCCGAGGTGACCTTCACCGAGCCGCTACCCGACGGGGTGGCCCCGAAACACGTCGTGGCGGCCGACGAAGGGTATCCCGACGTCGAGATCCGCGGCTGCCGGATGCGCGGCAACCGGGCGCGCGGCCTGCTGCTCGGCTCACGCGGGCGGATCGTCGTCGAGGACAACTACTTCCACATCGCCGGTGCGGCGATCCTCTTCGAGGGGGATGCCAACTACTGGTTCGAACAGTCGGGCGTGCGCGATGTGGTGATCCGTGGCAACCTCTTCGAGAACGGCAACTACGGCAGCCCGTCGTGGGGCGCCGCCTGCATCGCTGTCGGCAGCGGCATCCCGGACCGGACCGGCGCACGCTACCACCGCAACATCCTCGTTGAGGGCAACACGTTCCGCGTCTCCGACCCGCGCATCGTCCACATCTACTCGGTCGATGGATTCCGCTTCACGCGCGACAATGTCATCGAGCATACGGACGAATACCCCTGTGCGCAGGAGGGAGCGGAGGCTTTTGTCGTCGATCAGTGCGACCGGGTGGAGATCGAATCCCCCGAATTTGAGGAAAGAAACGAACCAAACGAAAAATAAGAAAGGATCATGAAAAGGATTTGTCTGGCGGCAGTACTGATGCTGGCGGTGTCGCCGGTTGCCGCGCGGGTGAAGCTCCCCGCCGTATTGGGCAGCAACATGGTGTTGCAGCGCAACACGGAGGTCAATTTCTGGGGCGGGGCAACCCCGAACAGCCGCGTGCGGGTCACACCCTCGTGGAACGGACGGAGCTACGAGACCCGGGCCGACGATGCGGGCCGCTGGGCCCTGAAGGTGCCGACGGGCGAGGCCGGAGGCCCCTATACGGTGACGGTGAGCGACGGCGATCCGGTCGTGCTTGAGAACGTCCTTCTGGGCGAGGTGTGGATCTGCTCCGGTCAGTCAAACATGGAGATGCCCGTCGGCGGCTTTCTCCACCAGCCCGTCGAGGGGAGTGCCGAGGCCGTGGCCGCAGCCGGGGATTGCCCCGGCATCCGGATGTTCACCGTGCCGAAGGTCTCCTCGGAGAGCCCCCGGGAGGATTGCGAGGCCGCATGGCAGTGCTCCACGCCGGCATCGGTCCGCTCCTTCAGTGCCGTGGGGTATTTCTTCGGACGGATGCTCTGCCGGGTGCTCGACGTACCCGTCGGCCTGATCACCCCGAACTGGGGCGGTTCGGCCATCGAGGCGTGGATGACCGTTGAGGCGATCGACTCCACGCCGGGGATCGACCATGCCCTCGCCAAGTCGGGAACTTACGACAACAGCATTCCGCAGCGGCTCTACAACGGCATGATTCTTCCCGTGTGCCGCTTCACGGCCAAGGGGTTCATCTGGTACCAGGGCGAGTCGAATCGCCGCAACTGGTTCGACTACGAGGCGCTGCAGGTCTCGCTGGTCGATCTCTGGCGTGCGACGTGGGGCGACGGGCGGATGCCGTTCTACATCACGCAGCTCGCCCCGTATGCCTATGAGGGGGCTTCGCTGCGTTCGCTGCCGCTTGTCGTCGAGGCACAGTACCGTGCCGCCGCACGGCTCGAACATGCAGGCGTAGCGGCGACGACCGATCTGGGAACGCCTTCATGCATCCATCCCGCGCGCAAACGCGAGGTGGGGGAGCGCCTGGCCTGGCTGGCGCTGGCGAACGACTACGGTATCGAGGGACTGCCGGCTCCGGCTCCGACCTTCCGGGAGATGGAGCGTCGCGGCGACAAACTGCTGCTCCGTTTCGATAACCTGTCGCCTTCGGACGACTGGAGCGGCGCGGACAGCTTCGTGGGCTACGGCCCCGAAGGGGAGCTGCGGCTCGGAGGTTTCGAGGTGGCCGGGACCGACAGGGTGTTCCATCCCGCCGAGGGACGGGTGCTGTGGGGCGACGGACGCATCGAGGTATCCTCGCCTGAGGTGACCGAGCCGGTCGCCGTGCGCTATGCTTTCCGCAACTGGTGTCCCGAGGCCAATGTCTTCACGACCTCCGGACAGCCGCTTGCGCCTTTCCGGTCGGACGACTGGCCGCTCGACGACATCGGCGAGATCCGGTGATCGGGCATGGATTCACTATATATTTAGGTATGCCGTTCACGGGTCGGGATTTTTACCGACCCGTGACGCTTTTGTAACCGGATTGAAACCTTCGACCTCTATTTTTGCGGCAGTGTGACGGATCCGGGCTTCCTGAATCGGTCTGTGCGTGACTCTTTTTTGTCGGATTTTTGGTGTTGAAACTGCTTGATGGACCTTGTTTTGATCCTTTTAGGGCGAATTTTGTGACCTATTTATTTTTTATTCGCGAATTATAGTTTATCTTTGCACAAGTTTCCCCTTTTGAAAACGGGTTTGTTTTTTATATTTTTATTAATTCATAGCTTTGTTTATAACCACTTAATCAAATTTTTATGAGTAAACATCTTTTCAGAATCCTGTTCGGAACGCTGTGCCTCGTTTCGGCATCCGTGTTTACGGGGTGTTCCGATGACGACGAGAAGTCGGTGGTGCCCGAATTGACGGCATCGCCCGAGACGCTGACCTTCTCCGAGGAGACGGAGACCGTTCAGACCATCACTGTGAAGGCCAACTGCCAGTGGACGGTTGTGAAGACCGATCTGGACTGGGCTACCATCGAGCCCATGAGCGGCAGCGGTGACGCTACGATCACCGTATCGGTGTCGGAGATGGCGTCGGGCCTGAGCGAGCGCAGCGGCAAGATCGCATTCTCGCTGATCCACCCCGAGTTCGGCAAATGGGGTGAGGCCGAGTCCACCGTGACCGTCAAGCAGTATGCATCCGGCGTTACGCCCCCCCCACGGGTGACCCGATCTATGCCAACAACTTCGACAAGGAGCAGGCTACGCAAACTTATGGAAGTGAGGGTAAGTCCTGGCCTTATCTGGACCAGTTCGAGGGCTGGAAGAACGAATCCGGCACGGGTATCTCCGCAGTGACCTATTCGTTCAACGGCATGAGTGTCCGCGCCAACTCTCCCTCGAACAACAACTATTCGAAATACGAAGGTTCGGGTGTCAATAACCTGCTGTTCGGCTCGAACAACGAGTTCGTGATCGGGAAGATCACGCTCGATGCTGCACAGAAGAACCTCTGCCTCACGTTCGGCTCCTATCTGAGCGAGTACGGTGCGTCCGACAATGCATTTGATGCATCCAAATTCCATGTTTCGCTGAGCAAGGACGGCGATAACTGGGTGGAGATCACCTACGACCGTCCGGTAGCCGACGACGAGCACTCCCAGTACGGTACGTGGGCTCTGGCTACGGCAAACTTCACGCTCAAGGAGGTTCCCGCCGAGCTTTATATTAAATTCAATGCCGATATCGCATCCTCCTACCGCATGGATGACGTGACGCTCCTCGAGGGTGTCGGCGGCCAGGAGGTCGATCTGAACTATGTCGCTCCCACGACCGGAGCCAAGATCGGCGAAATCAAGACTGCCGGAAAATACAAGACGGCCGGTACGGTCGTAGCACGCGGCAAACTTGCCTATATCATTGCCGACGAGACCGGAGCCATGATGGTATATCACAACGGAAACGAGCGTGCCGTCGGTGACAAGATCTCGATCGAGGGCGAAGTGACCATCTACAACGAGGCTTCGACGCCCCAGTTCTCGGAGGACGCCGTTGTGACTGTCGAGTCTACGGGCAATGCCTGGACCTACAATCCTACGGTTTGCGATGCTTCGGCCATGGATCAGCTCCTTTCGGTAGATCCGGTCTGCACGGAGATTCAGTTTACCGGAACCCTTTCGATCGATGGTACTTATGTCAATGTGGCAATCGACGGCGCTTCGAAGGCTATCGGTTCGGTCAAGTACATCGACAATACGACCATCTCGGATCTTGACGGTGCCGTTGTCGTTGTCAAGGGCTATTTCGTGGGAACTTCGTCCGGCAAGTATGTAAACGTGCTGCCCTACAGCATCGAGGCTGCCGGTGAAGTACCTCCCTCGATCACGGTGAACCCGACGTCGCTGACGTTTGCCGCTGCCGGTGAGGCCAAGACGGTGACCGTAACCAAGAAGAACGCCGACGACTGCACGATCGAGGCTTCGGCCGACAACGAGCAGTTCACGGTGGAGGTGAGCGGCGATCAGGTGAATGTGACCGCCAAGGAGAACACGGCCGAGGAGGCCATCAGCGGCACGCTGACCGTCAAGCTGATGAAGGCCGGTGAGGCTGTCGCAACTGCAACGGTCGCCCTGAAGCAGAACGGAGTGTCGATTACTCCCAGTGGAGATGGTTATGTTCGAGTTTCTACAATTACCCCCGGGAAAAAATATTTGATCGTAGCTGAAAGCAGTAAGAACTTTGTATTTGATTATTCGCAGTTTGATAAAGGAAAAGTAAATGGCGTCGAGATTGCTGTAAATGATAATGTAATCGAGTCCAATGCTACGAATGATGCATATGCGGTAACTATCGCTACGAGTGGTAATGGTTATACGATTCAAACCGGAGATGGTAGTTATGTAGAATATGCAGGTTCAAGTACAAATTTGAGCTTGTCGCAGGAGGCAACTCGTGTGTGGTTGGCATCTGTTACGGATAAGAACACGATTAAATTTACGGATGAGGCAACGACAAGTGGAGGAACTGTTCGCTGTCTGCTGTTCCAAGATCAAGGAGAGTCCTCTTTCCAGCGATTTGGTGGTTATGCAGAGCAGAACGCCGATAATGGAGAATATGTAACAGTTGCTCTTTACGAGTTGAACGAGTAAAATCTGTTTAATTCCGATAATTCATCCCCGACGGATGTGCTCCGCCGGGGATGATTGTCGGATTTTTTGACTGCACCTTTTTATTTGCTACATTTTTGCCGATGATTTCGATTTTTTCGAGAGGTGGCGCCCTTCGTTTCGCAGTCTTCTTTCTGATGCTCGTCGCACTGTCGGTCAGCTGCGGTTCGTCGGAAGAGGGGCAGGGTACGTCGTTCGGCGCGCGTTTCCTGGAATCGCAGAACACCTCGCTCGAGGCTCCCGGCTATGCTTCGGATCCCCGGATCGTGCTCTCCGGAACCGTCGGAACCTCCTATACGGTCACTGTCACCGAGGGTGGCAGTTGGTGCTGGACCTCCCGCAATACGCACGCGACCTCGCGTTCGGGGTCGCTGGTCACCACGGCCGATGTCGTCTATCTCTATCTGGCCGAGAACGATTCCGGGGCCGCACGTACGGCGACGGTCCGGGTTGCGTTTGACGGCGGTCTGGAGTTCGACCTGACCCTCTCGCAGCCCGAGTATTCGATTCCGGCCGTGATGGACCACCCGTGGGCCGAACTGCCCGCCTACAAGAGCATCGACAACTGCACCTATGTGACGCATTATGCGCCGATTTCCTCGACGCAGCCCAAGGCGCGCAATTTTACCATTTGTTACGACCGCTCCAAGCGCATCGCCCTGTGGGTGGCCTATCCGATCCATGCCTGCTACATGCAGGGACAATATAATCGGACCGACGAATGGGCTTTCGATCCCGAGATTCCCGAAGCCGACCAGGCCGACCTGCGGTCGGGATCCTACCGGGGCGGAGGGGTGCGTGGACACCAGTGCATGTCGAACCACCGTTATGTGCCCTATTCGACGCTGCTCAACGAGCAGACCTTCTATTCGACCAACATCATGCCGCAGGAGAGTGCGTTCAACGGCGGGTCGTGGCAGGATATCGAGAATCTGGCCACGAAAAAGTCGTGCGCCGACACGCTCTACATGGTGACGGGCAACTACGGTGTCCGGAGCTGGAGCACCGACCGCAGCGGGACGAAGGTCGCCATGCCCGAGTACTGCTGGAAGGTCCTGCTGCGCACGAAGAACGGCAACACCCGCAAGCGCATCGACGAGATCCACGACGCCTCGGAGCTGATCGCCATCGGCTTCTGGGCCGAGAACTCCTCGGCGAGCGCCGACGGGCTTGCGGAATATACGACCAGTGTGGCGGAGATCGAGCAGAAGACCGGATACAAGTTCTTCCCGATGCTCGACGAGGCGATCGCCGCCGACGTGAAAGCACAACACAACCCCACGGCATGGGGAATAACCGAATGATACGACCATGAAGAAACTGCTTTTTACCGGGCTGTTCGCCCTGCTGCTTGCAGCCTGCTTCGCTCAGAAACCCTACAAGGTGGTTTTCTACAACTTCGAGAACCTCTTCGACACGATCCGCAATCCGGAGATCAAGGATGCGGAGTTCACGCCCGAGGGACCGAAGAAGTGGAATGCCGTGAAGTACGAGCGGAAGATCAACAACCTCTCGCGCGTGCTGTTCGACATCGCGGCCATCGACAAGGAGTATCCGATCGTCATCGGCGTCTCGGAGATCGAGAACCGCAACGTCATGGAGGACGTGATCGCCACGCCGAAACTCGCCCCGGCCAACTACCGGATCGTGCACTACGATTCGCCCGACGCCCGCGGCGTGGACGTAGCCTTCTACTACCGCCCCGACGTCTTCAAGCTCGAGGGCAGCGCACCCATCCCCTTCACGCTGGAGGGCCGTCCCGACTTCCGCACGCGCGACATCGTGACGATGTGGGGTACGGTCGAGGGTGAGCCGTTCTACTTCATGGTGGCCCACTGGCCGTCGCGTCTGGGCGGCAAGGAGGCTTCGGCCTACCTGCGCGAGCGCGCCGCCGAGATCATGCGCCACGCCGCCGACTCGGTGCGTGCGGCCAACCCGGCGGTGAAGGTGGTGATGATGGGTGACCTGAACGACGATGCCACCGACCGCAGCATCACCGAGGTGATCGGCGCCGCCGGCGACATCCGCAAGGTCGCCGAGGGAGGCTACTTCAACCCCTACATCGCCGTGCTGAAGGCCGGCATCGGCTCGCTGGCCTACGACGACAAGTGGAACCTGTTCGACAACATCATCGTCTCGGACAATCTGGCCACCGGATCGACCGGTGCGCTGCGTCTCAAGCAGGTTCCCCGCACGAAGTTCTACGGCAGCGTCTTCCGCGCCCCCTACCTCTTCCAGAAGGAGGGCCAGTTCAAGGGATACCCCCAGCGCACGTTCGTCGGCAACAACTTCCAGGGCGGCTACAGCGACCACTTCCCCGTGTTCATCTATATCGGCAAATAATCCAACAACCTAATTTATGAAGATCAGAAATCTATTCACCTTGTTGTTCGCATGCCTCTGCGTGGGGGCCTATGCGCAGGACGGCGGCGTGAAAGGTAAGGTCGTTTCACGTTCGGGCCGCACGGCGCTGAGCAACGTGAAGGTCCTCATCGAGCCGCTCGGTGTGTCGGTCATGACCGACGAAGAGGGCTATTTCGATATCTCCAACCTGCCCGAGGGCAGCTACAAGATCAAGTTCGAGGCCAACGATTTCGAGGACCTCGACTTCGTGGTCCGCGTCGGCGACATGGTCAAGGACCTGCACTCGGTGGTGCTGTCGCCCGACGTGCAGTATGTGATCGACGACTCGGTGTTCGCGGAGTTCGACTCCGAGGTGGCCTCGGACATGCAGGCACTGCCGTCGTCGCTCTCCTCGTCGAAGGACGCCTTCAACAACATCGCCTCGTACAAGTTCAGCGAGATGCGTTTCAACGTCCGCGGCTATGACTCGCAGTATTCGAGCATCTACCTGAACGGCATCCGCTTCAACGACGCCATGACCGGCTACGGCCCGTGGTCGCTGTGGAGCGGTCTGAACGACGCCACGCGCAACCAGGAGAACACCGCGGGCCTCAAGTCGTCGGGCTTCGGCATCGACGGCATCGGCGGTACGACCAATGTCAATGCCCGCGCCTCGCAGTTCCGCAAGGGATTCCGCGCCAGCGTGGTCAATGCCAACTCGATGTACCGCTTCCGCGCGATGGTCTCCTACGGATCGGGCCTGCTTGACAACGGCTGGTCCTATGCGCTGTCGTTCTCGACGCGCCAGGGCGGCAACTCCTATGTGGACGGGGTTTACTACAACGCCTACGGCTACTTCGCGTCGGTCGAGAAGCGTTTCGGCGGCGACCGTCACAACCTGGCCCTGACCGTGATGGGCGCCCCGACCGAGCGCGGTGCGCAGCAGGCCTCGACGCAGGAGGCCTACGACCTGCTCGACAACAACTACTACAACCCGAACGTCGGCCGTCAGGACGGCAAGCTGCGCAACACGCGCGTGCGTGACTACCACGAGCCGATCGTGATGCTCAACTACGGGTTCGACATCTCGTCGGCCACGAAACTCACGGCCGCGACGTCGTTCCGCTTCGGCAAGAACGGCTACTCGGCCCTGACGTGGACCGACGGTCCCGACCCGCGTCCGGACTACTACCGTTACCTGCCGAGCTACTACGAGAACAAGATGTACGAGACGGCCGCCGGCATCGATCCCGATCCGGTGGGGCAGGGCTCCTACAACGACATGCGCATCCAGGCGATGAAGGAGTGGATGACCGACCCGAACAAGAGCCTGATCAACTTCGACCAGATGATCCAGCGCAACTACCTGCGCAACCAGGCGGGCGAGGGCGGCATCTACATGATCGAGGAGCGCCACACCGACCAGCGCGACTTCAACTTTGCGGCCAACGTCTCGCATACGTTCCGCAACCAGTCGATCCTGCGTGGCAGCGTTTCGGCGCGCATCAACCGCACGGAGTACTACGATGAGGTGAAGGACCTGCTCGGCGCCGACTACTGGCTCGACGTGGACAAGTTCGCGCTGCGCGACAACGGCTATTCGGATCCCTCGATCTACCAGAACGACCTGCTCTACTACCTCGAGCACGGCGACGCACGCCACGTCAAGGAGGGCGACAAGTTCGGCTACGACTACTACGCACACCTGCGCCAGGCCCAGCTGTGGGCGCAGTACAACGCCACGTTCGGCAGCTTCGCCATGACGCTCGGCGGTGAGGTGGGCTATACCTCCATGTGGCGCGAGGGTCTGCTGATGAAGGGTCTGTTCAGCGACAACTCGCTGGGCGATTCCGAGAAGCTCGACTACCTGACCTACAAACTCAAGGGCGAGTTTGCCTACCGCTTCTCGGGCGGGCACTCCGTGTCGGCCAACGTGGCCTACATGGTCAATCCGCCGCAGTTCCGCGACGCCTTTGTGTCGGCCCGCACGCGCAACACCACGACGCCGGGTCTCGACTCGGAGAAGGTCTTCGGCCTGGACCTGAACTACGACATCACCCTGCCGTGGATCACGGCCCGCATCTCGGGTTACT
>UMJI01003407.1_pt1 | contig 11984 bp, 15 predicted proteins | sample 1965991 | NCBI WGS metagenome assembly UMJI01 (sample SAMEA4836140, study PRJEB28245) | human gut metagenome | biome: gut microbiome; material: fecal sample | place: Denmark | collected 2008
ATGCTGCTACACTCTTAAATCGCCTATGAACACAAGCTCTTATAGTTTTCTCCTCTGTTTTAAAAAAAAAGCAGTATCACTATATACTGTTACTGTGGAAGTTTCAAAACAAATTTTTCCAAAAATGTTATCATCCAGCGGTGCAAAAAACAACTGCATTCCCAAATCTCTAACAATTTCTTCTACTGGCAGCGGCATTGCTGTTTTTAATGCTCGTTTACAATGTTTATTCAGAAAATTCTCTGCAACAGTATCAGCATCTTCACTGTAAAGATAAGGAACGAGATAGTGATCCAGAGCACTTTCTTTGTCAAAGCGGTCTTTATTGTATTCTTCCACCCGAACAATTTTGACATTATGCAGACCGTTTTTCAAAATACTCTCACAGTATACAGACAGCCTGATTGATTTGGAATCCGATTCATATTCATATTTTGATTTTCCTGAAATGCTAACTTCTGCAATTATGCTTAGTCTAAAGCGTAATGCATTATTGCCCGGCGTATTAAAAGATACACCTCTTATACAGTAATCGTCCAATTCAAAAGTAACGACATCTGTAATGAGTTGAGTTGAGAGCAGCGATGTGTTTCGTTTCCGAAAACAAAATTTTTAATTTTATTATAAATAGCATCGTAATATTTATCATATATATACTCTTCGAACGTCTGATAAGTATTCATTGTAATACTCCTTTCAAGGGATGAACCGATTGCATATCTAATATTATAGCACATTTCGACATTTTTACAATATACATAAAAAATAGTATAGGTAATTTTATAGTAAAAGAATATAATGACTTGTTTGTGTATCATGAACATAGATAATACGTTTGGAAGTAAAACAATATGTTTAAAAAATATCAGTATGGTTTTCCAAATTAAATTTTCTGAATTTTGATGGCGTACATTTATTTATTTTTTTAAAAACTCTGTTAAATGTTGTAATACTTGAAAAGCCTGTTAATCCGGCTATATCCGTAATATTATATTTGTTATCTGCAAGAAGAAGTTCTGCAGCTTTTATTCTGCATCTGTTTACAAAATCAGGAACAGATGAATTTGTGTATTTATAAAACATTTTTGAAAAATAAAACTTGTTATATCCCGAAACTTTGGCAAGAATATCAAGATTTATATCGTACATATAATTACTGTAAATATATTTTATAGTCATCTCAATTATTTTATCAGATTCACTTGATTCTGTTTTGCTGTTTCCCAACATTTTATATTTGACTACATCATATAAAAGTGTAAGAAATTTGATATAAATATATATTTCGCTTGTTGCATTAAAATTAAAATATTCTCTGTAAATCTCCTGAATTATATAATTGAGCTTTGAAAGAATTTCCTCATCAGATTCAAGAGAAAGATGTATCGGTGACTGCATAAATGCTGAAATATAGTTTAAAGCAGGATTACAGGAAATTGTATTATAATCCATAATCAGAAAAATTCTTCTTCCATTCTGAGCATCTATCTGATGAAGTGTTCCAGCAGGTATAATCAATATTTCTCTTTCATTCAAAATATATTTTTCTCCTGAACAACTTACAATATATTTTTCAGCAAGAGGCATAATTATTTCAATACTGTTGTGCCAATGAACAGGGTACTCATCATTTTGAATATTATCATAAACAATTATATGTCTGTTTTCAACAAAATCAACTGTTTCAAAATCGCCATTGATATTCATAGGCATAAAACATCACTCTCCTCAAATTGTTATATATATCTTACCATAACATTGATTTCATATCAAGTAAAAATGAGCTATTACCCCTAAAAAGCACGAAAGGATTATACCACAAAAATGAGCAGCTGTCAACTGTTTCTCAATATGAATGGTAGGTGCATTATTTTTGTGCTCTTTTGCAAAATTCTTAAGGATTTAATGATCTGTTTGGTCGTTTTTATACATGTTTAATGGAAAAAGGCTGTTGCAGCATGTGCTGTAACAGCCTTTTTCTAATTATTTGATGAATATAAACTTTCAATATGTAGATACAATGTATTCATTCATTTATCAGCTTCTGCTTCATAAAGCACAAATCAATTACATTAAGGCAACACCGTACAATTGCAAAGCAGTGAAAAACATGGTATAATAGGAGTATGGAAACACAACTGAAACCGGCCATGATGAACGATGAGCTGGGACAGGCCAGAACCAGCAAAAAAGAATTTCTGGATAAAATTGAAAGCATCATACCGTGGGATACATTCGTAGGAATCATCGAGCCGTGCTATTACAAAGGAGAGCGCGGCAATAAACCATATCCGCTGGAACTGATGCTGAGAATCTTTCTGCTGCAAAATCTTTATGATCTTGCAGATATGCGCGTTATGACGGAAGTCATTGACAGCCTTGCGTTCTCAGAGTTTTGCGGAGTAACATCGCCGGATGAAGTGCCGGATGGAGATACCATCGGTAGATTCAGAAATCTTCTTGAGAAAAACGGTATTCAGGAAAAGATCTTTGCAGAGGTTGTGAAGATTCTTGAAAGGTGTTTTACATTTGTATATATGAAAACACTTTTAAAAATTATATTAAAGAAAGGGCTCTATATCCCGATTTAAGTAAAGGATATAATTTTTTATAAAGCGAGTAATATTTTTCATATTCTCTGGAATTTTTTTTATTCGGATATTGAACCTTATCTGTTCTGACAACAGCCTTGCACGCATCAGTCACACTTGCGTACATTTCACAAGCAACCATAGCGAGAATTGCTGAACCAAGTGCCGCACCTTCTTTTGAATCAACAGTACTTACAGTACAACCATATATATCCGCAAGCATTGAACGCCACAGCTGAGATGTTCCGCCTCCGCCGCAAGCTGCCATATCTGATATATCAATACGCATTTCTCTGAATACCTCAATACAGTCACGAAGTGAATAAGAAACACCCTCCATTATTGCTCTAATCATATGCTTTTTAGTGTGAACAGGGGATAACCCGAAAAATACTCCTCTTGCATAAGAGTCAAGATGCGGTGTTCTTTCACCCATAAGATAAGGAAGATATATCAATTTTTCTGCACCTATTGGAATTGATTCCGCTTCCTTATCCATAATATAATAAGCATCTTTATCAAGAAGTGCTGCAGTTTCTTTTTCAGCTGTGCAGAAATTATCTCTGAACCATTTCAGCGAAAGACCTGCTGACTGTGTAACACCCATAACATGCCAGCAATCAGGTACAGCCGCACAGCAGGTATGCACTCTTCCTTTTGGGTCAATTACAGGTTTTGAAGTATGTGCAAATACAACGCCTGATGTACCGATTGTTGTGAATGCCTTTCCGTCTTCACAAACTCCTGTTCCCAGAGCTGCAGCTGCATTATCACCTGCTCCGCCTGCAACAACAACAGATTGTTCAAGCCCTAACATTTCAGCGATTTCTTTTCTGAGAGTTCCTGTTACTTCACAGGATTCATATACTTTTGGAAGCATTTCCATATCTATTTCAAGCAAATCGCATATTTCTTTACTCCAGCATCTTTTTGAAACATTTAACAGCTGCATTCCGGAAGCATCTGAAACATCCGTTGCATATTCACCTGTAAGAATAAATCTGAGATAGTCTTTTGGAAGAAGTATATGGCAGCACTTTTTATAGTTTTCAGGTTCATTGTTTCTCACCCATAAAATTTTTGCGGCGGTCCAACCTGTAAGAGCAGGGTTAGCAGTAATCTCCATAAACTTTTCATGTCCGACTATACGATTCATCTGTGCAACCTCTGCCGAAGTTCTCTGGTCACACCAGATAATAGAATTTCTGATGACATTATTATCTTTATCGAGCATAACAAGTCCGTGCATTTGCCCTGATATGCCTATGCCCTTAATTTTCTTTTTATCAACCCCGCTTGTAGAGATAACTTTTTTCAAAGTATCCAGCATAGCATTTTTCCAGTCAGCAGGGTTTTGTTCTGCATAACCGTTTTTGGGCTGATAAAGCGGATATTCCGCAGAAGCCGAGGATATAACATTGCCGTTTTCATCAAAAAGAACTGTTTTTGTACTTCCTGTTCCGCAGTCAATGCCTATAACATAAGCCATAAAAGACACCTCTCTGCCGAAAAATTATAAATTAAACATTATGTTGTTTACAATTGATTCAAGCATTTCCTGTCTGCCACTTGAAAGACTGCCTGTTACTTCTCCCTTTTCAAGTGCATATTCTTCAAGGTCAGCCATAGAAACTTTTCCATCAATGATTTCTTTTCCGATTCCGCTTGTCCATGAAGCATATCTGTTTGCAATAAATGCATCTATTCTGCCATCTTCAATTATCTTTGCGGCAATTCTAAGACCAAGAGCAAATGAATCCATACCGGCGATATAGCTGTAGAAAATATCTTCAGGAGTATAAGAACCTCTTCTTGCCTTAGCATCAAAGTTCAAACCGCCATTTGTAAATCCACCTGCTTTCAGCACTTCATACATACAAAATGTTGCGTCATATACATTTGTTGGAAACTGATCAGTATCCCAGCCAAGAAGCGGATCACCTTGATTTGCGTCAATTGAACCGAATACACCGTTTTCTCTTGCTACTCTGAGTTCATGCTGGAATGTGTGCTGTGCAAGGGTTGCATGATTTGCCTCTATATTCATTTTGAAATCATTTTCAAGACCATATTTTCTTAAAAATCCGAGTACTGTGGCTGTATCAAAATCATATTGATGTTTGGTTGGTTCTTTCGGCTTTGGCTCGATATAGAAATCACCTGTATAGCCGATTGAACGGGCATAGTCAACAGTCATCTTCATAAGTCTTGCCATATTGTCAAGCTCGAGTCCCATATTTGTATTAAGAAGTGTTTCATAACCTTCTCGGCCACCCCAGAAAACATATCCTTTTCCGCCAAGTTTTACAGTTGTTTCAACGGCTTTTTTTACCTGTGCAGCAGTATATGCAAATACATCTGCTGAAGGAGATGTTGCAGCACCGTGCATATAGCGTGGATGGTCGAAGCACTTTGCAGTTCCCCATAAAAGCTTCTTTGATGGATCAGATTTCATCTTCTCTGCAATATAATCTGTAATTTCATCAAGCTTTGCGTTAGTTTCTGCAAGTGAGCCATATTCAGGTGAAAGATCTCTGTCATGGAAACAGAAATATTCTATTCCGAGTTTTGTCATGATTTCAAAAGCTGCATCAACTTTTGCAATTGAACGTTTTACGCTATCTGTTTCGCCCCAGGTTTTGTCAGTGGTTCCGCAGCCGAACATATCAGTACCGTCGCCGCCCATTGTATGCCACCATGATAAAGCGAATTTCAGCTGTTCTTTCATGGCCTTACCACAAATTACCTCATCAGCATTGTAGTACTTGAATGCAAGCGGATTGGTGCTTTCCTTTCCCTCATACTGAATTTTTCCTATGTTTTCAAAATATTCTTTCATTTTTTAGCCTCCAATAAAATCAAAGCTTTTTATTTGTATACTATTTTTTCCGTGGTAAACAAAATAAAGCGGATATACTCCATCAGGAAAATTTACATTTTCACCAATTCTGCACCACTTATCTTCAAGATTATCAGGTATTGATATTCTTCCTATAGATTTACCTTTTTCTTCATTTAGAATATCAATATATGACTCTTCTGCGATTTTTGCATTATCTTTAAAACTTGCACATCTCTTTACTTCAGCGTCGCATCTTTCATCTATACGCTTAGGAGCTTCCAACTTAACTTTGTTATTTTCCGTTTCTTTTCTTATGGTAACAGAAATATTTTTATTGCCGCTGAATTTGAAATATTTATAGCCTATGAGTGTTTCATTTTCAACTTCTGCAATAAATCTTTCATCACCAATGTTTGTAACATTAGGAAACGGAAACGTATAGATGCTGTTTGAACCATGCGGCATATGTCCGTTTGTGATGTTACAAGCAATAATTGACGGATATTCACCCTCAGCTTTTAAAGGTTCATCATTTAGCCCACAGCTTGTCACTTCAACCTGTGCAATATTTCCGTCAGAATCAATGTATATTTTCTCAGCACAAGCCTGCCTGCTGTAATCTGATTTATGCGTCAGACGATGATAAAAAACATACCATTGATTATTTATCTCAATAATACTGCCGTGAGTTGTTCCGGTCATATTGAGTTTTTCCGACTCAGTTCTTCCGTTGTATCCTATGTCACCGTTTGAAACAATTGTTCCGCCAAATATAAAATCCTTATCAGGATAATCACTTGTTGCATAGCATAGCTCGTGATTCTGCCACGAAGAATAGATAAAATAATATTTATCTCCGACTTTCCTCATGGAAGATCCCTCAAAAAACGGATGTCTTTCAAAAGAGGTACCTTTTACTCTATATGGGATAATATGCTTTGCTTCTTCTTTGACGGTAAGCATATCATCTTCAAGAACAACCATGGAAGGTCCCATAATACTGTCGGGATATGAAAGAATTTCTTCTTTCGTTCTTCCAAACATTTCGATTTCTTCATTTATATATTTTTCATTTTCATTAAAATCGTCCTGTTCTTCATATCCATACTGTGTTCCGTAGTATATGCGAATTGTTCCGTTATCATTTATTGCGGCAGGGTCAAAACATACGTATTTCATCATAGGAGTCCCATCAGGATTTTTAACATATCCTAAAAATTTGAATTTTCCTGCCGGACTATCACTCACAGCAACACCTATAGGTCCTGTATAACCTTTGCAACCATAGTCCCCACCCATACAATAATATAAATAATATTTTCCGTCATTTCCTTGAACAACATCAGGGGCAAAAAGATATTGAGGGTTCGGATACCGTGAATCCTGAGAGGCTTTGTAAATTACACCTTCGTATCTCCAATCTGACAAATCATTTACTGGAGCAGAATATGTTACATAATCCTGCATACAAAAAGTGTATCCGCCTTCTTTGTCGTGTGAACCATAAATATATACTCTGTCACCGAAAACATGCGGCTCACCGTCCGGAATGTATTCATTAAGAGGAAGAAAAGGATTGAAAACTTGTCTTTTTTGCATTTGCCATACCTTCTTTCTTTTTCATTGATATGATTATATCATATGTTACTTCTCTCTACTAATCATTTTTTGTCTTTCTCCTATCAAATGTTGCGTTATGATTCACGCACCACTTGCTGTCGTAGAAAATCTGAAAATGCTTACAGCTTTACAGGGCAGACACTTTTATGCAATGTTGTTTTCATGATAAAAAGAAATTGCCATATAGGGTGAAATGGGGTGTATTCACTTTCTATGTGAGATGCGTGATTGCCCTAAAAACAAACGATAACACTTCTCCACAGCCAAGGACAGTACTATTGGAAGTTGAGCAGTACAAACACCTTTTGAATTGCCATTATGTAATACAACGTAATAGGGGCTTTTTAGACGAATATTGTATCAATATGCGTAGTTTAAGACACATAAAAACACGTAATCGGAAAGGTTACGAAAACCACGTAATCACGTTATATAGCGTGGTTACGTGGTTTTTCTTTTGCAAATTTTGCCTGATTTTTCGGGAGTTCAAAGCGAATTTGACCGTGACCTGATTAAAATGCGTCGTATTTTTAGGGTACCCCTCTCTTGCGGAAAAAATGGGAAAAACAAGCGTGTTTTTCTAAGGAACTGGCACTATATAAAATGCGATTTGTGCACTATGATTTGTCTTCCAAAAATGGGACAAGAAATGATCATCAAAAAGGACTTGAAAATAGGGGCGAAATATGGTAAAATAAATATAGTTTATATCAAAGAAATAATGTCGTCTGAATTTCTAACTTCATTTATAAATTATGATTGTGCAGGAGGAAATTATGGTTCCAGGTTTATTTCAAGCGTATGCTTCAAGTGAAACTAATCCAAATTGGAAAAAACAAATCGAACGTCAGCAAGAACTATATAAGAGAGAGTATGATATTCGTTCAGAATATGAACGAGATTATACGAGAATTCTTCATTCGTTAGCTTATCGCCGGCTTAAACACAAAACACAAGTATTTTTCAACATTGACAATGATCATATTTGTACTCGGATGGAACATGTGCAACATGTAGAATCAGTGAGCTGTACCATTGCCAAATATTTAGGATTGAATGTAGATTTAACTCGTGCAATTGCAATGGGACACGATTTAGGTCACGCTCCATTTGGACATGAAGGAGAAGTTGAACTAACAGCGATTCGAAATGAATATGGATTTGATGATTTTTGGCACGAAAGAAACAGCTTACGAATGGTCGATAATATTGAATTGCTTCAAGACAATCAGAAAAATTATAGAAATTTAAATTTAACTTATGCGGTAAGAGATGGTATTATTTCACATTGTGGTGAAGTTGATCAAAATGGCATATTCCCAAGGAAAGAAGCAATTAATTTAAGTGAATTTTCTTCTCCTGGAAAATTCCAACCTTATACTTGGGAAGGCTGTGTTGTGAAAATTGCTGATAAAATAGCATATCTCGGAAGAGACATAGAAGATGCGATTCGTATGCATTTTATTGATGAAAAGGATTTTAGGAAACTGATTGAAATATCAAAAAAATATGGGGAAAAAGTGATTAATACAACCGTGATTATCCACAATTTTATCACTAGTATTTGCGAAAATAGTTCTCCAAATCTTGGAATTCGACTAAGCGATAGACATAATGAAATGCTAAAAGAAATCAAGGACTATAACACGATTGCAATATATAAAAATCGCAAATTTGATGTTTATCGGAAATATGCAGCATTGATTATAAGAAGTGTTTTTAAAACTTTGATGGATGCCTATAGTAAAGAAAATACGCCTAAACAGTTGAAAAAAATGATAAAGACATATCCGATCTTAATTAAGGATTTCCTACAGCATATAGATCAATACTCGACACTTGATCCAAACAATCCACAAATAGCGAAAAAAGTTTTAAGGTGTAAAAATAATAAGATTTATGGAAATCTTGAAACAGAAGAAATATATGCACAAGCAATTGTTGATTTTATCTCTGGCATGACTGATAGATATGCTGTAACTGTTTTTAATGAACTTTTGCGTTACTGATAAAAAGGATTTGAATAATGAAATCTAATTGGCTTCAAAATGAGTTTATTTGGAAGGAACTTTATGCTCCGTATATTATTAATTATGATAACGATTATTATGAATCATTAAAAGATAAATATGAAATTTTACTAAATCAAGCTATCAAGGCAAAAGCTGATGAAGAAAGCATTGAGATAATCAAAAATTACAAGAAAAAAATTCTTGAAGCATTAAACGCATACTATAGTGCTGATTTATCAGAAAGTAGTACCATAATTAGAAATTTAATTGAAGATATTGGCGATGACCCATTTGCTGTAAATACTTTACAAGAAAGTGCTGCTTTTGGGGGAAGTGGAGGTGAAGAAATACAGTTTTTTAGATGTAGAACGGGAAATCCTTCAAGTTCCTTCACTTCTAAGGAAATGCTACATCTTCCTAAAGAAATGAGAGCAAAATCAGGAAATTACAGATTTAGTATTCCAGGTAATCCAAGCTTGTATTTATCAAATTCTTCGTATGGATGCTGGATTGAAACAGGTTTTCCATCTGAAATAAATTTCAATGTTTCACCTGTTATCTTGGATGGAACACAAAAAATATTTAATTTGGCTGTTTCATCAAGAGATTTCTTTATAACACATGATCTTGACCTTGATGAAATTCATTGTTGGTTGAAATTATATATGCTTTCAATCGCCACGTCATTTAGAATTAATGAAAAAGAAAGAACATTTAAATCTGAATATATAATTTCGCAAGCAATAATGATGGCATGTAAAAAAATCGGATACGATGGAATAGCATATTACTCTAAACGAGTATCAGATGAAATATTTTCATTATGTGCTATTAATCTTGTATTGTTTGTCGATTATGATAATGAATATTCTAAAATTACAAAGCATATTAAAATAGATGATCCTTTTAATTATGCATTATATAAGCAATTATTTTCCTCATTGCATTACAAAAATTACAATTTAAGATCTGTGCAAACAGGGTTAGTTACTAATATTGGTAGTTTTGATAGGCAATATCCCTATCGTGAAACTGAATTTTTTGAGTTTGACAAATTTCTCTTCACTACATGGCGAGATAAACCCAAAAAAGGAAAAGATCAAATTCCTTGGGGTGTGGATCTTTAATTAATACAATATGTTTTTCTCAAACATCAGCATTGCCATTTAGTCCGATTGCATCGAGCAATGTCCCTGTTCCTCATCCAAGATTCGTCACAGTGCCACTCTCTTGCGAGAGAATTTAAAATAGAATCTTATTTCATATAAATATATTATATATAGTCATTAGATGATCAAAAAATCTAATTTAAATTTTTCCGGAGAAAGCGAAGGAGTTTTTTTCACTGTATCAATATCCAAAATCAAATATATATTATAATTCCGATAAGGTAACTTTCAGCCTTATCGGAATTTTTGTTTTTGGAGGAATTTGAAATGGAAGAAGATGTATATTTGCTGTTAGACTATGGATTTTCAGCGGATGAAATTGAAGAAATGCTGATGAATCCCAATCTTTTGAAAGATGCATTAACAGAAATCAGCGTATTAGAACAGGAGGATGCAGAATGAAAAGATTCCTTGCAGGCGTGATTTTGACCATTGTGGCAGAGAGTGCGATAGCGGTAGCAATCATGATAAATATGGTAAAGAAAGGAGAGGATGCGTCATGAAGCTGGTGATTGAAGCAGCAATGGAAGTAGTAATCTGTATTGCGGCAATTCTGAAAGTAATCAAGAAAAAGTAAAAAACGGGCAGGAGTAAGAGAAAACTTTACTTCTGCCTATTTTTTTGTCTGGAGGGAAATTTGATGTTGGAAGAAACTACCATCATAAAAAGCAAAGCGATTTTCTCAGACGACAAAGAACACCGCTTGCTTCTGCGAAAAGAATGGAACAACGAAAAGCCATCGGCAATGGTCATCATGATTAATCCCAACACAGCGGATACGGTCAATTTTGATATGACCACGATGTTGGTTATCAACAATCTTCATAAGCTTGGATTTGGCAGTGTCAATATCGTGAATCTGTACAGTAGAATCATGGAAAAATTGTGCTTGCGGTTCAATGGCGATGATGAGTTGATTGACGATGAAGCAGATGCTGTGATTGAACAGTACGCTGCAATGAGTGATGCCATTATCATTGCCTGGGGGACGATTGGAAAGAATACTTTGCGAGTGCGAAAACGACAGAAATATCTGCTGGAAACGATAAAGCAGCATGCCAACAAGATGTACCAAATCGGACAGAATGCCTGTCATCCACTCACACCAGCAGTTAGAAGAGAATGGATGTTAGAACCCTATGAAATGGAGGAAATCAAATGATAAAAGTAACTAACTTGCAGGAAATGAACCACATTGAAAACGCTGCTCTGCAAATGCACATTCGAAAAAAAACAGAAACAATGATGCAGGAATACCAAGTAGAAAATCTGGATGACATCGGTTGTTTTGTCATCCTTGAAAAAGAAGAATTTATGTGTGTTCCGATGAATGAACTAGAGTTTGTGGAAGTGTTGGAAATCGGAGTGAAAAGTTACCTGTATGGTGTCAAAATCGTTGGCGATAGCTATGGCGAAGACATCTATTTACTTGTTGGGGTGGTAACATGCTGAACATACCAAGGGTAGCACAATATGCTCGGTTTTCCAGTGACAATCAACGAAGCGAATCCATTGATGCACAGATACGAGCCATGAATCAGTTCTGCAAACAGAACCACTGGCAGGTTGTTTCCACTTATACCGACGAGGCAAGGTCGGCAACGACTGACAACCGACCGCAGTTTCAGCAAATGATTGCAGACAGCGGTAAGGGATTGTTTGACATTGTGCTGGTGCATAAGTTAGACAGATTCAGCCGTGACAGATACGACAGTGCCATTTACAAAAAGAAGCTGAAAAAGAACCATGT
>UMJI01067295.1_pt1 | contig 11969 bp, 8 predicted proteins | sample 1965991 | NCBI WGS metagenome assembly UMJI01 (sample SAMEA4836140, study PRJEB28245) | human gut metagenome | biome: gut microbiome; material: fecal sample | place: Denmark | collected 2008
AAGAAATATGGAATGAGCAAACCAGATGCAAGCCATATTCTCCGTTATGAGAGTCAGGATGCTGAATATATACGGCAGTATGGAAAGATACCAAATGCAGACTAAGAGGTGGTTGACTTGAAGAAGAGAAGAAGAAAACCAATCAGACGATTAAACAATGCTATGAAAAAACGTACGATCTTTGCGTGTGCTTTCATAGCACTTCTTTTTGTTATTTTGATCGGAAGACTTGTCTATTTCAGTGTTTTTAAGAATAATATTTATAAGAGACAGGTTTTGTCACAGCAGAATTATTCCAGTGAAACACTTCCTTATAAGAGGGGGGATATTCTGGATCGTGATGGAAATATATTGGCAACAAGTCAGAAAATGTATACATTGATCTTAGAGCCAAAAAATATTCTAAGATCTGATAAGATACAGAAAGAAACGATCAATGCACTTCATAAATATATGAAGATCGATAAAGATGAATTATTAAAATTTATAAAAAAACATAAGAATTCATATTATTCTGTGTATAAAGATGAACTTGCCTATAGTGATATTGCTGATCTTAAGGATTTTATTGCTTCTGATAAGGCAGATAATGTCTCAGGAATTGTATTTAGCGAGAAATACAAACGCCGTTATCCAAACCAGTCATTGGCAAGTCAGGTGATCGGATTTGTTTCTGATGGAACGATCGGAACAGGAGGTATTGAGCAGTATTATAACAGTACACTCTCCGGAGTGAATGGAAGAAAATACAAATATCTTAATGAGGAACTGGAACAGGATAATTCAATTGTAGAACCAGAAAATGGACAGACAGTAGTATCAACACTTGATTCTAATATTCAGAAGCTGGCAGAAAAAGAGCTCGCTAAATTTGAAAAAAAATATGGCAGTAAAGGAAGCAGTATTCTTGTTATGAATCCAAATAACGGAGAGATTTATGCTATGGCTAATTCTACGTCTTATAATCTGGAAAGCCCAAGAGATGACAAAAATCTGCTGAAGAAATACTCACAGAGCCAGATTAATAATATGAGTGAGAAACAAAAGACAAAAGCTTTCAATGAGATTTGGAAGAATCCAATTGTTTCCAATGCGTTTGAACCAGGATCCACTTATAAGCCATTTACTGTGGCAGCAGGATTGGAAGAAGGAATCTTAAAAGGAAATGAAACATTTTACTGTGACGGCTATCAGAAAGTAGGTCCACATACGATCCATTGTTCTCACAGAAACGGACATGGGCTGATCACATTGTCACAAAGTATTTCACTTTCCTGTAATGATGCTCTGATGCAGATTGCAGAGAAAGAAGGAAAGAATGTATTTGCAAAATATCAGAGAAATTTTAATTTTGGAAAGAAAACAGGAATCGATCTTCCAGGAGAAGCACAGACAGCATCACTGCTTCATGATGCGAAAGATATGACAGCAGCAGACCTTGCAACAAGTTCTTTTGGACAGTCATTTAACTGTTCTATGATTCAGATGGCCAGTGCTTTCAGCTCATTGATCAATGGTGGATATTACTACAAACCACATGTTGTGAAACAGTTAAGAAGCAGTTCTGGAGAAGTTGTAAGTAATATAGAACCTACAATGGTAAAACAGACTGTTTCTAAGGAAACTTCAGATAAATTAAAAAAATACATGAAAGAAACCGTAGAATCAGGAACTGGAACAAAAGCGAAGATGAAAGATTATTCGGCAGGAGGAAAGACTGGTACGGCACAGAAGATACCAAGAAGTGCAGGAACATACATTGTATCATTTTGTGGATTTGCACCAGTTGAGAATCCACAGGTACTTGTATATGTTGTGATCGATGAGATTCAAAAAGAATCTCAGACAAATACAGGACTTGCAGTGGAGGTTGCTAAGAACGTATTAAAGGGTTCATTAAAAGAACTAAATGTTCCAAAAAGCAACAAAAAGTAATATAGAAAAATTTTCTTCATAACCTTATTAATAATAAAGTGAGGATTATGGAGATGAGAACGAAAGCAAAGAAAAGACTTTTGCTTGTTGTGAGCATGGTTTTCACAGGGTTTTTGGTTGTAACGATAAGGCTTTCTTATGTAATGATCGCTCAAGCGGATAAATATTTAAGCTTAGCCAAAAACCTGCACCAAAGAGACCGGGAGATCAAGGCACCAAGAGGCAATATTTACGACAGGAATGGTGTAAATATTGCTTCAAATAAGGCAGTCTACTCGATCTCTGTGATTTATTCTCAGATAACAGACAGGGAAAAAGTAATTAAAATATTATCTGAGAATCTTCTGATCGATGAATCTTTGATCAGAAAAAAAGTATATAAAAATTCAGTAAGGGAAAAAATTAAAAGTAATGTAGAAAAAAGCATCGCTGATCGCATCAGGAGATATAAACTTGAGGGGATTAAAGTGGATGAAGATTACAAAAGAGTTTATCCATATGACAAACTAGCATCGAAAGTCCTTGGATTTACAGGTGGAGATAATCAGGGAATTCTGGGATTAGAAGTTTTTTATGACAAGTATTTGAAAGGAAAAACTGGAAGGATCCGGACACTCACCGATGGCAAAGGTGTGGAGATTGATGGTGCATATGAGGAAAGGGAAGAGCCGGTTTCGGGAAATGATCTTTATACATCTTTGGATGTCAATCTGCAGAATTATGCAGTACAGGCATGCAGGAAGGTAAAAAAAGAGAAGAAGGCGAAACAGGTATCTATGATCCTTATGAATCCTCAGAATGGGGAGATTTATGCAATGGTAAATGAACCAGAGTATAATCTGAATAAACCATTTTCACTGTCAGCTCGAAAGAGAGCAAAGAATAGCAAAAAACAACAAGAGTATCTGAATAAGAAATGGAGAAATTCCTGCTTAAATGATACTTATGAGCCAGGCTCTGTCTTTAAGATCATAACAGCAACAGCAGGACTTGAACTTTCCAAAGTACAGGTAAATGATCATTTTAACTGTCCAGGTTTCCGCATTGTCGAGGATCGTAAGATACGATGTCATAAAGTCGGAGGACATGGAAGTGAGACTTTCAAAGAAGGTGTTATGAATTCTTGCAATCCAGTATTTATGGATGTTGGAGCGAGGGTTGGTGTTGATGGAATGTATCAGACTTTCAAGAAGCTTGGTTTATTTGAAAAAACAGGAATTGATCTTGCCGGGGAAGCATCCTCGATCATGCATCAGAAGAAAAATGTCGGGGCGGTAGAACTTGCCACAATGTCATTTGGGCAGTCAATCCAGATCACGCCATTACAACTTTTAAGAGCAGTCAGTGCAGTGATCAATGGAGGCAAACTTGTCACTCCACATTTTGGAGTATATCTTCAGACACAAGATGGAACAAAACAGAAGTTTTTTACTTATAAGACAAAGAAACATGTTATTAAGAAAGAAACCTCTGAGACGATGAAAGAGCTTTTAGAAGCAGTTGTCTCAGATGGATCTGGTAAAAACTGCAAGATTGAAGGATTTTCAATTGGAGGAAAGACAGCGACAAGTGAGAAACTTCCGCGAGGAAATGGAAAGTATATTTCTTCGTTTTTAGGATTTGCGAAAGCAAAGAACCCTACGATCATCGGTATTGTACTGATCGATGAACCTTATGGAACATATTATGGAGGAACGATCGCAGCACCCGTGATGAAAAGTGTGTTTAAGGTTGCACTTCCATATATGGGAATTTATAAGGAATATACGCCAGATAAAAAAGAACCGTAGACAGTATGAAAACAAATGAGGTGGCGACATGAATTATGGTATTGTAAAGCCGGTTTTAATTGCCTTTTTTGTCAGCGTATTATTAAGTCCGATGATGATCAGGTATTTACACAAATTAAAATTCGGTCAGTTTATCCGGGGAGAAGGACCCGAATCACACCTGAAGAAATCAGGAACTCCAACAATGGGAGGACTGATCATTTTACTAGGGATAGTAATTGCATCGTTATTTTATGTAAGAAGATATCCTATGATCATTCCAGTATTGTTTGTAACATTGGGATTTGGATTTATCGGTTTTATTGACGATTATATCAAGGTAGTTATGAAAAGAAATCTGGGACTTCATGCATGGCAGAAGATGCTTGGACAGATCATAGTCACAGGAATTTTTGCATATTATCTGATCAATTATACAGAGATTGGAACTTCGATGCTGATCCCTTTTACACATGGAAAATATTTAAACCTTGGAGCATTTTTTGTACCAGCGGTCTTTATTATTTTGTTAGGCACAGTCAATGGTGCTAACTTTACAGATGGACTAGATGGGCTTGCATCAAGTGTTACGGTGTTGATCGCAACATACTTTACGGTAGCAGCTCTTGGAATGCAGCAGGATGGCATGTCGGCCGGAATCTGGCCGATCTCATGTGCGACCGTTGGTTCATTGCTTGGTTTTTTAGTATTTAATGTATATCCAGCGAGAGTGTTTATGGGAGACACAGGCTCGCTTGCACTTGGGGGATTTGTAGCGGCAACCGCACTTATATTGCATTTGCCGCTGTTTATCCCGATCGTAGCGTTGATTTATATGGTTGAAGTATTATCAGTGATGCTGCAAGTTGGATATTTTAAAGCTACAAAAGGAAAAAGATTATTTAAAATGGCACCGATCCATCATCATTTTGAATTGTCAGGATGGCCAGAGACGAAGGTTGTAGCAATCTTTGCGATCACCACGGCAGTTTGTTGCCTGATCGGACTGGTAGCGATTTAGTAAGGAGAAAAAAATGATAGATACAAGTAAGAAATTTTTGGTAGCAGGAGCAGGAAAAAGTGGAATAGGTTCTGTAAACCTTCTTTTAAAGACAGGTGCAGATGTGAGTCTTTATGATGGAAATGAAGAACTTGATAAGGAAGCTTTATTTGAAAAACTATATGAAAAGAAAGAAATTTCATTAGTTCTTGGAAATATCACAAAAGAAGATATAGAAAAATATGATCTTTTAGTGTTAAGTCCTGGAATTTCAGTAAATGCACCGATCGCTCAGATGTTTTATGATCAGGAGAAACCAGTTTGGAGCGAGATTGAGTTAGCATATCAGGCATCAAAAGGAAAGATCGCAGCAATCACAGGAACAAACGGAAAGACAACAACAACAGCTCTTACAGGAGAGATCATGAAAGGATACTATGAGAGCAGCTTTGTTGTGGGAAATATTGGAATTCCATATACAAGTGTAGCACTAGATACACAAGAAAATAGTGTGATAACTGCAGAGATCAGCAGTTTCCAGTTAGAAACGATCGTTGATTTTAAGCCAGATGTATGTGCAGTATTAAACATCACACCAGATCATTTAGATCGTCATGGAACAGTAGAGGTTTATGCAAAGACAAAAGAATCTATTGGAAAGAATCAGACAAAAGATCAAATTATGGTATTAAATTACGAAGATGATACAACAAGAGATATGGCGACAAGAGCAAATGGCAAAGTTCTATTTTTCAGCCTTCATCATAAGATAAAAGAAGGAGTATTTATGGAAGATGATGCTTTTGTGATCGAAGAAGGAAGTGATAGACAGGTTGTCTGTACATTAGATGATGTAAATCTTTTAGGTGATCATAATTATGAGAATATTTTAGCAGCGATTGCAGTTTCATATTCTATGGGAGTTCCTGTTTCTTATATCAAAGAAGGAATTAAGAGATTTAAAGGTGTAGAACATCGTATCGAATATGTAGATACAGTAAATGGTGTTGCATACTATAATGATTCTAAAGGAACGAACCCTGATGCTGCGATCAAAGGAATTAAAGCAATGAATCGCCCAACATGGTTGATCGGTGGAGGATATGATAAAAAATCCACATATGATGAATGGATCGAAGCGTTTGATGGTAAGGTAAAAGAGCTGATCTTAATGGGTGTGACAGCACCAAAGATTGCGGAATGTGCAAAAGCACATGGATTTGATAAGATTAAATTTGTAGATTCTATGGAAGATGCAGTTTCTTATATTGCAGAAAAAGCACAGGATGGAGATGCTGTATTATTATCACCAGCATGTGCAAGCTGGGGAATGTTCCCGAACTATGAAGTCAGAGGAGATATCTTTAAAGACTGTGTCAGAAAATTAAAGGAGAACTAGAAAAGTGTCAAACCGCATCAAAAAAAAATATATGGCAGGCAAGACATATTTTGATTATCCAACGTTGTTTCTTGTGATATTTCTGATATGTTTTGGTATGGTCATGATTTACAGCACAAGTTCATATAAAAGTATGATGACATATGGAAATTCGTATAAATGGGTATTGAAGCAAGGGCTTGTTGTGCTTGGAGGTGCGATTGCTATATTTTTGATTTCCAGGGCAGATTATAGAATTATAAAAGGACATAAACCAGCATTTCTTTGTCTTGGAATAGCTACTTTTTCTATGATCGTGGTATTATTGGTAGGGGCAGCAAAAAAAGGGTCTGTACGATGGATCAGCATTGCAGGATTCCAGATACAGCCATCAGAATTTTGCAAGTTTTTGCTTATCATTTATATGGCGAATGAATTAGCGATCAATGCATCACAACATAAATTGAAAACGCTTGGTGATCATGCAAAGATTTTAGTTCCAACGATACCGGTCATTGGATTAGTCACATATCAGAATTTAAGTACAGGACTTGTTATATGTGCTATGGTTGGAATCATGACTTTTGTGGTAAGCCAAAGGACGAAAGAATTGATCATAACTGCGGTTGCGTTTATGGCAGGGATAGTCGTTTATCTTATGACTGCTAATAGTTATCGAAACGAGAGATTTCAGATTTGGCTGCATCCAGAGACTCATAAGAAAGGATTTCAGACGATGCAGGCGTTGTATGCGATTGGTTCAGGAGGAATTTTTGGGAAAGGACTGGGACAAAGCATGCAGAAGATGGGATTTATTCCTGAATCACATAATGATATGATATTTTCTATCATTTGTGAAGAATTAGGATTGTTTGGAGCAGTTTGTTTGATTCTCGTTTTTGCAGCGTTGATTTGGAGAATGTTGTTGATCGCAATGAATGCAGATGAATTATTAGGATCTTTGCTGGTAATTGGAGTTATAACGCATATTGCAATGCAGGTGTTTGTAAATATTGCAGTAGTAACCAATACGATTCCGCCAACAGGAATTCCGCTTCCATTCATTAGTTATGGAGGATCATCAATCTTTTCAACAATGATTGAGATGGGAATTGTATTATCAGTATCTAGACGAATTCATTTAGGATAAGGATGAGGTGCTATGGAAGATAACAATGTCATTCGAATGGATGAACATAAAAATAAAAATAAGGTACATAAAATTTCATTTAAGAAAATCTTACTCGGTTTCATTGTTTGCATTCCACTTTCAATTTTGGTCATTGCAGGAACCTGTAAGACAAAGAAAATAAAGATTGATGGATTGAGTTATTATACACAAGCGGAAGTAAGAAAAGCGATCGCAGAAAATGGATATATTAATAATTCAGTTGGATATTATTTAAAATGTAAATTTGCGACACCGAAGATTCTACCGTTTGTGGATACGATTTATGTGAGCATTAATGCTCCGGATTCAATTACGATCCACGTCAAAGAAAAGAAGAGAGCGGGTTGCCTTCAGTATAACGGAAAGTATGTCTATTTTGATAAAAATGGATATGCATTGGAAAGTCATGAAAAAAAATATGACAATGTTCCGCTTGTGACAGGACTAAAATATAATGAGTTACAGATGCAGAAAAAAATTGATGTAAAGGATGAAAAAGTTTTTTCATATCTGCTGGAATTAACAACAGCGATCAGCAAATATCATTTGCCAATTGATCAGATTCATATCAAAGATGATGGAAATGCGTTGCTGATCAGTGGTAATATTACAGTAGATCTTTATGACAAAAATGATATTGATATCAAAATACCAGAGCTTAAAGGAATGCTGAAAAAAGTAAAAGGGAAAAGTGGAACTATTGACATGAGATACTTTAGTGAGGACCGCAAAATTGCTATTTTTCAACCAAAAAATAGTTGAAAAAACTTAGTAAAAAAGGTATCATTAGATTAGTGTACAGAATTTAAGGGAAGTCATTATATATAGATGATGGCGTGAAGGAGGAACAACGTGGTTGAGATTATGCCTAGTGTTGAGAACACACAAGCAAGGATTTTAGTAATAGGAGTCGGTGGAGCCGGTAACAATGCAGTAAACCGAATGGTTGATGAGAATGTCCAGGGTGTAGAACTCGTGGGTGTGAATACAGATAGACAGGCTTTATCTTTATGTAAAGCAGAAACAAAGATTCAGATCGGAGAGAAACTGACAAAGGGACTTGGAGCAGGAGCAAAGCCTGAGATCGGGGAAGCGGCAGTTGAAGAGAATCGTGAAGAGATCACAGAACTGGTTCAGGGATCTGATATGGTATTTGTAACATGTGGAATGGGTGGAGGTACTGGTACAGGTGCAGCACCGATCATTGCCGAGATTTCCAAAGGTCTTGGAATCTTAACAGTCGGAGTTGTGACAAAGCCATTTACATTTGAAGGAAAACCTCGTATGAATAATGCAATGTCAGGAATTGCCCGTCTTCAGGATCAGGTAGATACAATGATCGTCATTCCAAACGATAAGTTATTACAGATCTGTGATAAGAGAACAACGATTCCAGATGCTCTGAAGAAAGCAGATGAAGTATTACAGCAGGGTGTACAGGGAATTACAGATATGATCTATAACCCAGGACTGATCAATGTCGATTTTGCAGATATCCAGACAGTTATGAGAGACAAAGGTATCGCGCATATCGGTATGGGTGTTGCAGACGAAGAACTCGAAGCAATCAAGACAGCGATGGAAAGTCCATTGCTTGAAACAACGGTTGCAGGTGCGACAGATGTTATCGTTAACTTCGCAGGTGCTGTTGGAATGTTAGAAGCGCAGCAGGCTGTAGAATACTTAAAGGATGAGGCTGGAGATGATGTCAACGTGATCTTTGGTACAGTTAATGCTGATTTTGGAGACCAGATCAGTGCAACGATTATCGCAACAGGTATCAAATCAGGAGATATCACAGGAAATGCAAGAACTGGATTTGCAGCAACAAAGAAAGCAAAACCAGCTCCACAGCAACAGGCACCAGCATTTTCAGGGCAGCCAATCCATAATGGAAAGGTGATGGAAGAGCAGCCAGAAGAAACATCACAGCAGACAAGCTATGTTTCAGAAGCAGAGATGGAAGAGATTGAGCATGAAAGCACAAAGATCAACATTCCAGAGTTCTTATTAAAGAGCAGAAGAAGATAATTTCTTTGACAGATAAAAGATAAAACGAAAGCGTGTAGAATTTTGAAAGTTCTACACGCTTTTTTTCTTAATTATTCGATATAATCTCCACGAGTGAAAACAAGTTCATAATCAATACTTGCAAGTCTTCTTCCAAGACATCCGGCACATTCTGCCGCTTCTTCTCCGGTACAGATTTTATTATCATACAAAGAATAATCTTTTCTTACCGCAACAGGAGAAAGATTCGGCATTACAACATTCGCTCCTGCAAGAATGCCTTTTTCTCGTCCACGGGGATCAATGGTCCCAAGTGCCGTTGTGGCAGGAAGCAAAAGATGTGGATTCATAAGACGCAGGATACTTGTTAGATAAGTGGTGAGCTCCACAGTTCCAGAAGGATAATCTTTAAATTTTGTATCATGATGAGGTACAAAAGGTCCGATTCCAACCATTTGAGGATCAAGTTTTTGAATAAATAAAAGGTCATCCACAAGATTCTCAACAGTCTGATAAGGTGCACCAACCATAAATCCAGTACCAACCGCATACCCAATCTCTTTTAGATTCCATAGACATTGAATCCTGTTTTCTAAAGATAGACTTTCAGGGTGCAATTTCTGATAAAGTTCTGGAGTAGCAGCTTCATGGCGAAGCAGATATCGGTCGGCTCCAGCATCGTATAACTTCTGATAGCTTTCTTTGGAACGTTCCCCAAGAGAAAGGGTGATCGCACAATCTTGATAACGTTTCCTGATCTCAGAAACGATCGGAACCATTACATCATCACTATAATGAGGATCTTCCCCGCCCTGAAGGACAAAGCTTCGATAACCAAGCTGATAACCATTTTCACAGGCAGAAAGGATTTCATCTTTTGACAGACGATAACGGTTTGCATGCTGATTACTTCCTTGAATACCACAGTAATAGCAGTTGTTTTTACAGTAATTGGTAAACTCAACTAATCCGCGTGGAAAAACACCATTTCCATAGATTTTTACAGCTTCTTCTCTGGCAAGGGAAGCTAGATAAGATGCATTTTCTTCATCACGTTCTTTAATGAGAGTGATAAATTCACCTCTTGTCAGTGTATGTTCTTTATGTAAACGATCGATTAATTCGTGTAAATTCATAATATCAAACTCCTTTTTTGTCTATAAGAAATATAACATATAATAGAGGAAAAGACCAAAGAAATATGATAGAATAAAGGAAAATGTTCTTAAATTTCAGGAAAAATCGAGACACGAATGGAAAAAGCAATGGTATCAATGATCAAAGTTTTGGTACTAAATAATAAAATTGCAACTTTTCATTGATTGTGATAGAATAAGAAAGTTAATCTTGGCATGCTTTGTAAATGCCATGGAAACTGATAGAGAAAGATGCTAGAAAGAAGGATATAAATGAAGCGCGAAGATGTGAGAAATATTGCAATCATTGCCCATGTCGACCATGGAAAAACGACTTTAGTAGACGAGATGTTAAAACAGAGCGGAATCTTCCGTGATAATCAGGAAGTCGCAGAAAGAGTCATGGACTCAAACGACATCGAGAAAGAAAGAGGAATCACGATCCTGTCTAAGAATACAGGAGTTATGTATAATGGAATCAAGATCAATATCATCGATACACCGGGCCATGCGGATTTTGGTGGAGAAGTAGAACGTGTACTTAAGATGGTAAATGGTGTTGTATTAGTAGTTGATGCATTCGAAGGTCCAATGCCACAGACAAAGTTCGTATTAAAGAAAGCCTTAGAGCTTGATCTGTCTGTGATCGTATGTATCAATAAAGTAGACCGTCCAGAAGCAAGACCAGATGAAGTTGTCGATGAGACATTAGAATTATTAATGGAATTAGATGCAGGAGACAAACAGCTTGACTGTCCATTCGTATTTGCATCAGCCAAAGAAGGATTTGCAACATTAGACCTTGATGGTGAAAAGAAAGATATGAAACCATTATTCGAGACAATTATCGACCATATCGAAGCACCAGAAGGAGATCCAGAGAAACCATTGCAGGTACTGATCAGTACAATTGATTACAATGAATATGTTGGACGTATCGGAATCGGTAAAGTGGATAATGGTGAGATCGCAGTCAATAAAGAATGTATCGTAGTGAATGCTCATGACCCAGAACGTAAAGAAAAAGTCCGTATTACCAAATTATATGAATTTGAAGGACTTGATAAAGTAGATGTGAAGAGTGCACAGGTAGGATCTATCGTAGCAATCTCAGGAATTTCAGATCTGTCTATCGGAGATACGATCTGTGATGTGGATGGAGCAGAGGCAATTCCATTCCAGAAGATTTCAGAGCCAACAATTTCCATGCAGTTTATGGTAAATGACAGCCCTCTTGCCGGACAGGAAGGTAAATATGTTACATCAAGACACATTAGAGACAGATTATTCAGAGAATTAAATACGGATGTCAGCCTTCGTGTAGAGGAAAGTGAGAATCAGGACAGCTACAAAGTATCCGGACGTGGAGAATTACATTTATCCGTACTGATCGAGAACATGCGCCGTGAAGGATATGAATTTGCAGTCAGCAAGGCAGAAGTATTATACCATTACGATGAGAATGGAAAGAAATTAGAACCAATGGAGATCGCAGTCATTGATGTTCCAGAAGAATTTACAGGAGCAGTTATTGAGAAGTTAAGCCAGAGAAAAGGTGAACTTCAAAATA
>UMJI01031190.1_pt1 | contig 11957 bp, 9 predicted proteins | sample 1965991 | NCBI WGS metagenome assembly UMJI01 (sample SAMEA4836140, study PRJEB28245) | human gut metagenome | biome: gut microbiome; material: fecal sample | place: Denmark | collected 2008
CGCGCCGCCGCCGACACACGTGCCCGCGATGCCGCCTGCGACGAGCGGCACGCCGGCCAACCGGCCGCCGACACTAAAGCCCTTCGTCGAGTGGACCGACCGCGCCGCCCGGATGCCGAAGCCGAGAACGACGGCAATCGTCGCGCAGATGACGACGAGTTGAAACAAAGAAATGTCCATGAAAAAAACACACTCCAAAAAAAGAAAAGCCCCGCTCCTATGAGCCGGGGCATTGAACGTTCACCCGAACCAGATCCAGAGAACGCCGGCGACGGCGATGACGACGGCCGCCGTATTGCGGTGGTAGTAATCGGCGAGCCAGCCGATGTGCGTCACCTCGTAGAGCCAGCCGAGTACGCGCAGAGCGATGTAGTGGATGATGCAGCCGACGATGTAAGCGAGGCCGACCTCGATGGCGATGGCCAGCATCGTGATGGACAGGCCGATCATCGCGAAGATGCCCGTGAAGAACAGGCCGATGATGACGAGGGCCGCCACAATGACGAAGAGCGAGCCGCCGAGCGCGACGCCGATACCCGCAAGAGCTGCCAGGAAACCCTTCAAGCTATCCATAAGAACTCCTCCTTTCAAGTTCTGTCATGCAACTTCATGATTCACTTTCATTATAGGAAGAACGCCTGCCCTCCGCAAGATGCTTTTTGCATCAGCCGTTCTTTTCTTCGAGCAGCGGCCTGAGGAACTTGCCCGTGTACGACTCCGGCACTTTGACGATGTCCTCGGGGCGCCCCGTCGCCACGACGGTGCCGCCCTTGTCGCCGCCCTCCGGGCCGAGGTCGATGATGTAGTCGGCCGTCTTGATGACATCGAGATTGTGTTCGATGACGACGACCGTGTCACCGCCTGAGACGAGGCGCTGCAGGATGTCGAGGAGCTTGTGGATGTCGGCCGTGTGCAGGCCCGTCGTCGGCTCGTCGAGGATGTAGAGCGTCTTGCCCGTCGAGCGGCGCGAGAGCTCTGTCGCGAGCTTGACGCGCTGCGCCTCGCCGCCCGAGAGCGTCGTCGCAGGCTGGCCGAGCTTGATGTAGCCGAGGCCGACGTCCTGGATGATCTTCAGCTTGCGCGCGATGCGCGGCACATTGGCGAAGAAGTCGACGGCCTCGTCGATCGTCATGTCGAGGACCTCCGAGATATTCTTGCCCTTGTAGCGGACCTCGAGCGTCTCGCGGTTGTAGCGCGCGCCCTTGCAGACCTCGCAGGGCACGTAGACGTCGGGCAGGAAGTGCATCTCGATCTTGAGGATGCCGTCGCCCTTGCACGCCTCGCAGCGGCCGCCCTTGACGTTGAAGCTGAAGCGGCCGGCCTTGTAGCCGCGCATGCGCGCCTCGCTCGTCTGGCTGAAGAGGTCGCGGATCGCGTCGAAGACGCCCGTGTACGTCGCGGGATTCGAGCGCGGCGTGCGGCCGATCGGCTGCTGGTCGATGTCGATGATCTTGTCGATATTCTCGAGTCCCTTGATCTTCTTGTGCTTGCCCGGCTTGCCCTTCACGTGGTAGATGCGCGAGGCGATGCCCTTGTAGAGGATCTCGTTGACGAGCGTCGACTTGCCAGAGCCCGAGACGCCCGTGACGAGCGTCAGCGTGCCGAGCGGGAACTTGACCGTCAGGTTCTTGAGGTTGTTCTCGGCGGCCCCGACGACCTCGATGAACTTGCCCGTGCCCGGCCGGCGCTTGGCGGGGACCGGGATGAACTTGCGGCGCGCGAGATAGGCGCCTGTGATGGAGTCGGGATTCTCCTTGATCTCCTCGGCCGTTCCCTCGGCGACGACGCGCCCGCCGTTCGCGCCAGCGCCCGGACCGATGTCGATGATGTGGTCGGCCGCGTACATCGTGTCCTCATCGTGTTCGACGACAATTAGCGTATTGCCGAGGTCGCGCAGGTGCTTGAGCGTCGCGAGCAGGCGGTTGTTGTCGCGCTGGTGCAGGCCGATGCTCGGCTCGTCGAGGACGTAGAGGACGCCCTGCAGGCCCGAGCCGATCTGCGTCGCGAGGCGGATGCGCTGCGCCTCGCCGCCCGAAAGCGTGCCCGCCGAGCGCGAGAGCGTCAGGTAGTCGAGGCCGACGTCGAGGAGGAAGTTCAGGCGCGCGTGGATCTCCTTGAGGATCTGGCGCGCGATCTTCGCCTCACGCGGCGTCAGCGTCAGCTGCGTGAAGAAGGCGTCGGCCTCGCGGATCGTCATGCGCGTGACCTCGTCGATGTTCTTGCCGCCGACGGTGACGGCGAGCGTCTCCGGCTTTAAACGCGCGCCGTGGCAGGCCTTGCAGGGGATTTCGGTCATGTAGTTCTCATACGACTCGCGCATCTCGTCGCTGTCCGTCTCGTGGTAGCGGCGCGCGAGCAGCGGCATGACGCCCTCGAACGGCACGAAGTACTCCTTGTCCTCGCCGAACATGTTCGTGTAGCGGAAGTGGAAGCGCTCCTCGCCCGAGCCGTAGAGCAGGGCCTGCTTTGTCTTCTTGTCGAGCTCCTGCCACGGCGTCTCAAGGCTGTAGCCGCGATTCTCGAGGATGGCCTTCATCACGCACATCGCGTACGAGTGCAGGTTCTTCGAAAGCGGCGCAAAGACACCGCCGCCCACGCTCAGGCTCGCGTCGGGCACGACGAGCTCTTCATCGAACTCCATGTGGCTGCCGAGGCCCGTGCAGACAGGGCAGGCGCCGTAGGGGTTGTTGAAGGAGAACATGCGCGGCGTGATCTCGGGCAGGCTGATGCCGCAGTCCACGCAGGCGAAGTTCTCGCTGAACATCAGGAGCTCGCCACCGACGATCTGCACATAGGCGACGCCCTCGCCGAGCTTCAGCGCCGTCTCGAGTGAGTCGGCCAGGCGCGACTCCATGCCCTCGCGCACGACGAGGCGGTCGATGACGACCTCTATCGTGTGCTTCTTGTTCTTCTCGAGCTGGATGTCCTCGCCGATGTCCATGACCTCGCCGTCGATGCGCACGCGCACATACCCCTCGTGGCGGATGTGCGCGAGGATCTTCTTGTGCTCGCCCTTCTTGCCGCGCACGACCTGCGCCATGATGAGCAGCTTCGTGCGCTCCGGCAGCGCCCGTATCTGGTCAATCATCTGGTCGACCGACTGCTGCGTGATGGGCTTGCCGCACTTCGGACAGTGCGGATGGCCGACGCGCGCGAAGAGCAGTCTGAGGTAGTCGTAGATCTCCGTGACCGTGCCGACGGTCGAGCGCGGGTTGTGGCTCGTCGTCTTCTGGTCGATCGAGATGGCCGGCGAGAGGCCGTCGATCTGGTCGACGTCCGGCTTGTCCATCTGGCCGAGGAACTGGCGCGCGTACGACGAGAGCGACTCGACGTAGCGGCGCTGGCCCTCGGCGTAGATCGTGTCGAAGGCCAGGGACGACTTGCCCGAGCCCGAGAGGCCCGTGATGACGACGAGCTTGTCGCGCGGGATGTCGACGTTGATGTTCTTGAGGTTGTGGGCTCTGGCGCCCCGTATCTTGATGTATCGTTCCATTGCTTTTACCTATTATCTAGTATCTACTCATTATCTAGTATCGATGTATCTATGATCGCTATCGCATGGTGGGCACCCCTGGCGCTCACTTCTTGCTTCGCCTGCTCTTGGAGGCCTTCTTTGGTGCTGCGCCGGGCAGGCTGCCGTCGAGCTCTAAAATCATGTCGCGCAGCTCTGCGGCCCGCTCGAACTCGAGTGCGCGCGACGCCTGCTGCATCTCGCGCGTCAGCGTCTTGATGAGGTTCTCCCTGTCCTTCTTCGTCAGCTTCTTCTTGCCCGGCTTCACCTCGTACTTGCCGCCCGACTCAGCGACGAGTGTCGTCTCAATGAGCGGCTTGATGGGCTTGACGATCGTCTTCGGCGTGATGCCGTGCGCCTTGTTATAGACCTGCTGGATCTCACGGCGGCGCGCCGTCTCGTCGATGGCGCGCTTCATGGAGTCCGTGATGCGGTCGGCGTACATGATGACGTGGCCGTGCGCATTGCGGGCCGCGCGGCCGATGATCTGGATGAGCGATGTGTCGGAGCGCAGGAAGCCCTCTTTATCGGCATCGAGGATGGCGATCAGGGAGACTTCCGGCATGTCGAGGCCCTCGCGCAGGAGGTTGATGCCGACGAGCACGTCGAATTCGCCGGCACGCAGGTCGTGGATGATCTCCGCGCGCTCGATCGTCGCGATGTCGGAATGGAGGTAGCGCACCTTGACGCCGACCTCCGTGAAGTAGTCCGTGAGGTTCTCCGCCATCTTCTTGGTCAGCGTCGTGACGAGCACGCGCTCGTGGCGCTCGATGCGCAGCTTGATCTCGGCGAGCAGGTCGTCGATCTGGCCCTCGAGCGGCCGCACCTCGATCTCGGGGTCTAAGAGCCCCGTCGGGCGGATGATCTGCTGCGCGACCTGCTGCGCCTGCTCGAGCTCGTACTTGCCCGGCGTCGCCGAGACGTAGATGATCTGGTTGATGCGCGCGGCAAATTCTTCGAAGGTCAGCGGGCGGTTGTCGAAGGCGGACGGCAGGCGGAAGCCGTTCTCGACGAGCGACACCTTGCGGCTGCGGTCGCCGGCGTACATCGCGTGGAGCTGCGGCAGCGTCACATGCGACTCGTCCATGACGATGAGGAAGTCCTCCGGGAAGTAGTCGAGCAGTGTGTAGGGCGCGTCACCGGCCTTGCGGTGCGTCAGGTGGCGCGAGTAGTTCTCGATGCCCGAGCAGTAGCCCATCTCCTGCATCATCTCGAGGTCGTAGCGCGTGCGCTGCTCGATGCGCTGGGCCTCGATGAGCTTGCCCTCCGCCTTGAACTTCTTGACCTGCTCCTCCATCTCCACCTCGATGTCCTTCATCGCGATCTTGAGGTCTTCGTCCTCCGTGACGTAGTGCGAGGCCGGGAAGATCATCGAATGCGTGCGCTCGCCGTAGACCTCCCCCGTCACGACATCGAACTCGACGATGCGGTCGACCTCGTCGCCGAAGAGCTCGATGCGCACCGCGCGGTTGTTGTAGCCGGCCGGGAAGACCTCGATGACATCGCCGCGCACGCGGAACTGGCCGCGCTCGAACGCGACGTCGTTGCGCTCGTAGCGGATGGAGACGAGCTTCTTTAAGATCGCGTCGCGCTCGACCATCTGGCCCTTGTGCAGCGACAGCACCATCTCGTGGTAGCTCTCCGGCGAGCCCAGGCCGTAGATGCAAGAGACAGACGCGACGATGATGACGTCGCGCCGCTCGAAGAGCGAACACGTCGCGCTGTGGCGCAGCTCATCGATCTCGTCGTTGATCGACGCATCCTTCTCGATGTAGGTGTCCGTCGAGGCGATGTAGGCCTCCGGCTGGTAGAAGTCGTAATAGCTGACGAAGTAGCCGACGTAGTTGTTCGGGAAGAACGCCTTGAACTCACTCGCGAGCTGCGCCGCAAGCGTCTTGTTGTGGGCGATGACGAGCGTCGGCTTCTGCACCTTCTCGATGACCTTGGCGATCGTGTACGTTTTGCCCGTGCCCGTCGCGCCTAAGAGGACCTGCGCCTGCTGGCCGTTCTCGACACCTGCAGCCAGCTCCTCGATGGCCTGCGGCTGGTCGCCCATCGGCTCAAATGGTGCCACGACCTGAAACGGCGTCTCCTTATCAAAATGCATCGTATTGAGTTTCGGCACCATAGCCATGTGAGTCCCTCCATATCTGAATCTGTATCCTGTCACGTGTTCTCCGTGAATCGTACATCTATTATATACACCGCATCGCAAAAAATCCATAAGAATTGCCGATATGACAAATGTCATACGCTTCTTCCGTCATGTTGTGACGCATATCAGATGATTTCTTTCTTGTTTTATTGTATTATATGAATCGTCAGATAGATGAGCAGCCGCTAAGAAAGAGCGGCGCTGCTTTAGGATAAGAAAGAGAGGTTCTATCATGGAAATCGCATTTTGCCGCATTGACGATCGTCTGATCCACGGCCAGGTCGCTACGGTATGGACAAAGGTGACGGGCTGCAACCGCATCATGTGCTGCAACGACGATGTCGCTCAGGACACGCTGCGCAAGAAGCTCCTGCTGCAGGTCGCTCCTCCGGGCATCAAGGCGTACGTCATCCCGGTCGAGAAGGCCGTTGCCGCCTACAAGAACCCGAAGTACGCGCCCTTCAAGACGCTGTTCCTCTTCACGAACCCGCGCGATGTCGTGCGCGCCGTCAAGGGCGGCATCCCGTTCAAGTCGGTCAACCTCGGCGGCATGACCTACAAGGACGGCGACACGCTGATCTCCCAGGCCGTCGCAGTCAACAAGGATGATGCACAGGCCATCAAGGAGCTCGTCGACATGGGCATCGAGGTCGAGATCCGCAAGCTCGCCAACGAGCCGAAGAAAGACGCCATCGAGGCACTCAAGGCAAAGGGCCTGCTCTGAGCGGCTGATCCGACTGATTTTGGGAAATGAAACAAGCGGCAGCCTTGGGGAGGCTGCCGCCATATCCTGAAGGGGGCACATTCAAAATGACTACAATCCAGTTCATCCTGCTCATCCTCGTCGCAGCCGTCGCCGGCATGGGGTCGGTCCTCGATGAAGCACAATTCCATCGCCCGCTCGTCGCCTGCACGCTCGTCGGCCTCGTGCTCGGCGATATCACAACCGGTATCATCCTCGGCGGTACACTTGAAATGCTCGCGCTCGGCTGGATGAACGTCGGCGCAGCCATGGCACCAGATGCCGCGCTCGCATCCGTCGTCTCCGCCATCCTCGTCATCGTCGGCCACCAGAGCATCGGCGCCGGCATCGCGATTGCCGTACCGCTCGCCGCTGCTGGCCAGGTCCTGACGATCTTCGTCCGCACGATCACCGTCTTCTTCCAGCACCTCGCCGATAAGTTTGCCTTAGAGGGCAACGGCTTCGGCATTGAGATGTGCCATCTCGGCGGCCTCCTTCTGCAGGCCATCCGCGTTGCTGTACCGGCTGCGCTCGTCGCTGCCATCGCCGGCACGGACACCGTCAACGCCATGCTCGCTTCAATCCCTGAAGTCATCACGCGCGGCCTCCAGGTCGCCGGCGGCTTCATCGTCGTCGTCGGTTATGCGATGGTCATCAACATGATGAATGCGAAATCGCTCATGCCGTTCTTCTTCCTCGGTTTCCTCGTCGCCGTCTTCACGAACGTCAACCTCATCGGCTTCGGCGCCATCGGCCTGATCGCTGCTTACTTCCACATCAAGGGCCTGCAGCGCGACATCGCCATCGAAGAGGCCGCCAAGACGGGCGGCCCTAGCGCAGCTGGCGGCACGGGGCTCGATGACATCGACGACTCCGATCTCATGTAAGGTGAAGGAGGAAAACACGATCATGGAAAAGAAACTCAACAAAAAAGATCTCATCAACATCTTCATCCGCTCGAACTTCCTCCTGGGCTCGTTCAACTTCGAGCGCATGCAGGCCATCGGCTTCTGCGTCTCGCTGCTGCCGGCCCTGCGGAAGGTCTACAAGGACGATAAGCCGGCAATGGCCGCCGCCATGAAGCGCCACCTCGAATTCTTCAACACGCAGCCGTTCCTCGCCACGCCGATCATGGGCATCACGGCCGCCATGGAGGAGAAGAAAGCCAACGGCGCGGACATCAGCGACCAGACAATCTCCGGCGTCAAGGTCGGCCTCATGGGCCCGCTCGCCGGCGTCGGCGACCCGATTTTCTGGGGCACGCTGCGCCCGGTCCTCGCGGCCCTCGGCGCTGGCATCGCCCTGACGGGCAGCATCATGGGCCCGCTGATCTTCTTCCTCGTCTTCAACGCCATCCGCCTCGCCACGAACTGGTACGGCGTCATGTACGGCTACTCGAAGGGCACGGAGCTCGTCGATGAGATGGGCGGCAACAAGATGCGCTTCCTCACGGAAGGCTCCTCCGTCCTCGGACTTCTCGTCATGGGCGCCCTCGTCGCCAAGTGGACGACCGTCAACATGCCGCTCGTGCTCTCGAGCTACACGAACAGCGCCGGCGAGCAGGTCACGACGACGGTCCAGACCATCCTCGACAGCCTCATGCCCGGCATCGTGCCGCTGCTCATGACCTTCGCCTGCATGTGGCTCCTGCGCAAGAACGTCAACCCGCTCATCATCATCCTTGGCCTCTTCGCCCTCGGCATCGTCGGCTATGCAATCGGCCTGTTCGCCTGATTGTCTGACTGCAGCAAGAGCCTGATTCCATACCGCTCATGCAAGCATCCCGCAAAGACCAAAAACGTCTTTGCGGGATTTTTTGCCCGAATACGCAGCCGGCGCGGCCTGATTGACTGACCCTTATGGTATAATCAATACAGCAACGATTTTCTAGCCCCACTTGAAAAGAAAGGAACTGCCATGATCCGGGAAATACGGATGATCGCCTTCCTGATGGCCATCATCATCATCTGCCTCGCCCTCGGCGCCCTCAGTGCGCCGCAGCGCGACCTCAGCGCGAAGCAAGAGGAACACCAGAAGCGCTTCGGCGCCGTCTACATGACACTCAACAACCCGTTCTACGAGATCATCGACGAGGAGATCCGGACGGAGGTCGAGAAGCACGGCGATGTGTTGCTCTCGCGCGACCCGGCGCTCTCGGTCGAGAAGCAGACTGAGGAGATTGAGGACCTCATCCACGAGGGCGTCTCCGTCATCTTCCTCAACCCCGTCGACTTCGAGCGCATGGGGCCAGCGCTTGAAGCTGCGCGCGCAGCCCACATCCCCGTCATCACGATCGACACGAATGTCCAGGATAGCGACTTTGTCGCCTCGACCATCGAGACGGACAACTACGCGGCCGGCCGCGCCTGCGCCGAGCACCTCCTGCAGCACGCTGACCACGCGAACATCCTGCTTCTCAAGCACAGCAGTGCGCACTCAGCCGTCGACCGCATCACGGGCTTCCGGCAGACGATCGCGGGCCATCCGGGCTTCACCATCGTCGACGAGGCGGAGTGCGACGGGCAGCTCGAGCGCGCCATGCCGGCCATGCAGGAGATGCTCAGCCGCCATCCCGAGGCCGACACTGTCATGGCGCTCAACGATCCATCTGCACTCGGTGCTATGGCTGCGCTCGAGTCCTGCGGCAGGCTGCAGTCGTTCCGCGTCTACGGCGTCGACGGCGTCCCCGAGACGAAGGAGCTGATCCTTGCGGGGCGCATGACGGCGACGGCGGCCCAGTCGCCGCGCCGCATCGGCCACCTCGCGGCACAGCAGGCCTACCGCCTCTTGGACGGCGAGCCGGTCGACCGCCTGATCCAGCTGCCAACCCATCTATGGACGCAGGAAAACCTGACGCCCGCCAAGACAAAGGAGTGGGATTGAATGAGCGACACAAGCCTACGCCGCGCCAAGCGCCTCGCGCGCTCTCTCGACGCCAGCGAGCTGCACCAGATGCACGACGTCCTGATCATCTACAACGGCATGGTCGTCACGCTGACTGCCGCCTTCATGAGCCTCACGCAGGACAAGATCATCCGGTCGTTCCACGCGCGCGCCTTCCTCGAGCAGCTGTCGAGCGTGCCGCTGCCGCCCGTATCGGGCTTCTTCACTTCAGTCGGCGCCTTCCTGCTGCTCGCCCTGCTCGGCTGGCTCTACCGCGAGGGCAAGATGATGCCGACGATGCGCTACGCCTGCCTCACGGCAGAGATCTTCGTCTGCATCGTCCTGCTGCGCAGCCTCGACCTTGCCTACGACGGCGTCGTGCTGCTCGTCGTCGCCGACCTCCTGCACCGCTATTCCGGCCGCCACCAGCTCGTCGTGCTGACCTGCGCCATGCTCGGCCTCTACGCCATCGTCGACTACAATGCGATGTTCTTCGAGCATCAGGTCACGCCGTTTGACGTCTACACCTCGTACTACGCGCCGTCTGCGCGGTCCTGGATCCACCTGATGCACACGGGCCTCGCCTCGTTCAACCTCATCCTCTTCGTCTTCTACCTGACGCTGCTCATCCGCCAGAACCACCAGGAGAAGCAGCGCATCGCGAGCCTCAACGCCCAGCTCGAAGAGGCGAACACGCGCCTGCGCGCCTACGCGATTGAAGCGGAGTCCATGGCCGAGACGCGCGAGCGCAACCGCCTCGCGCGCGAGATCCATGACACGCTCGGCCACGCGCTGACCGGCATCGCCGCAGGGCTCGACGCCACCGCGCTGCTCGTCGATCTCGCCCCCGACAAGGCCAAGGAACAGCTCGTCAAAATAAAGGAGACGGCCCTGCGCGGCCTCAAGGATGTGCGCCGCAGCGTCAAGAAGCTGCGGCCCGACGACCTCGAGCACCTGCCGCTGCGGCAGGCCATCGCGAACATGGTGGAGGAATTCGCGAGCTCGACCGGCATGAAGATCGACTTCGAGGTCCTCGAGTGGCCCGAGCGCCTGCGCCCCGACCAGGAAGAGGTGCTCTACCGCGTCGTGCAGGAAGGCATGACGAACGCAAGGCGCCACGGCCACGCCAAGCACCTCGAGATCACCATTGGCGCCAAGCGCGGCGCCATCTACCTGCTGCTCGCCGATGACGGCGAGGGCGCCGATATCGCCGAGCTCGAGAAGGGCTTCGGCCTGCGCCACATGCAGGAGCGCCTTGCCCTGCTGCACGGCAAGCTCCGCTACTGGAGCGACTCCGGGTTCACACTCGAGGCAATCCTGCCAGAAAATGAGGAGGCATCGAACTTTTTATGATGGACAAGATCAAGATCATGATTGCAGATGACCAGGAGCTCATCCGCGACAGTCTCAGCATCGTGCTGGGCGCCAATGCCGATATGGAAGTCACGGGGCTTGCAGGCAACGGCCGCGAGCTCATCGAGCTCATCGAGAAGGGCAGGAAAGCACTGCCTGACGTCGTGCTCATGGATGTGCGCATGCCGGAGCTCGACGGCGTGGAAGCGACGCACGCCGTCAAAGAACGCTGGCCGCAGGTCCGCATCATCATCCTCACAACGTTCGACGACGACGAATACGTCTTCAACGCCCTCAAGTACGGCGCGAGCGGCTACCTCTTGAAGGGCGTGTCGGTGCCGGAGCTCAGCGCGGCCATCCGCACGGTCGCGCAAGGCGGCGCCATGATCAACCCGGGCATCGTGACGAAGGTCGTCAAGTTCTTCAACCAGATGGCACAGTCGAGCCTCACGACCTCGCCCGAGGAGACGATGGACGCCGCTGTCCTCGGCCACACGGAGCGCAATATCGCGCTGCTCGTCGGCCGCGGCCTCTCGAACAAGGAAATCGCGGCAAAGCTCTCGCTCTCAGACGGCACCATCCGCAACGGCCTCTCCTCAGCCCTCTCTAAGCTCAATCTGCGCGACCGCACGCAGCTCGCAATCTGGGCCGTGCAGACGGGTCTTGCAAATGAAGAGGTACATCCATGAGCGGGAAGCGTCGCCTGCGCTCTCCCTTTGCTTTGCTGCTGCTCGTCGCGTACGCCTTCGTCTTCCTCTCGCTCTATCTCATGGAGCCGTGCGCCATCGAGCTGCGCGTCGGGACGTTTGCCGGCAGCAATTGGGACGTGCCGCAGGGCGAGAGCTACGCCTATCTCGACCATGTCATCGCGCGCTTCGAAGCGGAGCACCCCGGCGTCAAAGTCACCTACCAGAGCGGCATCCGCAAGTCCGACTACACGGAATGGCTGGCGGGGCGTGAGCTCGCCGGCGAGATGCCCGACGTCTTCCTGATCCCGCAGGACGATTTCAACCTCTACGCAGGGCTCGGCGCCCTGCTGCCGCTCGATGCGCTCGCCAAGAAGGACGATGCCTTCGCGCTCGACGACTTCTACCCCGCTCCGCTCGCCTTCGGCCGCAGCGCAGATGACGCCGCGCTCTACGCCCTGCCCGCCGAATGCGTGCCGCGCCTGATGTTCGTCAACCGCACGCTGCTCGACCGCGAAGGCATCCCCATGCCGCAGGACGACTGGACCTGGGACGACTTCCTCGCCATCTGCCAGAAGGTCACGCGCGATACGGACGGCGACGGCCGCCTCGACCAGTTCGGCGCCT
>UMJI01050426.1_pt1 | contig 11947 bp, 11 predicted proteins | sample 1965991 | NCBI WGS metagenome assembly UMJI01 (sample SAMEA4836140, study PRJEB28245) | human gut metagenome | biome: gut microbiome; material: fecal sample | place: Denmark | collected 2008
AAAATAGAAATGTGTCCCGTGGGCTTCGTCTGCCAGCAGCAACATACCGTGGTCGTGAGCAAGCTTCGCAATCTTTCGGATATCTGCACAAACGCCGTAATAGGTCGGATTGTTGACCAGAACCGCTTTTGCATCGGGATTCGCTAAGATTGCCTTTTCCACATCTTCTACTGCCATTCCCAGCGGAATACCCAAGTCTTTCTGTTCGCCTGGGTCGACATAGACGGGAATCGCTCCGTTGACAACCAAGGCGTTAATCGCACTGCGGTGCACATTTCGGGGCATAATCAGCTTATCCCCTGCCTTACAGGTGGAGAAAATCATTGCCTGTGATGCACCCGTTGCCCCGTTGATGATAAAGAATGCATTCTTTGCACCGAACGCTTCCGCTGCCAGCTGCTGTGCATCCCGAATGACGGAAACCGGATGACAGAGATTGTCCAGATTCTTCATGGAATTGACATCCATCCGCACACAGTCTGCTCCTAAAAACTCCGCTAGTTCGTGATTGCCCCGTCCGCCTTTGTGTCCCGGAACATCAAACCGGACAACCCGATTCAATCGGTGTGCTTGCATCGCTTCGAGCAGCGGTGCACGCTGTTGGGTAACCTGTTCCATACAGCCTGCCTCCCTTATCCATAAATATTTCTGCCGCTGAAAATCTCAATCATTTCCCGCCGCAGTTGGTTGGTAATATCCAGACGCACCCGAGGATCTAACTCATAGACATCGGTCTTAAACAAATAATTTTGCAGCTGCATTTCTTTAATCAGCATCCGGCAGTGAAAAATGTTTGCCTGATACATATTTATATCCATGGTATCATACCGCAGCAGGATTTCCGGGTCAATATAGTCCTGAATGGAGGTGATGTTGTGGTCGATGAAACATTTTTTGCCGTTGACATCTCTGGTAAAGCCCCGTACTCGATAATCAATGGTGATAATATCCGAATCGAAACTGCGAATCAGATAATCCAGTGTGTTCAACGGAGAAATTTCTCCACAAGTCGAAACGTCAATGTCGACCCGAAAGGTCGTCACTTCGTTGTCCGGATGACTTTCCGGAAACGTGTGAACCGTGACATGACTTTTGTCCAGATGGGCGTGAATGTCCCGCCGTTTTAAAAAGGTTTCTCCCTGATTACAGGATACATCAATCTGAGAGGGAACGTGCCCTTCTGCAATCAGAATGTTGACGGATGCCCCCTGCGGTTCATAATCCTGCTTGGAAATATTCAAAATAGAAGCCCCAATCATCTCCGTTACGTCACAGAGAATGTTGGTCAATCGTTCCGAGTTATATTGCTCGTCAATGTAGCGGATATAGTCCTGTTTTTCCCGTTCTGTCTTTGCATAACAGACATCAAAAATGTTAAAGCTCAGCGTCTTTGTGAGATTGTTAAACCCGTACAATGCCAGCTTCTTTTCCAACCCTACCATCACAGCCTTCCATAAAATGTCAGATTCTAAAATTGGATTGTTCTTGTATCGACAAATCCATATCAAACATTCATTTTAGCACATTTCCGCCAAAAAAGCAACGGCATCCAAGAAATTTTTTCGGAATTTTCCAGAAACCTGCCTCAGGATAAATAGTGCCGCAGCAAATACCCTTCCCGTACGCCATACGGGCTGACATAAATCAAATGCGTATGCAGCTGCCGGATGATGACATCCAGAATTAAAATGCCAGGGAGAATTGTGTGAACCCGTTCCGGACAAACCTGTAAAATCAATTTCTTCGCTGCTTCGTCCCGTTTCAGCAGCTGCTTCTTCAACTTCTGAAACTGCTCCGCTGTAAAGGAATTCGCATCCGGCAGGGGTGCTTGCTGCGTCTGAATCAGCTGCAACACTGCCCGAGCCGTTCCGCCAACAGCACAGAGCAAATCATAGTGCGGCAGTTTGTCCGCTTTGATTTTCTTCCACTCCCGCAGAACCCGTTCTTGAATCTGGGCAACCTCGGCTTCTTTTGGCAGAAACTTTTCCACCATTTCTGTATGCAGACGCAGTGCTCCAACGGGCATACTTTCCATGAAAGCTGGCCCATCTGCTGCAAAGGTGGTGATTTCCGTGCTGCCGCCGCCGATGTCTACTAATGCCCCCTCTTCCATTGGTGCACCATGCATCACGCCGAAATAGTCCAAAAAGGCTTCTTCATGTCCGGAAAGAATCTGCACGGTGTAGCCCGTCTTTTGCTGAATGGTAGCGACAACCGCTTCTGTATTTTTGATGTTTCGCAGCGAAGCAGTCGCAAAAACAGTTGTCTGGTCAACCGAAAGCTGTTCCAGCAAAGATTTTGCATCCAGCAACACAATACAAGCCTGCTCCACACCAGCTGCGGTCAACTGCTTCTCTTTCACATAACTTGCCAATCCTGTCATATAGCGTTTGGAAAAAATCGGTTCAAAGTCCTTCTGCTCCACCTTATAAACTGCAAGGCGAATGCTGTTCGAACCCATATCAATCAATGCAACATTCATGATTCTTTTGATACTCCTGTTTCTTTTTTCGTCCTGTGCGTGCACAGCCCATTCTTATAGTATACTGCAACGGGCAGAAAAATACAACAAGATTCCTGCAAATTCTTCAAAAAGTTTATGTAAAAAGTGAAACCTGAAAGCTTAACGTAAAAATAACAAATGGTTTACATTTCTAAGCTGGCATAAAAACAGACGATGTAGTATAATAAAAGAAAACAAAACTCTTGTTTCTTTTTTCTATCATTTTGATGATTTTTTTGTGCAAGTTCTTCAAAATGCAGCCGTCTGTTTCCAGCCGGACTGCGTTTTGTTCTATTTAAAACCCAATCATAAACCAATAGGAGGCATTATTTATGGCAGATCAGCGTTGCTACGCCAATCGAGAACTTTCATGGCTGAAATTTAACCAGCGTGTTCTAGAAGAAGCACAAGATCCAGCAAATCCACTCTGTGAACGGCTTTCCTTCCTCTCCATCTTCCAGAGCAACTTAGATGAATTTTTTATGGTGCGAGTTGGCTCGCTCTTTGAAAAGATGCAAGTATCCGAGAAAATTCGGGAAAATAAAACCAATATGACTTGCAGAGAACAGCTTTTGGCAATCTTTGAACGGGTTCGCCAGATGCTCCACGATAAAGACAACACTTATCGGGATTTACAGAACTGCCTGAAAACCGAGGGCGTGGAGATTGTAGACTTCCACACCATTTCTCAGCAGGAAGCGGATTATTTACAGTCTTATTTCCGCTCTGAAATCGAACCGCTGCTCTCTCCGCAAATCGTCAGCAAAAAGCAGCCGTTCCCGTTCCTGCAAAACAAGGAAATCTATGCAGTTGTCGTACTGGAGAAAAAAGGCAGCGAAAAAATCGGAATCGTTCCGTGCAGCAGTCCGGTATTCCCGAAGTATGTTTCCCTGCCGAACCAGAAAAACCGCTTTATTCTGACCGAAGAACTCATCCTGCACTTTGCATCCGATATTTTCTCTCGCCATGTCATCAAGAGCAAATCGCTGATTCGGATTGTTCGGAGTGCAGACATTGATGCAGAAGAAGAAAACATTGAAGATGAAACCGATTATCGGGCTGCCATGGAGAAATTGCTCCGTGCCAGAAAACGGCTGCGTCCGGTCAAGATGGAATTTTCCAGACTGATGGATCCGTCTGTGATTGCCAAACTGTGCGAATATTTACATCTGAATGAAGCACAGGTTTTCCACTCAGAAGCACCGCTGAGCCTGTCGTTTGTTTCACAGGTACGGGACTTGCTGCGGAAAAATCGTTCCTTGTTCTATCCTCGCAGAGTTCCGCAGCGTTCTGCAAACATTGACGACCACCGCTCGATGATTGCTCAGATTCAGAAGAAAGACCGCTTCTTATCGTTCCCGTTTGAAAGCATTCGTCCATTCCTGAACCTGCTCCATGAAGCTGGCGAAGACCCACACGTTGTTTCCATCAAGATGACCCTGTATCGGGTGGCAACCAACAGCAAAATCGTAGAAGCATTGATTGAAGCCGCAGAAAACGGAAAAGATGTCGTTGTACTGGTGGAACTGCGTGCCAGATTTGACGAAGAAAACAATATTGAATGGTCAAGACGACTGGAAGAAGCTGGATGCCGGATTATCTATGGTCTGGATAATCTCAAGGTACACTCGAAACTGTGCCTGATTACACGGAAAATTGGCAATTCGATTTCTTATATCACACAGGTTGGCACGGGCAACTACAACGAGAAAACTTCTGAAATCTATACGGACTATTCTCTGATGACTGCCCGTCCGGAAATCGGTATGGAAGCAAGTCGGGTGTTCAATGCACTTTGCATGGGGCAGACCATCAAGCACACGGAATATCTGCTGGTATCTCCGCATTGCCTGCAAAACCACGTTGCAGACCGGATTGATGTGGAAATTGAAAAGGCAAAGGCTGGACAGCCGGCTTATATCGGGCTGAAAGTCAATTCCCTGACAGACAAATACCTGATTGATAAGCTGATTGAGGCTTCTCAGGCAGGGGTCAAGATTGAAATGATTATCCGTGGTATTTGCTGCCTGATTGCCGGCATTCCGGGACAGACAGAAAATATTACGATTCGCAGCATTGTTGGACGATATCTGGAACATACCCGAATTTATATCTTCGGGGCTGGAAATCAGGCTGATGTTTATATTGCCTCCGCAGACTGGATGACGAGAAACACCATCCGGCGTGTGGAAGTGGGTGCTCCGATTTATGATAAGGATATCAAGTCAAGAATCCTCTCGATGTTCCGAATCATGATGCAGGACAATGTCAAGGCAAGAATCCAGCAGCCGGATGGCTCTTATAAAAAGGTACAGAGCAATGCTTCTCCGCTGAATGCACAGGAATATTTCTATGCACAGGCGTATGCTTCAGCAAAAGCAATTGCAACTGCGGAAACAGAAGTGGAAGCAGAAAAATAAAAATCTATGTAAAATACAACGCCCTACTGGAAATGTGTTCCGGTGGGGCGTTTCCTTTTTCAGGTTAAAAAATCTGCAATTATTGTTATATTTTTATCATTGTTCCAATGATAATGTACTTTCAGGGTTGACAAACAGAATCTTTTTGGGTATAATAGAATCAAAATGTTTCACTGTTCCAATAAAAAGGAGATGCTTTCTATGAAAATTCGTTCAATGCTCACCGCAGCTTGTGCCTGCCTGATTGCTTCTGGTTCAATCTTGTCTTTCACAACTGCCCTCCCTGCACAAGCAGCGTTTGATTTGGGAGATTTTGACGGAAATGATTCCATTGATGTCGATGATGCCGTATCTGTTCTGACATTCTATGCAAAAAAAGCTGCTGGAGTTGCAGTAGACGACTTGAGCGATGAGCAATTTAATGCAGCAGATATTGATACAGATGGTTCTATTACGGTGCAAGATGCCGTCTATATCTTAACCTATTATGCACAGACATCCGCAGGGTTAGAACCATCTTGGGCGGATATTCTGCCAGAAGTTTATGGAGCTCCTGCTTGGAAAACCGCTTATTATGACCTGCTGCTTTCCGGAGCAATTCCAGATGAAAGCGGAAATGCCACTTATGCTCTTATTTATATTGACCAAGATGACATTCCAGAATTATTGATGGATTCTTACGCTGGCGGTAAGCTGTATACTTATAAGGAAGATACCGGTTGTTCTTTGGTACATAGCTGGGCTTCTGCAAGAAGCAGCGGATTCTGTGGATATGCGGAAGGAACGGGATATTTCTATACATTCAGTTCAGCCAGTGCTTTCATCGGCTCTATGGGGAAACAGGAACTGGTTGGAGATTCGTTTGTCCTGCGTGATCGTATCAGTATGGATAATGGCACTTATCAGCATAACGGCGTAAGCTGCACAAAGTCGCAATACAATTCTATAGAAAAATCCTATACAGATAGTTATTCTGATTATTATAAATATAATTTTTTGGAATTTATGTCAGATATTTCAGACGGAAGAACGCCTGATTTTAATCAACTGAAAACCGCCTTGGAATCCTATCGTCCAGTATATGCTATGGAAGTTACTGATTATGATGGAGATGGAAAAGAAGAAGCGTTTGTTGTCTTGGGCAAAAAAAATTCTTCTTCAAAAACCGTTCAAGGCATTTACTATATTTCTTCTGATGGATACATCTCAGAAGTTCGCACCGATTTTTCTGTTGATATGTTCAGCAATGCAAATTATGTGGAATATGATGGCAAGGGATTTTTCGCTTGTGATGTTTCCGGCGGTGGTTCTGGATGGGTCACTTACCTGTATGATGTGCGAAACGGTTGGTGGAATGAATTGAATCTGTCCGGCTCTTTGCAGAGTTTCTTCAAAAAAGATAATACTTGCTATACCACGAAAAGTGTATTTTCTGCTCAGTATGGTCACCAGTATATGGATGTCCCATTAAATTATGACAAAGATACACAGGAGTTTTCTTATCCGGAATCTTAAAATACAGGGATATTATAGCATAAAAAACAGCCGTCCTGTGTCATCAGAGCGGCTGTTTTTCGAATAGAATCCACACCCCCATAAGGGGGTGACATCACACAATGGTATACTAAAAATAATGATTTCAATCCACACCCCCATAAGGGGGCGACAAGTGCATGTTTATTCCGTCAACAGATTTACTGCTGTTTGGAATCCAACGACAAACGCATTTCTCTGCCAATTTTCGCATAATTCACACAGGGCTTCTTGTCCTTTTTCTGCATGTCTTTTCTGAAAATAAGAGAATACAGAATCCATTTGTTCTTGCAATTCCGGTGTTTCAAACACAAACGGATTTTCATTGCAGTTCCCTTCATACAGAAATTCCAATTCTTTTTTCATAAATAACCTCCTTTCTTGACAACGCCCGAAAAACATGCTATAATAAAAATAGACAATGTTCTTGTGCATTGGTGTCAGGCTGTAAGTGTGATGAGTGACCAACCAAATAACACTTACAGCCATTTTTATATGGAAATCAAAGTACGGTGTGCTTCGTGCATTCATTCGTTCTTGACTTCCATTAATTTTATTATATACTGCAAATATGCATTTGTCAATCTGAAAATTTACACAAACTTTCCGAGGCGTTTTAGAAGAACTGCCGAATTTTCTCAAGCTCGACAATGACCGACAAAATTCGACAAAATCCAAATTGACAGGCAATCCAAAGCCATGCTATAATAAAAAAATTTATTCCGACAAATTTATTATTACTATGTGTTTGTTTTCTCCGAACGGGAACACACCAAGCAAAAAGGACGTTTCTGCATCGCTGCAAAAACGCCCTTTTTCGTTGTATCAAATGAGAAAATGCCGATATTACTTAGAATTTGCCAGCCTTTGCTGCTTCTTCTACGGATACAGCAACTGCTACGGTTGCACCAACCATCGGGTTGTTGCCCATTACAACACTGCAATTCTATGTATTTTCCTGTTATTCTAAAAGCATATGAAAATCAACGCATTTCCGCTGTTTTTCCCGTTTTCCTACTCTACTACATCTTTTTTCGATTCTTCTTGTGTCTGATTGAAACGTGGACACAATGTGGACACAGCATACATCTGATTCAAAATCTCCTGTGTGTTCTCTTCCATCTTTTTTGTTATATGCTCATAAATATTCAAAGTCGTACGAATATCTTTGTGTCCAAGCCGCATCTGTACAACTTTTGGTGGAACACCGGATTCTAATAACTCTGTACAATGCGTATGCCGTAAGCTATGATAATCAAATGATGGCAAATTTAATTCCTGATGAATCACACGAGAAGCATGCTGCATGGTACGTGGTTTAATGAAACTACCATCTGCATTGCAGTTCACAAAATACAACGCTTCTCCATTTCCAACTGTATTTAAATTTCTGGTATGTGCTTCTTCATAGTAATGCACATAATAAGAATCATACGCTTCCCGATTCTTTTCTTGCTGCTCTTTTGTCCGCTTTAAAAGTGCAATGGTTTCATCATCTAATTGCACAGTGCGAAAGCTATTATATTTCGGGGTGCTAAAATATAGAATAGAATTTCCGTTTTCATCTGTTTCTGATTCTCTATATTGTATTTGCCGCTGTATATGCAATTCTTTTGCTTCAAAATCAATATCTTTCCACTGTACTGCATAAGCCTCTCCATGCCGCAAACCGCAGCGATAGCCGAACAGCAATGGGATGTGAACAGGATGCCCTTCTGGGAATCGGCGAAAAATCTGCTGAATTGCCTCCGCCGGAACACAAAACCGCTGTTTCGTTCGACTTGGATTCTTTGAAACTGCATTTCTTCGTGGTAGAGTAACTTCTACCATTGGATTTTCTTGTATCAATTTCTGTTGCTTTGCGTATCGAAATGCATTTGTTAAGATTCCTTTTACTACCACCAAAGTATTTCGTGCATAGCCAGATTGAAAAAGCCGATTGATGAATTGCTGTAATGCAATCGTAGAAATAGAACACAATTTGTACTTCCCGATTGCTGGAAGAATGAGATTTTTTATTTTTTTCTGATAATTAAGAATGGTTGTTTCTTTTAGATTGGTTTTACAATACTCTTCCATCCAATACTGCATATAATCAGAAACGCTTCGTTCAGATGGTGCAAAATGAACCCCTGTATTTTGATATTCCTGATAAGCAGCCATTCCGACTTGATATGCTTCTTGTTTTGTTTGAAATCCAGCTTGTGTAATCCATTTTCGCTGTCCGGAAACGCTGGCAGATTGAAACCGATATTCCCATGATGTATACACACCAGCACGATTTTTGCGATGACGGGTTAGCACTTTCCCTGCCATATGAAATCCCTCCTATTATAAGATTATCCCCACCGGAGCAGTGACACCGCTGCTCTGATGGGGCTTTTTTCATTTATAGATTTGTCCTCTGTTTCCGGCATCAATTACAACGACAATCCATTCTCCATGGTCAACTGTATAGATGATTCGATAATCACCGACACGCAGACGAAAATAGTCTGGATATCCTTTTAATTTCTTGATGTCTGTTCCATCCGGAAGCTTTTCAATTGCGGTTACAACCCGACGGCGTTCATTTTGTGGCAACTGGTCAATAAATTTCTTCGCCCGTTTTTTCAATACAATTTTATACGTCATTCCAGTCCCCACTCTTTTTTACATTCTTCCAGAGAATAAACCTGTTCTTTTTCTGGGTCGGGGTCGTTCTCATAGGCTTTTATCATTTCTTGGCAAAACTGTTCGTCTGCATCTTCATCCGCAGTGATTCCCTGAATATAGGCTAAAATATAGCCCATTTTGTATGCTGGGACAGCGTCCAGTAATGCAATTACCTGTTCCTTTGTACTCATAACAATTCCTCCTCATTCGATTTGATAGGATTTTTTCATTCAATTAAATTGATAGATAAACTGTCATCCAATTCATAACTTTCAATAGAATCAATTGTATCTGGAAGTTCTTCGATGGCACGTACAATATTTCCCCAATTAAAAGCAGGACACATCCTATATGCAGTGGAATAATCCGTTGCTCTGTTTAAAATTGCTTGTTTATCTACTGTATAATTAACGCCATTGTAATTTGTAAATTGCCACCATGGATGATTACAACGGCTGATTTGTAACCGATGACAACCAAAAGGATTATCTGTCATTTCACTTGCACCGTAGCAAAAATTCGTTTTTCCTGTTCTACACTTATCTCCATAACACCAATTAAGACCAGAAATAACTTTTCTATCTACCATTTCTCCATTAATCATAACACTTGTTGATTTCCAACCTGAAACAAGTTCATATAGTTTTACAAATTCCAAATAGGATTTTGGTTTACTTGAAAAGAACGCTTGATATATTTTCTTTCCATTATACTCTGTTTCCTCATACCGATTTGCGTTTTTAGCTAAATATAAAGCTCTATCAAAATTAGAAGATGTTGATTTTCCAAAAGAAACGGAAATTTCCCATTTTGTAGGAGTTTTTGTTGTAGCTAAATCGCTAACAGTTTTCTTTTTGATTGATTGTGTATCAGTTGCCTTTTCATTCGTTATTTCTAATTCATTTAAATTCTCTTCGCAAAATTTCTTATACATATCGTAAACATGATTTTTATTTTTTTCTGTATATAATGCTCCACTATAATGCGGCATTTTGTTATTTCCAGACCAAAACGTATTTGAATGTTCAAATGCTTCTATTAGATTTTCAAAATATTTTCTCATATTATTATTTTTTGATTTTTCAGTTTTCAATTTAGATACTTTTTCAAGTTGTGCTTCATATGACCGCTCAATGAAGGCTTCTACTGCATTTTCAAGATTATCTAATAGTTTTTGATAATCGTTTGTTGGTGTTGCGTTTATAAAAAAACCGTACTTTTCATATGTGATTAATTCAAGTAATACATCAAATGTAAATCCAAGTCGCCCAAAAAATGTTTCTGGATTTTTAGTGTTATTTACAAGATTTATACTCTCATCTCGCTGCCGCAAAAGGTCTGATACATATTGTTTCTTGCACAACAGGTCATTATGACTTTTTTCAGTTATGGCGGCTTTTTTAGATTTCTTTTTATTTGAATCTTCTACAAAATATTTCAATATGCCTGTGATGAAAGCCAGTACAAAAACAACTATAAAGAAAACAGTCATTTCTTTTCTCCTCTTTTCTGCATGAGCAACTGCATCACTTCAAATTTATCATCAAAGTCCAGGTTACAGAAAATTTTGATAAATTCTTCCGTTGTTGGGTCGATTCCTTTGCTTAATTGTTTTTCAGCATGAATGGTCATATCTCCGTTTCCGGTTCGAATTGCTTGCACATTGTTGTCACCGTTTATGTAATTTCCACTAACTGTTGGATTGTCCGTTCTTCCCAACAGATAATCAACGGAACAATTAAGGTAATCAGCAATTTGCCCTATTACTTCAATTGATGGGGATGCATTTCTTTTTTCTAAATCATATATAAGGCTTTTTCTAATATTGCAAACTTCAAGCATTTTGCTAACGGAAGAACCCTTGAGTTTGCAAAGTTCTTTTATTCTGTTTGCTACTTGTGTATTGTCCATAAAAATACCATCCTTAATTTGTGCATATCTACAATTTACGTAAAAATACGCAATTTTGTATTGACTTACGTAAATTTACGTGCTATAATAAAATCACAGTTAAGACAAGCACGGCTGACAAACAGAGCAGCAGACAGAACAGACAACAGGTACAAATTGACTTAGTACAATGGCAGTTGACTTTTCTGAATGCTATTTTTAAAAACAGTCATGCTTTACAGCTTAATTGTAACATATTCAGACAAAAAAGTCAACAATATTATGCAAGAAAAGAGGGTGATAATTTGGTTTTATCCGAAAGTTTCAAACTTGCAAGAACTGCAAAGAATCTGACGCAAACAGAACTTGCAAAGCTGATTGGCTGTACAAAGCAGACCATCAGCGACATCGAACGGGGATATCGTCCACCATCGGCGAAAATTGTAAAGGCGATGGCGGAATGTACAGGGTGTTCCGCTGATGAAATCCTTGGCGTAGAAAAGAAAGGAGAAGATGAAGATGAAAATGAATGAGAATGAAATTCAGGTATGGAACTATGAGAGTTCCGAAATCCGGACAGTACAGGTGAACGGTGAACCGTGGTTTGTTGGTAAGGATGTAGCAACAATTCTTGAATACAGCAATCCAAGAAAGGCATTAGCTGACCATGTAGATGCCGAAGATAAGGGGGTAACGAAATGTGACACCCTTGGTGGTGTTCAGGATTTAACCATTATCAACGAATCCGGCTTATACAGCTTGGTTCTTTCCAGCAAACTGCCGAACGCAAAGAAATTCAAGCGTTGGGTCACCTCAGAAGTGCTTCCATCCATCCGCAAGCACGGCAGCTATTCCGTGCAGTCGCAGTTTGCAGATTTATCCACACAGTTGCAAGTTCTGATTCAGATGGAAACCCGTCAGAAACAGATAGAAGCCCGTCAGGCAG
>UMJI01018057.1_pt1 | contig 11920 bp, 10 predicted proteins | sample 1965991 | NCBI WGS metagenome assembly UMJI01 (sample SAMEA4836140, study PRJEB28245) | human gut metagenome | biome: gut microbiome; material: fecal sample | place: Denmark | collected 2008
ATGAAGAGCGAATGGAACGACAGCTCGAACTTGAAGAGGCTCATAAAGCAAAAGAAGAAGCAAAAAATGCATTACAAGAAGCGAATAAATTAAACCAAGAAGCTGATAAGAAAGTAGAAGAAGCTGATAAGAAAGTAGAAAAAGCAAATAAACTAGTGAAACAAATGGTTTGCAAGATGTATGAAGATGGTTTTAGTCTTGAACAAATTTCTGAATATTGTTCACTAAATGTGGATGAAATTCAGGTGTTGATAAAATCATAAATTTTCTGTTGCATTTAAAAAAATGTTTGTTTATAATAAAGCCATCCTTTGTAGAGGCAATGAAAAGAAGAAGTAGTCGTGGATGCTGCTGATAGTGAGTTCCTGATGGTGGAAATGGAACAGTAAGCACAGGGTGAACGTGTCTTAGAGCTAAGCTTTCGAAGATTGAGGAAGCTTCGGATACTCCCGTTATGAGTTAAGGGCTTGTACATTAGTGCAGGAAATAAGGTGGTACCGCGATTTTATAGTCGTCCTTGTATATTCAAGGACGGCTTTTTTTATTAGAAGGGAATGGTAGATATGAAAAAAGGATTTAAATTAATTTCGGCATTTTTAGTAAGTTTTATGATCATGATGTCTAGTATTATGCCTGCATTTGCCGATGAAACAGACACATCAACAACAGGCGATTTATTAGACAAGATTCAAGAAAGAGGAGAATTGATTGTAGGTACATCTCCTGATTTTCCACCTAATGAATTTATTGACTCAACAAAAACAGGACAAGCGCAATATGTAGGTTCTGATATTGAATTAGCAAAATATATTGCAAAAAAGATGGGTGTTAAATTAACAATCAAAGCCGCAAGTTTTGATACAGTTTTGGCAAATCTTCAAACTGAAGAAATTGATTTAGCAATTACTGGATTGGCTTATACACCAGCACGTGCGCAACAAATGGAAATGTCTATTGGATACAATATGACAGAGGATACTGGTGGACAGGCTGTTATTATCGCAAAAAAAGATGCAGATAAGTATAAGAAGTTAACAGATCTAACTGGCTTAAAGGTGGCAGCTCAACAAGGATCAATCCAGCAACAATATACAGAAGATCAAATTCCGGACGCAAAACTACAATCTATTTCAAGTATTGATGATGGTGTTGCCCTATTAAAGAATGGTACGGTACAAGCTGTTGCATGCTCTGAAGGTACAGCTGATGAATATATTGAAAAGAACTCTGAACTTGCGAAGTTAGATGAATTATTCAATATTGATCAAGATTATGCAGGTAATCGTGTGGGTGCTCCTTTAGGTGAAAAGAGATTGATGAAAGAAGTCAATAAAATTTTAAAGGAAGTCAATAAAAAAGGTTTATATGAAGAGTGGTATAAAGCGGCAAAGAAACAGAGTAGTGAACAATTTACTTTAACAGCGACTGGATTCTTTGGAACATGTGTTCAAATCGTTCAATATTGCTGGCCACAATTATTAAAAGGTTTAGGAATTACTTTAGGACTTGCTGCTATTACTGTTATTTTTGGTACAATTATTGGTGGATTATTTGCCCTAGTAAAACTATCAAAGAATAAAATCGTACAAGCGATTGCGGGTGTATATGTAGAATTGATTCGTGGAACACCACTATTACTACAATTATGGTTGTTCATCAATATTTTCTCTTATTTGACAAATGGAAATATGCCAATGATCGTGAGTGTAATTATTGCCCTTGTCATTAATTCAAGTGCATATGTGGCTGAAATTATTCGTTCAGGTATTCAATCTGTGGATAAAGGACAAAGAGAAGCGGCCAAATCACTTGGTATGTCAAATGTACATATGATGACTAAAATCATTATTCCTCAAGCTATCAAGAATATCTTGCCTGCCCTAGGTAATGAATTCGTTATGATGATCAAGGAAACATCTTTGGCAAGTACATTCTATATTGGAGAATTAATGACTGTTAACAGTGTTATTAAATCGGCTACTTATAAATCCATTGAACCATTAGTAATTGTTGGTTTGATCTACTTTATTGTTACATATTCATTATCAAAATTAATTAAATACATGGAAGGGAAGTTGAGTGTCAGTGACTAAGGAACTAATTGTTGTAAAAGACTTACATAAAAATTTTGGAGATCTTGAAGTATTAAAAGGAATTGATCAAACAATCCATCAAGGAGAAGTTGTTAGTATTATTGGACCTAGTGGTTCAGGAAAATCTACTTTCTTACGTTGTCTTAACTTATTAGAAAAACCATCTAGTGGACAAATCATTTTCGAAGGTATAGATATTGCAGCTGAAAATGTTGATATTGATACACATCGTAAAAAGATTGGAATGATCTTTCAGCACTTTAATGTATTTCCACATTTAACAGTTTTAGAAAATATTACCATCACACCAATTCTAGAACTTAAAACACCAAAGGCCCAAGCTGAAAAAGAAGCAATTGAATTGCTTAAAAAAGTAGGCTTGGAAGATAAGAAGGATGAATATCCAAGAAAATTATCTGGTGGACAAAAACAGCGTCTAGCTATTGTTCGTGCTCTAGCTATGCATCCAGATGTAATTTTATGCGATGAACCAACAAGTGCATTAGATCCAGAAATGGTAAAAGGTGTACTAGAAGTCATTAAAGAATTGGCGGATCAAGGAATGACAATTGTGATCGTAACACACGAAATGGGATTTGCCCGTGAAACAAGTGATCGCGTATTATTTATGGATGAAGGTATTATTCAAGAACAAGGAACTCCAGAAGATATCTTTGAACATCCACAAAATCCAAGAACCATCAAATTTTTATCGCAAGTACTATAAGCTTGGGCACATGCTCAAGCTTTTCTTATGGTATAATTTAATAAATTGGAGGAAATTGATATGAATTCAGAATGGTCATTAGACATATTATACAAGGGATTTGATGATCCTAAATTTAGTGAAGATCTAACATCTTTTGAAAAGAAGGCAAAAGAATTGGATGAACTTTCAAAGACTTTAAGTCATGAAAATGAAAAGAAAGATCTTCTTCAAATTGTTAAAGTATTAGAAGAGTTTGAATTATTAGAAAAACATTTGAGTTGCTTTGGATCTTTGAGTCAATCCACAAATACGGCGAATGCGAAAGCGGCAGCAGCCATTGATAAAGTAGCTACTATCGCAAGTACAGCCAGTAAGGCTATGGCTGTATTCTCTCGCTATATTGCGGATATGAAAGATTTAAACAGCTATTTAGATTGTCCGGAACTTTGTGAATACAAATATTTTTTAAATGATATTCACGAAAGCGGAAAATATTTGTTAAGTGAAGACGTAGAAGAGGCACTTGCCAAAATGAATATTTCTGCAGGTTCTGCTTGGGAGAAGCAACAAAGTCTACTCACAAGTTCATTGGAAGTGGAATATGATGGTAAAAAGTTACCTTTGGCATCTGTTCGTAATCTAGCGTATGATGCAGATAAAGAAGTTCGTAAAGCTGCCTATGAAGCTGAACTTAAAAGTTATGCACCTATTGCGGATGCAGTAAGTTTTTCTTTAAACAACATTAAACTACAAGTGATTACCGAAGCTAAAATGCGTGGCTATACAAGTCCAATGGATATGACGCTACACCAGTCTCATGTATCCCAGAAAACATTAGATGCACTTCTTAGTGCAATGCAGAAATACTTGCCAGTATTCCATACGTATTTGAAAAGAAAAGCTGAAATGTTAGGGTATGAAAATGGCCTTCCTTGGTATGAATTATTTGCGCCAATTGGAAAATCAGCTACGACAAGTTTTACTCCAGAAACTACAAAAGAATATTTGGTTAATCATTTTAGACCATTTTCTGATGACTTGGCCGATATGATGGAAGAAGCATTTGACAATAACTGGATTGATTTTTATCCACATAAAGGAAAAGTTGGTGGAGCTTTCTGCTGCAATATGCCGTTTGCGAAACAATCACGCGTATTAACTAATTTTGATGGAGGACTTGGAGACGTAGTTACTTTGGCTCATGAACTTGGACATGCATATCATGGATTAAACATTGAAAGTCATAGACCATTAAATTGGGAGTATTCTATGCCAGTTGCAGAAACGGCAAGTACATTCAATGAAAATATCATTATGAATGCAGTGATTGATGAAACAGAGGATAAAGAAGTTAAACTAGGTTTGATTGAAAATCAGCTTCAAGACTTATGTCAGATCATCTGTGATATTTATTCTCGTTACTTATTTGAAAAAGCCGTATTTGACAGAAGAAGTGATGAGTTCTTATTCAAGGATCAGTTGAATGAAATTATGTTGGACGCACAAAAACAAGCTTATGGCGATGGACTTGATCCAAATTGTTTACATCCATATATGTGGGTTTGTAAATCGCACTACTATTCTTCAGATCTAAGTTATTATAACTGGCCATATGCTTTTGGTGGATTGTTTGCGCGAGGCTTAGTTGTGAAATATCAAGAGATGGGTAAAGAAAAATTCGTTCCTAAATATAAAGAGATGTTACACACAACAACGGTTGCATCGGTAGAAGATACAGCTAAAGTATTGGGTATTGATTTAACGGATGAAGCTTTCTGGATTTCTGCATTAGAAACCGCAAAATCAAGAATTGAAGAATTTATCGAATTGTCGAAATAATTGCTTGGAAACAAGCAATTTTTTCTGCAAAAGTTCACAAATGATGATATAATCTATTGCGTTCGAATTTTTTCAAGGAGAGATTTAATGAGTACAGAAATGTTGATGAAAAATAGAGAACGTTTTATTAAAAACGTAAACAGTAATGAGAATGGTGCAGCCGCCCTTTCTTTAAGATTATTTTGTTACGCTAGATTTATGGCAGTAAAAAACCCGTATGCAGAAACGCATGACTGGGTATATGAAAACGAATTGACTAGTGTCCAAGCCAATCAATATGTATTCCGCTTACTGGATGGAAGTACAGAAAGACCATCTATGGATATGTTGATTCGTAAATTAAAAAGTGTTCGTTTGGTTCGTGATAGTGAAATGAATGGTAGAAAAATTTATGTCATCAAGTTCACGGATATCGAAATGGAAGAATTGATGAACAAGAGCATTATTGATAAGCCAAGCGAAAAGTTATTAAAAGAAAAGAAGTCTTCTGTAAAGAAAGAAAGAGAAGAAGTAGTAAATTCATCTTGGAAGGACATCTTTTTGAAAAACAGTAAAGGTGAGAACTTACAGATGTTACGTTTCTGGTTCTATATTCAGTATAATGCTGAAAAGAATGGAAGTTTTGCAGGATTTATTTGCACAAATGAAACAGATGAAGCTGGTTAAAGAAGATGTAGTTAAAAACGAAATAGTAGTTCGTCCAGCTAAACTAGAAGGTTTAGAAATCAAAAATTATATTAAGGATAAGCCTGTTGATTTAATGAGCTTTAATTACACGAATGTATAAGAAAACGACGAGATTTAGTTCTCGTCATTTTTATATATTTTATAATTGTTTTTGCCTGTTCGTTTTGTTTGATACAAGGCTTGATCGGCATGGCGATACAGTTCCATAAAGGTTGTTCCATCTTTAGGGGCAAAGGCAATTCCAATGCTGATGGATAATTTGAAATCTTTTAATTCTTCAATCTTTAATTCATTGACTTTTTGAAGTAGAGACTGAATTCTAGATTCAGCAATATTTTCATCTTGAATTAGAATAATAAATTCATCTCCTCCAATTCTTCCAACAATATCACTTTGTCTAAAATGATTCTTAAAGAGTAAGCCCAAGTTTTCTAAGACTTTATCACCTACCGCATGACCATAATTATCATTAACAGATTTAAAGGCATCTACATCAAGAATCAAGAAACAACAATGTTCTTTATTATTTAGTTTTTGATCAATGAGTTTTTGCGTTGTTTCCTTATTGAAAACGGAAGTTAATGGATCGATTTCAGATAAATGAATCAAATACTTATTTTCTCTTGAACTTGAATGAGCCAAATACACTATAAGACTCAATACAATCAATCCTAAAAATGTTGCCAATAAAGTTTCATAGTGAATAATAAATGTATATGATTCTTGAGCTGCATGAACCGGTACGATATAGCCGACCATCCAATCATTGATTTTTAGTGGGGAATAAGCTAAATATAAAGATTCTTTCTTTTTTGTTTGAATCAAGACAAGATCTGATTTTTGGTTCTTAAAGTCGGTTTTGATTTTCTTTTGATTACAGACATTAAATAAATTATCGACTGTATTTAGTTTATGTTTTTTTTCATACTGTTTATTTCTAGTGATTAGATTTCCATCTTGATCGACAATAAAACTTTTTCCTTGTCCCTCAAACAGATCATCAAACAACATATTGCCTAGTTTTGTGACATTGTAAGAACCGCCTACTACACCAATGACTTGTCTATCTCTAAAGATGGGCACGCATAAAATAACACGTGTTTGTTGATCAACACTGCTTTCTAAAGGATCTGAAAGAGATTGTTTGCCTTGCATAGATTCTTTAAAATATCGACGATGAGCTACATTTTTTATGACTTCATTATCATATAGAGCATTTCCATTTGGATCGATGATTGCCGTTCGATTTAAATCTGTATTATGCATAAAGGCTTGAATTAAAGAAACATTATCCTCTGAAAATAAATCTTGAGATTTAGATAGTTCTTGTGCAAGTACATTTAAATAGGAATAGTTGATATTTAATATTGTATTTAAATGCTCACTTTGCCTTACAACATTGGTAATCAGAGTTTTTCTAGAATTATTTTCAACCGCAATTGAAACGCCGTTAAAGAAGATCGCGATTCCCATAATCAAAGTCAAAATGAAAGTGATAATTGCGACAATATAGTTCGTAATGAATTTTTTTCTTGGAAAATAATGATCTTTCATATGGGAACTCCTTTTTCTAATTATATCAAGAATTATGTTAAAAGAGTATTAAATTATATACAACTAACTATTATTTGTGAAATCTATCACATTTTCGTGTATTATATAAGGTATAAAGAAAATTGCTCCCAACATTAAGAGAATTCTGCGTGAAAGGTGCTTATAAGAAATTTGTAAGTAGAACTATGGCTATGCTCTTTTTGTGTGTGGAGTATAGCTTTTTTCTTTAAGAAGGAGATGAATATGGAAACACGTGTTGCCGTGATGGGAATTATTGTAGAAGATACAAATGCAGTGAATCTATTGAATGAAATTCTTCATGAATATAGTGAATATATTATTGGAAGAATGGGAATACCTTACAAACAAAAACATATAAGTGTAATTTCAATTGCGTTAGATGCCCCACAAAATACAATTGCTGCTTTGGCAGGTAAATTAGGAAATATACAGGGAATTAGTGTGAAAACAGCTTATTCCAATGTGATTAGCCATGATTGAAGCATATCGATTGATTGATAAACTTGAAAGAGAACACTCTTTAAGTTTATTAGAATATAAAACTTTAATTGAAGCTGAAAATGATGCTTTACGCTTATATGCTGCTAATAAAGCGAAAGAACAATCTACGTTAATATATGGAAATTCAGTCTATGTACGTGGACTTATTGAAGTAGGAAATTATTGTCGCAACGACTGCTTCTATTGTGGAATTCGCAAGTCCAATTTAAATTGTGATCGCTACATATTAGTCGAAGAAGATATTTTGCATTGCTGCAAAGAAGGTTATGAACTTGGTTTTCGCACTTTTGTTTTGCAAGGTGGCGAAGGAATTTATAAAAAGAATTTTGTCACAAATGTAGTTCAAAAGATTCGTAGTGAATATCCAGATTGTGCGATTACCCTTTCTTTAGGTGAAGAAGATAGAGATACATATAAGGCTTGGTTTGATGCGGGAGCCAATCGTTATTTATTAAGACATGAAACGGCTAGTAAAAATCATTATGAAAAGTTGCATCCAAAAAATATGTCTTTTGATCATCGTATGCAGTGTTTAAAAGACTTAAAGGAAATTGGCTATCAAGTAGGATGTGGCTTTATGGTAGGTTCACCTTATCAGACAAGTGAAACTTTGGCGATGGATTTGAAGTTTATTGAAACATTTAAACCTGACATGTGTGGTATTGGTCCTTTTATTTCCCAAAAGGATACACCGTTTAAAGATATGACATGTGGAACTTTGAATCAAACTTTATTCTTATTGTCTTTGATTCGTTTGATTCAACCAAATATTTTACTTCCTGCTACAACAGCTTTAGGAACGATTGATCCTCAAGGAAGAGAAAAGGGAATTCTTGCGGGGGCCAATGTAGTTATGCCTAATTTATCGCCGGTGAGTGTCAGAAAAAAATATGCATTGTATGATAATAAAATTTGTACAGGCGAAGAGAGCGCAGAATGTAAAGATTGTTTATCAAAGCGTATGGATTCAATAGGATACAAGATCGTAACTGATCGTGGAGATATTAAAAAATAAAAGAGGAGATATAAAAAATGAGTAATTATAACCCAAAATCATTAAAGGCAGAAGAATTTATTAGTCATGAAGAAATTCTTGAAACAATTGAATATGCCGAAAAGAACAAACATAATGTGGAATTGATTGATCAAATTTTAAATAAGGCTCGTCCACAAAAGACAGAGCATGGTGTTCATTGTGAAGGTTTAACACACCGTGAAGCAAGTGTACTTTTAGCTTGTGACATTCCTGAAAAAGTAGAAGAAATGTATAAGCTTGCCAATGAAATTAAACAAGCATTCTATGGGAATCGTATTGTGATGTTTGCCCCATTATATTTATCAAATTATTGTGTAAATGGATGTGTATATTGTCCTTATCACATGAAGAATAAACATATTAAACGTATTAAATTAACACAAGATCAGATTCGTGATGAAGTTATAGCGCTACAAGATATGGGACATAAACGTTTGGCTATTGAAGCAGGCGAAGATCCAGTACACAATTCAATCGAATATATCTTGGATTCTATTAAAACTATTTATTCGATTCAACACAAGAATGGTGCCATTCGCCGTGTCAATGTAAATATTGCGGCTACAACGGTAGAAAATTATCGTAAATTAAAGGAAGCTGGAATAGGAACTTATATCTTATTCCAGGAAACATACAATAAAAAGAGTTATTTAGAGTTGCATCCGACAGGACCTAAACACGATTATGACTATCATACAGAAGCTATGGATAGAGCCATGGAAGGTGGAATTGATGATGTTGGATTAGGTGTATTATTTGGTTTGGAAGGCTATCAATATGAATTTGCCGGCTTAATGATGCATGCAGAACACTTAGAAGCTGTTCATGGTGTAGGTCCACATACAATTAGTGTGCCTCGTGTAAAACATGCAGATGATATTGATCCAGAAGCGTTCGATAATAGTTTGGCTGATGAAATCTTTGAAAAGATTGCAGCATGTATCCGTATTGCCGTTCCATATACAGGAATGATTATTTCTACACGTGAATCTCAAGAAGTTCGTGAAAAAATGCTTCACTTAGGTGTATCTCAAATTAGTGGGGCAAGTCGTACATCTGTTGGTGGATATACAGAAGAAGAGCGTCCTCATGATTCAGAACAATTTGATGTATCTGACCAAAGAACATTAGATGAAGTTGTGAACTGGCTGATGGAGTTAGGTTACATTCCATCTTTCTGTACGGCATGTTATAGAGAAGGAAGAACAGGAGATCGTTTCATGTCTTTGTGTAAGACAGGGCAAATTCAAAACTGCTGCCATCCTAACGCATTGATGACTTTATGTGAATATTTAGTTGATTATGCGAGTGAAGATACAAAGAAGATTGGTTTTGAGTTGATTGAAAAAGAATTGAACAAGATCCCAAATGCGAAAGCTCAACAAATTGCTCGTGACAATGTGGATGCGATCAAGTCAAGCAATCGTAGAGATTTCAGGTTCTAATTATGTCTAATTTAAATAGTACGATAAGCGCAAATCGTACACACATTGGATTTTTCGGTTTAAGAAATGCTGGAAAATCCAGTGTAGTCAATGCGATTACCAACCAAAGTATGTCTTTAGTTTCTAATATAAAGGGAACTACGACAGACCCTGTAAAGAAATCAATGGAAATCTTACCGATTGGACCTGTTGTGATTGTGGATACGCCGGGTATGGATGATGAAGGTACTTTGGGTGAATTGAGAATCAAAAGAACGTTAGAAGTTTTAAAAACAATGGATATGGCCGTATTGGTCGTTGATGCGAATGTAGGTCTACAAAAAATAGATTTGGATTTGATTGACATGTTTAAAGAAAATAAATTACCTTATTTTATAGTTTTTAATAAGTGTGATTTGATTGAAGAAAAGAAAGAACTGGCTTCTAATGAAATCTATGTGAGTGCTCTAAACAATGACAATATAGATGGATTAAAGCAATTGTTGGCTAGTGTCGCAAAGAAACAGGAAGAAAAGACAATTATTGGTGATTTAATTGATCCGGGCGATGTTATTGTGCTTGTTATTCCAATTGATCAATCGGCTCCTAAAGGAAGATTGATTTTGCCTCAACAACTTGTATTAAGAGATATTTTAGATCATCATGCGATTGGTATGACTTGTCAGGTAGAAGAATTGGATGCAACCTTAAAGAAGGTTACTCCAAAACTGGTTATTACAGATTCCCAGGCTTTTAACAAGGTAAGTCAAATCGTAGATAAATCTATTCATTTAACTTCTTTTTCTATTCTTATGGCACGCTTAAAAGGAAGCTTATCTACAGTGCTTGAAGGGGCCAATCAATTGGATCATCTTCAAGATGGGGATTGTGTATTGATTAGTGAAGGGTGTACGCACCATAGACAGTGTGGTGATATTGGTACGGACAAGCTTCCAAAATGGATCTTGAATTATACAAAGAAGAATATAACTTTTGAATTTACTTCTGGACAAGGATTTAAAGAAGATCTTTCGAAATATAGTGTTGTGATTCATTGTGGTGCATGTATGTTGAATGAAAAAGAAGTGCAGTCTCGCATAAAGGAATGTAAGAAACAGCATGTGCCATTCACAAATTATGGTATTGCGATTGCGAAAATGAATGGGATATTAGATCGTTCAGTAGAGGTGTTTTAAGATGAAGAAAATATATATATCAGCCGATATTGAAGGTATTTGGGGAAACAGTAATCCGGCAAATACAGCTAAGAATGGATACTTATATTCTGAATATTGTACAAATATGATGAATGAAGTAAATCTTGTGATTGATTTATTGTTTCAAAATGGTGTAGAAGAAGTTGTGGTCAATGATAGTCATGGAAATATGGATAATCTTCTTCCTTCAAAATTAGATCCTAGAGCTGCTTTTGTGTCCGCAAATGGAGCTTATAAGGAATTTGGGATGATGGAAGGTTTAGATGATTCTTTTGATGGAGCATTATTTATTGGATATCATTCTCGATGTAACTCACCAGGTGTTATGGCTCATACGATTTGGGGTACTATGGTACGAAAAATTGTAGTAGATGGGAAAGAACTTGGTGAAAGTGGCATAAATCGATTGTTGGCAAACGAATTTGGAGTGCCAGTTATCTTAGCAAGTGGTGATAGTGAATATGGTAAGCAGGTAGAAGAAGAACTTGGTTGTGTATTTGTGGAAACAAAGAAAACATTAAACAATCAGTGTGCTTTGTGTTGTAGCTTTAATGAGTTGAAGAATAGATATACATATGGTATTCAAGAAGCTTTAAAAGTAGATGAAAAACCAGCTGTATCTTCATCTCACACAATGGAAATAACATTCCATCATAGTCGAAATGCGGATTTTGTATCTCGTATGGACAATGTAGAAAAGATGGATGATTGTACGGTTCGTATCGAAAAAGAAACATATAAAGATTTATATGCCTTGATGCGTTTTGTTATTAAAGTATGTAATGCGTATGCCTAAAATAAGAAAACCATTCTAGTGTTGGCGTCTAGAATGGTTTCTT
>UMJI01032504.1_pt1 | contig 11873 bp, 9 predicted proteins | sample 1965991 | NCBI WGS metagenome assembly UMJI01 (sample SAMEA4836140, study PRJEB28245) | human gut metagenome | biome: gut microbiome; material: fecal sample | place: Denmark | collected 2008
GCGCCAAGGCTGTGGAGAAGCACACACGCGTCAAGGCGCGCGTCGTCGCGCACGCCATCCGCGAGATCATGGAGGGGGCCGATGCCGTCTACGTCATGGGCCACCACAACGAGGACTTCGACTGCTTCGGCGCCTCGATGGGCGTGGCCAAGATGGCCCGCCAGCTCGGCAAGCCCGTCAAGATTGTGCTGTCTGACATGAACGAGGGCATCGGCAAGTTCGAGGACATCCTCAAGGACAACGAGGAATACCGGGACATCATCGTGCATGCGGATGATCTCGCGGGCACGACGGCACTCAATCCCGTGCTCGTCGTCGTCGACACGCACATCCCGCACCTTGTCGCGGCGCCGGCGCTCTTGGAGCGCATCCCGCGCGTCATCGTTATCGACCACCACCGCCGCAGCGAGCACTTCATCAAGAACCCGCTGCTCGTCTACATCGAGCCGGCTTCGAGCTCGTCGAGCGAGCTCGTCACAGAGCTCTTGATGTACTTCGGCGACGACCTCGTGCTCTCGCGCGTCGAGGCGACAGCGCTCTACTCCGGCATCGTCGTCGACACGAAGAACTTCGCCGTGCAGACGGGCGTGCGCACCTTCGATGCCGCGGCCTACCTGCGGCGCAGCGGTGCCGACCCCGTCATGGTCCGCCACCTCTTCCGCACGGACTATGAGACGACCGTCGCACTCGCGAAGGCGGAGGCCCGGTCGGAATTCTACGAGGGCGGCCTCATCGTCTCGACATGCCCCGAGCTCATCTCGAATGGCCAGGTCATCGCGGCGCAGGTCGCGGACTCGCTGCTGCGCATCGAGAACGTGCGCATGAGCATCGTCGTCTTCCAGCTCACGGAGGACACGGTGGGCATCAGCGCGCGCTCGACGGGCGAGCTCAATGTCCAGGTCATCATGGAGGCCTTCGGCGGCGGCGGCCACCAGAACGTCGCCGGCGCTCAGGTCAAGGGCGGCGATGTAGAAGATATCAAACAACAGGCAATCGAGATTGCCAAGAAGTACATAGAGGAGAATGATCAAGATGAAAGTAATCTTACAGCAGGACGTTAAGAAACTCGGCAAGAAAGGCGATATCGTAGAGGTATCGGAGGGCTACGGCCGCAACTTCCTGCTGCCGCGCAAGGCAGCAGTGCCGGCCACGTCGCAGAACCTCAATGTAGCCAATGCCCAGGCAGGCTCCAAGGCCCGTAAGGAGGCCATGGCAGCTGACGAGGCCAAACTCATGGCCAAGCAGCTCGAGAAGGTCGAGGTCAAGATCCCGGTCCGCATCGGCGACGGCGGCAAGCTCTTCGGCAGCGTGACGGGCAAGGATGTCTCGGATGCGCTCAAGAAGCAGCACATCGACATCGACAAGCGCAAGATCACCATCCAGGGTGAAGTGACGGGCACCGGTGTCTATGAGGCGGTCATCAAGGTTCATCCGTCTGTCACGAGCAAGATCAAGGTCAGCGTCGTCGCAGAGTGATTGACCCGGTAGAAGCCTCCTCGCAAGAGGGGGCTTTTTGATTCCAGACAGAAGAGGCATCTAGCAGACAAAGGAGGGAATATGTCCTTTTTCAATCGTTTTTTTCACCGCGATGAGCAGAAGGAAGTGGTGCCGCCCGCGGAGCAGCCGGAAGTGCTGCCAATCGACCGCGAGATCGATGCGCTCTACCAGGCGCTCATCGACCTCATCGGTACGGATTCGCTCGTCATACAGGCCGGCCGCATGAACGCGATGAATCTCCTGCGCTCCTCGGGACGCTGCGAGCGCGTGCTGGCCCTGCAGCGCATCCTCGACGAGGATCCGCTCCTGCATCCCGCCCCGCGCGAGGAGGACCTGCCAGAGGTGCTCCAGCGTCTGACGGAGCGCATCGCCGAGAAGCGCGCGCGCAAGGATATCGAGGACCGCATCGAAAAGAAGGTCAACGAGAAGCTTGAGCAGGAGCACCAGGACTACGTCGACGACATCCGCAAGCAGGTCATCAAGGAGGAGAAGCCTGATGCGGAATCGCCGCAGGACGCCGAGAAGCGCAAGAAGCTCGAGCAACTCGACAGCATCCACCTGACGCAGTCGGTCATGGAACTTTTGCGTCCGCGCGACTTCAGCGAGATCGTCGGGCAGGAGCGCGCCGTGAAATCACTGCTCGCCAAGCTCTCCTCGCCGTACCCGCAGCATCTCCTGCTCTACGGGCCGCCGGGCGTCGGCAAGACGACGGCCGCGCGCCTCGTGCTCGAGGCCGCGTGCAAGAAGCCGTCTTCGCCGTTCCGTGAGGATGCGCCGTTCGTCGAGACGGACGGCACGACATTGCGCTGGGACCCGCGCGACATCACGAATCCGCTCCTGGGCTCTGTCCACGACCCCATCTACCAGGGCGCGCAGAGAACGCTTGCGGACAGCGGCATCCCTGAACCGAAGCCGGGCCTCGTCACAGAGGCGCACGGCGGCATCCTCTTCATCGACGAGATCGGCGAGATGGACGAGATGCTGCAGAACAAGCTCCTGAAGGTCCTCGAGGACAAGCGCGCCTACTTCGAGTCGGCCTACTACGACCCGACTGACCCGAAGGTGCCGCTCTACATCCGTAAGCTCTTCGAGGAGGGCGCGCCGGCTGATTTCGTGCTGATCGGCGCGACGACGCGCGACGCCGGTCACATAAACCCCGCCCTGCGCTCGCGCTGCGCCGAGATCTACTTCGAGCCGCTGACGCCGAAGCACATCGAGACCATCGTGCAGAATGCGGCGGCAAAGCTTGAGGTCGCGCTCGAGCCGGGCGTGGCGGCGCTGATCTCCGAGTACACGACGGAGGGGCGCAAGGCCATCAACATCCTCGCCGACGCCTACAGCCTCGCGCTCGAGAAGGCGAATGGAGAGATGGCAGGACTCACGATCGGCCGCGAGGCCGTCTACGAGGTCGCGCAAGTCTCGCGCCTCTATCAGTTCGTCACGCGCAAGGCGCGCCACACGGCCGTGCAGGGCCACATCTTCGGCCTCGGCGTCGCGGGCTTCCTCGGCTCTGTCGTCGAGATCGAGGCCGTGGCCTTCCCCGCGCGAGAGAAGGGCAAGGGCATGGTGCGCTTCAACGAGACGGCCGGCAGCATGGCCAAGGATTCCGTCTTCAACGCGGCGTCCGTCATGCGCCAGCTCACGGGCAAGGATATCCACGACTACGATGTGCACATCAACGTCATCGGCGGCGGCAACATCGACGGGCCGAGCGCCGGCACGGCCATCCTCGCCTGCATCGTCAGCGCCGTGACGGGGAAGAAGATCCGCCAGGATGTGGCCGTGACGGGCGAGATCTCGCTCGCGGGCCGCGTGCGCCCGGTGGGCGGCGTCTTTGAGAAGGCATACGGCGCGCGCCAGGCCGGTATCAAGACGCTCGTGATCCCGAAGGAGAACGAGCGCGACATCCCAGAAGACCTCTTAGGGCTCGACATCCACGCGGTGGAGACGGCCGAGGAGGCATTCCAGCTGATTTTTGAGGGGGAATGAAGATGGCACTACCAGATCGCGTGCCGCCTCAGAACATCGAAGCTGAGCAGGCAGTGCTCGGCGCGATGATGATCAAGAAAGAGGCGATCATCGAGGCGCAGGAGATCCTGCAGCCAGAGGACTTCTACCGCGAGGCGCACCGCCGCGTCTACGACGCGATGCTGAAGCTCGCGGAGAACGATGAGGCAGTCGACCTCGTCACGCTGACAGAGCAGCTGCGCAAGGACGGCGAGCTCGAGAAAATCGGCGGCATCCCGTTCATCACGACGATCGCCAATATCGTGCCGACGGCGGCCAATGTCACCTACCACGCGAAGATCGTCAAGGAGAAGGCCGAGTTGCGCCGCCTCATCGACGCGGCGACGGAGATCGCCGGCGCCGCCTACGAGGACTCGCAGCCCGTCGAGAACATCATGGACGCGGCCGAGCAGAAGATCCTCGCCGTGGCAGGCTCACAGACGGCCAACGGCTTCGAGCCGATCAAGAGCATCCTCATGCGCACGTTCGAGCGCATCAACGTGCTCTACGAGTCAAAGGGCGGCATTACGGGCCTGTCGACGGGCTTCAAGGACCTCGACCGCCTGACGAGCGGCCTGCAGGCGTCCGACCTCATCCTCGTCGCCGCGCGCCCGTCAATGGGCAAGACGGCCTTCACGCTCAACATTGCCTCGTACGTCGGCCTGCACGGCGGCAAGGTCGCCTTTTTCTCGCTCGAGATGAGCAAGGAGCAGCTCATGCAGCGCATGCTCTGCTCCGAGGGCAGCATTGACTCGCAGCTCCTGCGCACGGGGCAGCTCGGCGACGAGGACTGGACGAATCTTGTCACCGTCGCCGACAAGCTCAATCGCGCGCCAATCTACATCGACGACACAGCGGGCATCACCATCATGGACCTGCGCTCAAAGGCGCGCCGCCTCAAGGCGGAGCACGGCCTCGACCTCATCGTCATCGACTACCTGCAGCTCATGCAGGGCCGGCCGGGCAAGAACGGCGACAACCGCCAGCAGGAGATCTCCGAGATCTCGCGCTCCCTCAAGGCGCTCGCGCGCGAGCTCAACGTGCCGGTCATCGCCCTCTCGCAGCTCTCGCGCTCCGTCGAGGCGCGCCAGGTCAAGCGCCCGATGCTCTCCGACCTGCGCGAGTCTGGCTCTCTCGAGCAGGACGCCGATATCGTCATGTTCCTCTATCGCGAGGACTACTACGACAAGGACACGGAGCACAAGAACCAGACGGAAGTCATCATCGCCAAGCACCGCAACGGTCCTGTCGACACGGTCAATTTCTACTTCCAGAAGGAGTACACGAAGTTCCGCGATATGATCCGCGAGTGACGTTTTTTTGCTTGACAAAACGCAGTCTTCGTTATACACTTGGAACATGAAAACGGTCTCATAAAGAGAAATCGAATCGAAATGAGAGAAAAAGAGAAAAAGGGGGATCTTCATGAAAGAGATTTGCTTGGACAGTCCGCTCAAGGGACAGCTCATCGAATTGAAAGATGTCAAGGACCCGGCTTTTGCTAGCGGCGCTATGGGTAAGGGCGCTGCCGTCAAGGATCCGGAGGGCAAGGTCTACTCGCCAGTCGACGGCACCGTCACCGTGCTCTTCGGCACGAAGCATGCCATCGGCATCCATTCAGAGGATGGTGCAGATATCCTGATCCACGTCGGTATCGACACGGTCAACCTCGGTGGCAAGTACTTCGACGCCAAGATCGAGCAGGGCGATGCGATCAAGAAGGGCCAGCTCCTGCTCGAGTTCGACCCGGAGGGCATCAAGTCGGCCGGCTACGACACGACGACGCCGGTCCTCGTGACGAATGCCTTCGACTACGACAAGATCACCGTGGCACTCGGCGACAAGGAAATCACGACGGTCACGGCAGAGTCGGCTGAAGAGGAAGCCCCCGCTGCAGAGGCTCCTGCAGAGCCGGAAGAGGACTACAGCGACCTCCCGAAGGAAGAGCGCGTCGCCAAGCTCATCTGGAAGTACGTTGGCGGCCGCGACAACGTACGCAGCGCAGAGCACTGCGCGACGCGCCTGCGCCTGATCATCAACGACAAGTCGAAGCTCAATGAGAAGGCCATCGAGAATATCGACGGCGTCAAGGGCCAGTTCTTCGCAGCGGCCCAGTACCAGATCATTCTCGGCACGGGCTTCGTCGACAAGGTATTCGACGCCTTTGTCGCCGGCACGGGCCTCGCCGGTGCCAGCAACAACAAGGCTGAGGCATACGCACAGATGTCGATGGCCCAGAAGATTTCCTGCACGCTCGGCGATGTCTTCGTGCCGATCATCCCGGTCCTCGTCGCGACAGGTCTTTTCATGGGCCTGCGCGGTGCCAGCCTGAGCCTTGGCGTCCAGTTCAGCGACAATGTCCTGCGCATGAGCCAGATCCTCACGGATACGGCCTTCGCCTTCCTGCCGGCGCTCGTCTGCTGGTCCACGACGAAGCGCTTCGGCGGCACGCCGGTCATCGGCATCGTCCTCGGCCTCATGCTCGTCGCACCGCAGCTGCCGAACGCCTATGCGATCGCAGCCGGTGAGGCACAGCCAATCATGATGGACATCTTCGGCCTCAGCGTGCCGGTCGTCGGCTACCAGGGCTCCGTCCTGCCGGCCCTCGTCCTCGGCATCTTCGCCGCGAAGCTCCAGAAATGGCTCAAGACCTTCATCCCGGATGTCATCGACCTCATCGTCACGCCGTTCCTGACGCTCTTTATCTCCATGATTCTCGGCCTCCTCATCGTCGGCCCGATCATGCACTGGATTGAGCTCGCCGTCTTTGGTGCCATCCAGACGTTCCTCGCTCTGCCGTACGGCATCGGCGGCTTCATCGTCGGCGGCGTCCATCAGGTCATCGTCGTCTTCGGTGTCCACCACGTCTTCAATGCCCTTGAGGTCCAACTCCTCGCCACGACGGGCGTCGATCCGTTCAACGCCATCATCACGGGCGCCATCATCGCACAGGGTGGTGCCGCTGCCGCTGTCGCAGCCCGCACAAAGAACAAGAAGAAGCGCGCTCTCTACGTTTCCTCGATCGTGCCGGCCTTCCTCGGCATCACGGAGCCGGTCATCTTCGGTATCAACTTGCGCCTCATGAAGCCGTTCCTCTACGCGCTCGTCGGCGGCGCCTGCGCAGGCGGCATTGCCGGCTTCCTGCACCTTGCCGGCACGGGCATGGGCATCACGGTGCTGCCGGGTACGCTCCTGTACCTCGACCACCTGCCGCAGTACATCCTCGTCAATGTCGTTGGTTTCGCCGTAGCGTTTGCTCTGACGTTCACGCTGTTTAACCCGGAAAAAGAGGACGAAGCGTAAGAACTCTATGAGGGCTGCCGTTACGGCAGCCCTTTTCTTGTTTGTATAGAAGGGAGATCCTTATGGAAAAGTTTGATAAGAAGGCCATCGATGCCAAGGTGGCGGCCGGCTTCCCCCTGACGGACCGCTGGCACAACCGCTTCCATCTCGAGATGCCGTTCGGCCTCATCAACGACCCGAATGGCATGACGTTCGCGAACGGCGAGTACCACATCTTCTACCAGTGGAACCCTCTGGGCTGCGAGCACAAGAACAAGTGCTGGGCACACGTGAAGACGCGCGACTTCGTCCACTACTCGCTGCCGGAACTCTCGCTCTGGCCGAGCGACGAGCACGACAAGGACGGCTGCTATTCGGGCTGCGGCTTCACGGAGAAGGGCGAGGTCCGCGTCTTCTACACCTGCAACGCCAAGAATGACGGCGTGCGCACGCCGTCACAGCGCCTCGGTACCCTGCAGGCGGACGGCCATGTCGAGAAGGACGAGATCGTCGTGCCGGACAGTCCCGAGGGCATCACGGGCCACTTCCGCGACCCGTACCTCTTCCACCGCCACGGCAAGTGCTACTTCGTCATCGGCGCGCAGGCGGACGAGGAGAAGCCGCGCGGCACGGTCCTCATCTACAAGGAGACGAAGGACGGCTGGCAGAATCTCGGCGAGCTCAAGACGCGCCTCCAGGACTTCGGCTACATGTGGGAGTGCCCGAACATGCTGCACTTCGGCAGCTACGACGCGCTGATCTTCTGCCCGCAGGGGCTCGAGGCGCGCGAGTTCGACCGCCAGAACATCTACCAGGCCGGCTACATCGCAGGTCACCTGTCGCTCGACAGCATGGACATGATGCAGCACACGAAGTTCCAGGAGCTCGACCACGGCTTCGACTTCTACGCGCCGCAGGTCATCCAGCACGAAGGCCGCCACATCCTGCTCGGCTGGATGGGCATGCCGGACAAGGACGCAGAGTACCCGACGAGCAAGAAGGGCTGGATGTACAGCCTGACACTGCCGCGCGTGCTGACGCTGCGTCAGGGCCACATCTTTTCGCGCCCGGCCGCTGAGCTCAAGGCCCTGCGCATTGAGAACACGGCCATCGACATCGATGCCGACATGGAGAGCAGCATTCTCACGCGCCTCTTCGACGGCTCGGAAGTCCTCTTGGACATCACGCTGGGCAAGGCGCAGAAGGTCACGATGACGCTGGCCTACGGCCTCGAGAAGACAGTCTTCTCGTACGACCGCGCGACGCAGGTCATGACGATCGACCGCACGGGCATGAAGAACGGCGGCCGCGGCGTGCGCCGCTTCAAGATGTTCGTTGACAAGGTGCTCTCGTTGCAGATGTTCGTCGACCGCGCCGCCGTCGAGGCCTTCTTCCAGCACGGCGAAGACGTGGCGAGCATGCTCGTCTTCCCCGAGAAGAACATCCGCCCCGAGCTGCGCATCGAGGCCGACGCCGCACTAGAGACGGTCACGGGCCGCGTCTGGGAGCTCGACGCCTTCCGCTTCAATCCCTGACAGACGTAACTGCATATAGAGAAAGCCCCGAAGCAGCGGACTGCTTCGGGGCTTTCTGTCTTGCAAACAGGACTGATAGAATCAGTTATTTACAGCACGTTTTTCTGGTGGGGCCGCCAATGCGACTCGGCGGATACGCTCAAATGGAATCTCTGCAAATGCATAGCGGATATCCAGATAAGTATCGGAACGTGTGAATGTGATCTTTTTCAATGTGAATTTCGTGGTAGCTTTGATACGTTCGATATAATACTGTGCGTCTTCCGCGGAGAAGGGGCCCTGTTCGATGATAACGCGAATATTGTCGATCATCATGGGAAACACCTCCAACAAAACCGACGGCATGAAAGCAGGAAACCGGGCGGGCCGACTCCTTCTGCCATGCACAGAAAACTTGCGGACTGTTGTAAGCGATGATAGGGATAGGGGCGTATTCCTTCACAGCTTACGGCTATTATACTACAGTTTGAATCTGATGTTAAACTGTATTTTACGGCTATAGCGGGGAAAATGGTTCATTTTATGGAATTAATACCATATAGAGAACGGTTTCTATAAAAATTATTGCGAAATAGGCACATTTTCGCTTGAAAGAAGCGGTAGAACCCTGAGATAGTCAAAGTTCTGCCGCATTTTGATGCTATGATGCTGTCAATCAGATGAAATACATGAGGCTCTCGGTCGATTTCTCTTTGTCGATGGCCGTGAGGATGTCGTCGAGCGAGACAGAGGAGAGCGTCTTCTGGATGGCTTCGTCGAGCGGAGTGAAGACGCAGGCGGCGAGTGCGCGGTCGAGTTCCGGCATCTTCTCCTGGGCGGCGGGCGCCGTTTCCTCCATCAGAGAGAGTTCGATGGAGGAGAGAATATCGTACGGCGTGATCTCGCGCGGCGCGCGTGAGAGCTGGTAGCCGCCTTGGCTGCCCTTGATGGAATTGACGAGGCGCGCGCGCTTCAGCAGCGAGAATACCTGCTCGAGGTAGATCTTCGAGATGCCGAGCTTCTCCGAGATACTGACGATCGTGACCGGCGAGCCAGAAGCGTAATTGCGGGCCAGGTACGTCATGGCCGCAAGCCCGTAGCGGCCTTTAGCAGAAATCTTCATCGATATTCCCTCATTCCTAATAATCATATTGAAAATATATGTCATTCTTGTATGCTATATCATATTAGAAATACAGGAAAAAGTCAATCCCTATTGACAAGGCGCTGAGGCTGTGCTAATATATAAACATATTAATCATATATGTTTTAACTCGCGCTGAAATGCACATGATATAAATGGAGGTATTCACCATGGGTAAAGTCTACAACAGCGTTACGGAACTGATCGGCGGCACGCCGCTCCTGAAGGCCAACAACTTCATCAAGGCCAATGACATCAAGGCTAACATCTACGTGAAGCTCGAGTACTTCAACCCGGCTGGCTCCGTCAAGGACCGCATCGCGAAGGCCATGATCGAGCAGGCCGAGAAAGATGGCAAACTGAAGCCGGGCGCTACGATCATCGAGCCGACCTCCGGCAACACGGGCATCGGCCTCGCCAGCGTCGCAGCAGCTCGCGGCTACAAGGCCATCCTGACGATGCCGGAGACGATGAGCGTTGAGCGCCGCAACCTGCTCAAGGCATACGGTGCGAAGATCGTCCTGACGGACGGTTCGAAGGGAATGAAGGGCGCCATCGCCAAGGCTGAGGAACTCGCCAAAGAGACGCCGAACTCTTTCATCCCGGAGCAGTTTGCCAACCCGGCCAACCCGGCTGCCCATGAGGCGACGACGGGTCCGGAGATCTACAACGATCTCGACGGCAAGGTCGATGCCTTCATCGCTGGCGTCGGCACGGGCGGCACTCTCTCGGGCGTCGGCCACTACCTCAAGAAGCAGGACAAGGACATCCGCGTCGTCGCTGTAGAGCCGGCCACGAGCCCGGTACTCTCGAAGGGCCAGGCAGGCCCGCACAAGATCCAGGGCATCGGCGCAGGCTTCGTGCCGGAGACGCTCGACACGAAGGTCTACGATGAAGTCATCGCCGTGCCGAACGAGGATGCCTTCAAGTACGGCCGCCAGTTCTCCCATGTCGAGGGCGTGCTCATCGGCATCTCCTCGGGCGCAGCACTCGCTGCTGCCATCGAGCTCGCCAAGCGTCCGGAGTTCGAGGGCAAGAACATCGTCGCTCTGCTGCCGGATACGGGCGACCGTTACCTCTCGACGGAACTCTTCGTCGAGTAATAAAGACACCTCCCACATATCACACGTCAGAGACAGGGGCCAGCGGCCCCTGTCTTTTCTTTGCCCAAAATTTTGTTGGATACGGGCGGAGATGGTATAATGAAAAGTATCATTTAATTTTGTATAGGAGGCTGCCGTCTTGCGTATTGTCGTGGTCGGAGCGGGCAAGCTGGGCTACAGCATCGCCTCGCTCCTCTCAAAAGAACAGTTCGACGTGATCGTCATCGATCACGATGAAGGCCAGTTGGAGGCCGTCAAGAACACACTCGATGTACTGACGATCTTCGCCAACGGTGCGAGCCCCATCACGATGAATGACCCCGATATCCGCGGGGCCGACATCCTCATCGCGGTGACGGCCAGCGACGAGGTCAACATGGTCGCCTGCATCCTCGCGAAGAAGCATGGCATCCGCCACACGATTGCGCGCATCCGCGATATGCAGTTCATGAGCGAGGCCAAGGACTACCTCAAGGAGAATTTCGACATCGACCTCATGCTCAACCCGGAGCTCATCACTGCCAACGAGATCAACCGCATCCTCATGACACCGGCTGCGCTCGATGTCGAGGACTTCGCACACGGCAAGATCCGGCTGTTCGAGACGAAAGTGCGTCGCTCGTCGCCGCTGGCGAATATCCCCCTGAAGGACATCGAGTTCCCGAAGGGCGTGCTGGCCGGCATGATCTTCCGCGACCACCGCATGATCATCCCGCACGGCGACGACTGTCTGCTGCCGCACGACAACGCCTATTTCATCGGCATCCCAGAGGAGATCGAGAAGTTCAGCCAGACCTTCGTGCAGCGCGACGCCCGCAAGCTGCACCGCGTCATCATCATCGGCGCGGGCCGCGCGGGCCGCGCGCTCGCGCCGATGCTCGAGAAGCAGGGCGTGCGCGTCAAGGTCATCGACAAGGACCCGGAGCGCTGCCGACTCATGGCGGACAAGCTCGTCAACGGCATCGCCATCTGCGGCGACGGCACGGACATCGACCTCTTGACAGAGGAAGGCGTGGCGGAGGCGGACGTCGTCGTCTGCCTGACGGAGGATGACAAGCTCAACCTCATGCTGGCGCTGCTCGCGCGCCACATGTCGCATAACAAGACGAAGACGGTCGTGCGCGTCGCGCGCAACGAGTACGTGGAGCTCATGGAGAAAGTCGGCGTCGACATCGTTCTCTCGGCCCGCCTGCTCTCGGCGAGCGAGGTCCTGGCCTTCGCGCGCCGCGGCGGCGTCGTCTCGGTATCGCTGCTCGAGGGCGCCAAGGCGGAGGCCGTCGAGGGTAATGTAACCAAAGGAGGATATGGGGCATGAGTAAAAAAGCT
>UMJI01060888.1_pt1 | contig 11869 bp, 14 predicted proteins | sample 1965991 | NCBI WGS metagenome assembly UMJI01 (sample SAMEA4836140, study PRJEB28245) | human gut metagenome | biome: gut microbiome; material: fecal sample | place: Denmark | collected 2008
TAAAAATATGATATACTATATTTTACGGAGAGACAAGATATGACAGTTTTAGAATTAGAAGTAATTAAAGAAACACCACAAAAAAGAATTACATTAGTAAGAGAACTTGATAAAAGAACGATTTATATTAAAAAAGAACTAAAAGCATATAATAAAGAGGTTTGGAAAACTTTAAAAGAATTAGATCTTCAAGGAATACCTCACATTTATTCTTTAAAAGAAAATGAAGAAGAATTAGAAATTATTGAAGAATATATTTTTTGTAATACACTTGAGGATTGTTTAAAAGAAAGGTGTTTTTCACATGAAGAAGCCTATCAAATTACAAGACAATTATGTGTTATTTTAGATGTGTTACATAAACAAACACCACCAATCATTCATCGTGACATTAAACCAGAAAATATTTTTTATGATGGAAAGCACGTCTATCTTTTTGATTTCGATATTGCACGAAATTATCATGAAAATCAAAAAAGAGATACTACGGTTTTAGGAAGTCAAGGTTATGCTGCACCTGAACAGTTTGGTTTCTACCAAACGGATGCACGAAGTGATATTTATTCTTTAGGTGTTTTATATCATGTTTTACTCACTAATAATCTTCCTCGAGAATGTAATTATCATGGTTTTGAAAAAAATGTTATTGATAAGATGATTTCAATCGATCCTCATAAACGCTATCAAGATATGCAAGAAATTATACGACGTTTAGATCAATTATTTTATCAAAATAAACTTATTGAAAGAAAAGAACAAAATTATTGCTTACCTGGTTTTCGTAGTCATAAGATATGGAAAATGATTCTTGCAGTAATGGGATATGGTTTAGCGATTGAACTTGTTTCCACTTTTAAGATAGAAGGACAAGCTACTGTGTTAGATTATTTTGTTTATCGTATGATTTTGATTTTATGGTTTGTGATTACACTTGTTTTATCAACGAATTATTTATCATTAAGAGATTATTTGCCTTATTATAAAGGACAAAAAACATTGATTAAAGTAATATCAACTATTGTTTCTTGGTTTGTTTTAATGTTGGGTGTTCTTTTGGTTGGCACATTTTTTATCGCATTATTTAAGTAATGTGCCCTCACGGGGCACCTTTTTTTATACTTTTTTCGTTAAAATTCTTTTGTAGTCTATTTCTTATAAAGGAGGAAAGTTATGGATATAGATGATTATCAAGAAAAAGATATATCAGGAAAAATTCTTTATTTAGTATCTTTATTTAAAGGTATCAAAGATCATTTAAAAATCTTAAATGAAATGGATGAACTCACAGGAGTTGAATCACAGATGTTTACGATTTTAAATGATTTGCAACTAGGAATTAATGAATTATGTATCTTGTATGAAAAAATAGAAAAATTAGAGAAATAGGCTTCTAAAGAAAGGAAGGGAAAATATGAAAATTTGGAAATTAGTAGCAGGAATTTTATCAATTATTTTTAGTGTGATTGTCTTTTTTCAATCAATGCTTGTTGGAACTGCAAATACACTTTCCTCAAATGGAGAAGTAGGGGGAAGTGCTGGCTTATTTGTTTCTATCTTTATGCTTTCAGGGGGGATTGTTTCAATTGTCGTAAGAAATAGCGAAAAAACTACAGGGAATATTGCTTTAGGTATTTTATTTGGTTTAGGAGCTTTCTTAGGCTTTAGCATGGCAGGAAGCTATAGCGATTTAAATATTTGGGCTGGTTGGTGTCTTATTAATATGGGACTTGCGATTGTATCATTTGTTAAACTAAGGAAGAGAGGTTATTAAGATGAAAAAGATATTAAGTATCTGTCTGGTTTTATTAACATCGTTTGCTTTATGTGCCTGCAGTAGTGAAGAAGGAAAAGAAACAAATAACCAGACAAAGACAGAAGAAAAAATCTATGGTGTTGGAGAAACAATAACATATAAAAAAGATGGTCAAGAACGTGTTCATTTCACTGTAAATTCAGTAAGCAATACAAGTGATCGTAATGAATTTGCGGATAGCCAACCAGAACAAGTCATTATCATTCATTATTCTTATGAAAATATAGCAAGTGAAGAAGATGTTTATTTTTCAAGCGTTAATTTTAAAGTAATTGATGAGGGTGGAAATGTTTGTGAAACCTACCCAGCATCTATTAATACGTATCCTCAAACGGCACCCATCGGGACCAAAAGCGAAGGAGAAGAAGCTTATGGTTTAAAGCAACAAAGTTCTAAAATTAAACTTGTTGTTGATTTGGATTATTTTGGAAATAAAGTGACTTATGAACTACCAATTCAATAATAAAGTATGAGTGTTTGGCAATCTGTAATAAGTATAAAATCGTAGTTTACTTATTTTAGGTTGCTTTTTGTATAAATTTTATTTTTTCAAATTCTTTAATTATTTTAAAAAGAGTTTCTATAGATTCTTGTTTACCATTTGTAATCCAATAGGTACAAATATTAAACAAAGAACCGTGATAATAACTAATAAAATAAAAAGCATGTTCGCGTATAAATTTATTTTTATAGTGCTGTGTATAACTGAGTACGATTTCTGTATTATATTTTGCAATAAGTTCTATAAGATTCCATTTTATAAGAACAAGTAATAATTTACTATTTTTATCAAAGAAAGAAATCATGTCTAGGATATGTTCATCACTATAGACATATTCTAATTGAGAGTATTTTTCTTTAAAAATCTGTTTATGTGCTCTTTGGTAAATATATTTAAGAACATCATCTAGATTATTGAAATTGTTATAAAAAGCAGTACGACTAATTTCAGCTTTTTTAGCAAGTTCTTTTATTGTAATTAAATCAAGTGGTTTGTTGTTTAACAATTCAATAAGTGCTTGCGATATTTGATTTTTTGTTTTGATAGCTTTATTCATAAAAAATCACCTCTCTTTTTTTATAACATAATCCTTACACATTGTCTAAATATGTTCATATTTATTTGTGAAAAATATATTTTAAAATATAATGAAATTATGGAGGAATGATTATATGAAAGATTATTTTGGTTATCAAGAAAAAGTTGTTATTGTTACAGGAGCTAGTTCTGGAATGGGAAAAGCGACAGCAGAAATATTGGTGGATTTAGGGGCAAAAGTATATGCACTTGATTGGAATGCATGTGATGTAAAAGGTATTGAAAAATTTGTACAGGTAGACTTATCAAAAAAAGATTCAATCAATCAAGCAATGAAGGAGTTACCAAAACATGTTGATTCATTTTTTGGCATAGCTGGAGTTTCTGGTATGAAAAATGATTTTATGACAACAGTAAGTATTGATTTTATTGCGAATAAATATATTTGTGAAGAATATCTTATTCATTCTATGACTGAAAATGGAACAATTGCTTTTATGACATCAACTGGTGGAAATGGTTGGGAAAAAGAAGAAAATAAAAAATATTATTTAGATGCTATTGCATCTGTTGGATGGGATGCTACGGTGGAATCCATCTTGAAAACAGGATTTCAATATTTACCTGGAACATTAGGATATCCTTTTGCAAAATTAGCAATGAATTATTATACAGCTTATTTACAAAAGAAATTTGCAAGTAAAAAAATTAGAGTAAATGCGGTATTGCCAGGATCAACAGATACAGGAATGAAAAATGAATTTACAGAAATGGCACATGGAGAAGAAGGTTTATTATCTCATTGTGGGTATGCAAATCGCTTAGCGTATTCAAAAGAAATGGCAGGTCCAATTGTATTTTTAAATAGCCAAATGGCTTCCTATGCTTCAGGTGTATTGATGGAAGTTGATTATGGAAATACAATAGAAGAAAGAGCAAGTATTAAACCAATTCAACAAGCAATTTCTTTAGAAGCTATTCATCAAATGATGCAACAACAAAGTGATAAATAAAAAAATAAGAAATAACTGTAAACGCTTACAAAAAAGTATTGTTTTTTCCTCTATGTGAATTTATAATTATATAGTATGGAGGAAGAAAATTATGGGAAGTACTGTCAAAAAAATTGCATTATTATCTGGGGGAGGAGATTGTCCAGGTTTAAACGCTGTTATTCGTACAATTACTAAAACAGCAATCTCTAAATATGGCTATGAAGTGATTGGTTTTGTTTATGGCTATAGAGGTTTATATCATAATAATTATGTGGAACTTACTGAAGAATCAGTAGAAGATATTTATAAAGAAGGAGGAACTATTTTATATAGTTCGAATAAAGATAATCTTTTTGATTATTTGGTAGATGATGGTCATGGTGGAAAAGTGAAGAAAGATGTTTCTGATGTGGCTGTTGAAAATTTAAAAAAAGATGGTGTTGATGTTCTTGTTATTTTAGGCGGCGATGGGACACTTACAAGTGCACGTGATTTTTCAAGAAAAGGTGTTAATGTCATTGGAGTTCCTAAAACAATGGACAATGATCTTGCAAGTACAGATGTTACTTATGGATTTATTTCAGCAATGTCGGTAGGTACAGAATTTATTGATCGTTTACAAACAACAGCTAAATCACATCATCGTGTTATTTGTTGCGAATTAATGGGACGTGATGCAGGATGGATTACTTTATATGCAGGTCTTGCAGGAAATGCCGGTGTATGTTTGATTCCAGAAATTCCATTTACAATTGAAAATGTTGCAAAAGCAATTAAAAAACGTGATGAAATGGGATTACCTTATACTGTTGTTGCTGTTGCTGAAGGAGCTAAATATGCAGACGGAACAAAAGTCATTGGTAAAATCGTAGAAGATAGTCCAGATCCTGTACGTTATTCTGGACTTGCTGCAAAAGTAGCGGATGATCTTGAAAAAGTAATTCCAAATCATGAAGTACGTTCGGTTAATCCAGGACATATTATTCGTGGAGGAGATATTTCAGCTTATGATCGTATCTTATCGATCCGTTATGGAGTGGCTGCAGTTGAACTTATTAATGAAGGTAAGTTTGGTAATGTGGTTACAATCAATGGTGATAAAATGGGATATACTTCATTAGAAGAAGTAATCGGAGCTGCGAAGATTGGTCAACAAAAACATGTTGATCCAAATGGTGAACTTGTTAAAGCGGCTAAAGCAATTGGTGTTTCATTTGGTGATGAATAATAAAAAAGCCCAGCGATGGGCTTTTACTCTGCAATATCATTAACAGGGCTATGTAAAGGATGGCGGACATCGTTTTCTTTATCATAGCTTATTTTATTTTGAATATTTGTTTCATAATCTTTTTTGAATAAACAAGAAAAGATTACATTTAATAAATATTCAATCGATGTTTGTGAAGCAAAAGGAGCAATCTTGGTAAAAATCTTTTCTCTTGAACCAATATTTAAAATATAATTGGCATAATGGGAAAGACGATTATCGCCAACAGAAGTTAAAACAATGATAGGAGTTTTCTTTTCTTTTAAAATTTCAGCAATTTTAATAAGTTCATTGGTTTCACCAGAATAAGAAATAATCATCGCAATTTTATTTTTATTGGAATTATAAGACATAAAGACTTGTTCTCCAGCGAGCACCTTTAAATTGACATTTCTTTGTATTCGCATCATTTTATGTTGGAAAGACATAGCTGCAAGTAATGAATTTCCTGTTCCATAGATATCGACATCTTTGTTTTGATCAAGTAGTTCCACAATTTGATGAAGTTGCTCAAAATCAATAAGCTGTATTGTTTCAGCAATTACTTCTTGATTTAAACTAGCGAGTTTATAAGCAATCATAGAATCATTATCTTCTTCATTGAAAGGAAAATTGACATCAATACGATCGGTGTGAGCTAAATCGAATTGTAATTCGGCAGAATATTTTATTTTAAAATCACCATAGCCTTTTAATCCTAATTTATGGCAAAGTCTTACAATTGTGGCAGGAGATGTATAGGTTTTTTTTGCAAGTTCTTTAATTGAAAGATTTAGAACTTTTTCTCCTTCGTTTAAAATATAGTGAGCGATTTCTTTTTCAGAATGGGAGAAATCAAGCTCAAATTCTAGTTGTGTCATTATACTCATTTTTATCACCGTTTTTAGTATAACATGAAACAAAGTTTCATGAAATGGCTTTTATTTAAATTAAATATGAAACATTATAAAAAGGAAAGTTGAAGATATTTACTTTCAAGAAGAGATGATTAAAATGTTAGGTGGATATAAAAGAAGGAGAACATTTTATGGAAAGAAAATTACCAAAAGATTTTTATTGGGGTGGATCAGTTTCATCATTCCAAACAGAAGGACATAGAAATGAAGGCGGAAAAGGATTATGTGTTTATGATGTAAGACCAATGAATCCTGAATTTTCAGATTGGAACGATGCTATTGATGAATATACTCGTTATGATGAAGATATTGCATTAATGAAAGGGATGGGATTCAACTTTTATCGTTTCTCTATTTGTTGGTCTCGTATTATTCCTAATGGAACATTAGATGAACCAGTAAATGAAGAAGGAGTTAAATTCTATAGTGATTTAATTGATAAATTATTAGCTGCAGGTATTGAACCAATGATTACATTAGTTCATTTTGATATGCCTTATCATTTAGTAAAAGAATATAATGGATTTGCCTCACGTTATGTTGTAGATTGTTTTGAAAGATATGCAAAAGTTTGTATTGAAAGATTTGGTGACCGTGTTAAACATTGGATGTCATTCAACGAACAAAACTTACACAGTATGATGTTACGTGTTTCTAATGCTGAAGTTATTCCTGAAGGCGTTAGTTATCCAAAACACTTATATCAAGTAAACCACAATGTTATGATGGCTCACTGTAAAGCGGTTCGTGCTTTAAGACAAATGCAACCAGATGCTAAATTCTGTGGAATGGGAGCTATTACAAATATCTATGCTTATGAAAATAGTCCAGAAAATAATTTCTTTGCAACAAAAGGATATAATTTATTAAATGGTTTCTTAGTTGATACATTTGCTCAAGGTAAATATCCTGATTACTGGAACGCTTATCTTGAAAACAGAGGATGGATGCCTACTTTTGAAGAAGGTGACGAAGAATTATTAAAATATACTGTTGATTATATTGCTTTCTCTTACTATCGTTCAAATACTGTTAAAGCAGGTGAATTTGATTATGAAAGACCTGCTCATGAATGTGTTAACGAAAAACAAATTAAAAACCCACATTGTAAAGCAAATGAATGGGATTGGGAAATCGACCCAATTGGATTTAGATGGACATTAAATGATTTACATCATAGAACTGGACTTCCAGTATTTGTACTTGAAAATGGTATTGGTTGGCGTGAAGATATGAGTCAAGAAGAAATAGATCAAATGTTAGCTGAAGGTCGTACTATCGAAGATGATTATCGTATTAATTATCATAGAGATCATATCAAAGAAATGGAAAATGCAATCTTTGAAGATGGTGTTGATTGTTTAGGGTATATTACTTGGGGACCAATTGATATTCTTGCAAGTATGTGTAATATGGATAAACGTTATGGATTCGTTTATGTAAATAGAACAAATAAAGATTTAAGAGATATGAAACGTATTCCTAAAAAATCATATCAATGGATTAAAAAAGCTTTCGAATCAAACGGTGCTGATTTAGATTAATTTATAATATAATTTTGTAAAAAGGGAAAATAGAAATATTTTCTCTTTTTTGTTATAATGACAAAAACGGAGGTTATTCTATGAGAGTCATCGATTATCACATGCATACACATTTTTCGGGAGACAGCGAAGCGAATCCTAGAGAACATGTTTTACAAGCTATAAAAATGAATTTAGATGAAATTTGTTTTACTGATCATCGTGATTTTAATTATCCCATTGATTCGTTTGAATTAGATGTTGAAAATTATTATCAAACAATTCAAGCTTTAAAAGAAGAATTTAAAGATCAAATCACGATTAAATGGGGAATTGAAATGGGATTAGATTTGGAGCATCAAGAAGAAATTGAAAAGCTTATTCAAAGTTATCCTTTTGATTTTGTTATTGGTTCGATTCATGTTATCCACCATACAGAATTTTATTATGGAGAGTTCTTTAAAGGAAAAACCAAAGAAGAAGCACATCGAGAATTCTTTGAAGAAACATTAAAATGTGTAAAAGCTTTTGATTGTTTTAACGTTTTAGGACATTTGGATTATATTGTTCGTTATGGTCCTTACCAAGATAAAACAGTGGATCATGCAAAATACCAAGATATTATTGATGAAATCTTTAAAACATTAATAAAAAAAGGAAAAGGTATAGAAGTTAATACATCAGGGTATAAAGATTTAAAAATATGTGGTTTTCCAAATTATGAACAAGTTCAACGCTACTATGATTTAGGGGGACGCATTATTACAATTGGAACGGATAGTCATACTAGTGATCGTGTTGGAGAAAACTGTTTAACGGTTGCTAAAAAATATCAAGAAATTGGTTTTGAAGATGTTTCAACATTTACGGGTAGAGTTAAAGATTAAAGGGAATGTGTTCTTTTTTTTTAAGATATGGTATAATATAGAAACAAAAGGAGAAAGAATTATGGAGTTATATACAAAAGAAAGTTTAAAAGAAGTTATTGAAAAATCAAAAGATGAATTTTATATGCCAAAAGCATTATTTGATCACTATAAAAATTTACGTTTAGAAACAAAACTTGCTTATGTTTCAATATTAGAAACTATGAAAAATAAAGCAGTTTATACAACAGAAAATCTTGCTTATGTTAAAGTGGATAATCCACAAATCCAAGCAAATCTCGCAGAACTTGCAAATAAAGAAGTAGATCAAGAAAAAGTAAACAAATATCTTAAAGAACTAGAAGAAGTAGAACTTATAAAGGTAGATAAACAAAATATCTTTGTTTATGATGTTTTATCATGATCAATTATCTTGTTAAGAAATTTATAGATGATTATGATGACTATAAAAATCAAAGAGTACGACAAGCTTATGGAACGTTATGTTCCATTTTGTCGATTATATGCAATATTATTTTAGTTATTTTCAAAATAACAATAGGTCTCTTTGTTCATTCTGTAGCAATTCAAGCAGATGCTTTAAACAACCTATCTGATGTTGGAAGCAATCTCGCATCCTTATTTGGTTTCAAACTTGCTAATAAACATCCTGATAACGATCATCCTTATGGACATGGACGTTATGAATATATTGCAGGAATGATTATTGCCTTTTTGATTTTAGTTGTAGGTATTCAATCATTGAAAGAATCAGTTGTTAAAATATTTGTTCCTGAAAAAGTCACTTTTTCAATTGTGGCGGTAATTATTTTAGTCGTTTCTATTTTTATTAAATTATGGATGTATTATTTTAATCATCAAATAGGAAATAAAATAGATTCTTCATCTTTAAAAGCAGCAGGACAAGATAGTCTAAATGATGTTGTCACGACATTTGCGACACTCGTTGCTTTATTACTTACTTTGATTACCGATTTACCAGTAGATGGTATTATTGGGACTATTGTTTCTATCATTGTTATTCTTGCAGGAATCAATGTGTTTAAAGATACAATCAATCCTTTACTAGGACTTGCACCAGATAAAGCCTTAATTGATAGTATTGAACATTTTATTATGTCTTATGAAAAACCTTTAGGAATTCATGATTTAATGATGCACGATTATGGTCCAGGAAGGATGTTTATGACACTTCATGTAGAAGTAGACAGTCGCGAAGATATTATGAAGATTCATGAAGAAATTGATGATATCGAAAGAGCTATCCAAGAAAAATATCATATTCATACAACCATTCATTATGATCCTGTAGATATTCATAATCCACAGTTACTTGCTTTAAAACAACAAGTTTTAGAAATTGTTCAACATATTAATGAAAATTATTCGATTCATGATTTTCGTATGGTCCCAGGGAAAAATCATACAAATTTAATTTTTGATGTATTAATTCCTGCAAATGATCAAATTAGTCATCAAATTTTAAAAAATATGATTAGTGCACAAGTTAAACAAATAAATGATGAATACCATTGTGTTATTGAAATTGATCATGCTTTTGTCTAAGAGGAGGAGAAATCCTCTTTTTATAATATTGATATTATAATTAGGAGAAGAAAATGGAAAATATTGTAAAAGAAATTTGGGATGAAGTAAAAATGAAAGGAAATATAGTACAAGGAATATATGCTATTGAAAAAGTGTTTTTGGTCTTTATTTTAAGCATGTTCATTATGCCAACAACAATTGATATAGAAAAAATAGATATTTTGCGACAATTTTTTTCTATTTTTAATTATGTTAATGAGTTAAAAAATACAAATTTAATAGTTTTTGGTCCAACTGCTTGTCTTGCTTTGTATATAGTTACAAGATATGTATATTTGAAAATAATTAAATATTTTTGTTATGATGGTGACGAATTAAAACAGTGCATAGCTATATTTATTACAATTGAAAATGTGATAGAACTTATAGGAACGATTCTTATGTTTTTGTTTTTGTTAGAGGTTACAATACAATATTATTACACCAAAACTATATGTGTGGAACTTTTTGCAATACTCAATTATGTTGGGTTTATCATAACTATTTTGAATGATACTTTAGAAAACTATTATAGAAAAATAAAAAATTTAATTTTTAAATAAGTAATTTGTTTCGGATTTTTTGTTAATACAATAATGATTGTAAGGGTTGTATATACATGTTATAATATCTCTCATAGGAGGATTTTTTATGGAAAAAGTCATGTTAGGTGTTTCTTTATATCCAGAACAAGAAGTTCTTGAAGAAATTGATGCGTATTTAAAAATGGCATCAAGTTATGGATTTAAAAAAGTATTTACGAGCATGTTTTCTGTATCAGGAACAAAGGAAGAAGTGATTGCATATTTTAAAGATTTTACAAAAATCGTTCATAAATATGGCATGGTTGTTTCTGGGGATTGTAACAGCGAACTTTTTCATAGATTAGGTGCAACTGAAACAGATCTTTCGGTTTTTAAGGAAATTGGTGTCGATATTTTAAGAATGGATTTTAGTTTTAATGATGAAAGGGATGCAACATTGATCAATAATAAAGAAGGTATCAAAATTGAAATGTCAACAAGCTTTATTGAAATCATTGAAGCCGCTATTAAAAATGGGGCAAAACCTGAAAATATTTCAACATGTCATAATTTCTATCCAGAAAGATATACTGCGCCAAGTTTAGAAGCAATCAATGAAATTAATAATTATTGGAAAGCAAAGAATATTCCTGTCGCAATCTTTATTTCAAGTTTAGTTAAAGGAAGTCATGGACCATGGCCTGTTAGTGATGGACTTCCAACGATTGAAGAGCATCGTGATATGCCAATAGAAGAACAATTAAAACATTGTCTAGCTTTAGATAATGTTGATGAAATCATTATTGGAAATGCTTATGCGAGCGAAGATGAATTTAAAGCAATCGATCAAGTCATGAAACAAGTCTATGTCGATGTTCCCAAAAATGAAGCTTTTGGTTTTTTAGCTGATTTTATTCCACATGGAATGATTAAAAGAGTTCCTTTTAAAATTCAATTAGAAGAAGGAATCACAGAACTTGAAAAAGAAATCTTATTCAATTATCCAACGCATAGTGATTTAGGAGATTGTATGAATTATATGTTACGTTCTCGTTGGACAAGAATGATTTATAAAGGAAAAGAAATTCCTTGTCGTCCTTGTACCAAGACGCACTATACAAGAGGGGATGTTGTTATTGTCAATGACAACCTTGCCCATTATCGAGGAGAAATTCAAATTGTTTTAAAAGATATGAAAGTAGATGGACAAAGAAATTTACTTGGTCGTATTGATGAAAGTGAAATCTTTATTTTAGAACATATTAAAGCCAAAGATGTTTTTACCTTTGTTGAATAGAGGCTGTAACGAATAAATAATTAAAAAAAACAGTTTCTATA
>UMJI01056924.1_pt1 | contig 11823 bp, 6 predicted proteins | sample 1965991 | NCBI WGS metagenome assembly UMJI01 (sample SAMEA4836140, study PRJEB28245) | human gut metagenome | biome: gut microbiome; material: fecal sample | place: Denmark | collected 2008
TGATCGGCATGTCGTTCGCGCAGGCGGTCTGGCAGCTCGTGGCGCTGCGGCTCCTGCAGGGCTGCCTGTCGGGCTTCCAGGCGGCTGTCGTGCCGCTGCTCGCCCAGGAGACGCCGAAGGAGCACTCGGGCTGGGCCATGGGCCTGTTCTTCTCGTCACAGGTCACAGGCGCCCTGCTGGGGCCTCTGCTCGGTGGTTTCCTCGCGGAGTGCACGGGCATCCGCGCGAGTTTCCTCTGCATCGGCACGCTGTGCCTGCTCGGCTTCCTCGCCCTGACGCGCGTCCGGGAGACGCACCGTCCGGCTGTCCAGAAGGCGACAGTCGGACTGCGCGAGATGTTCGCCAAGCTTCCGCACCGCAGGGCCATCGTCGGACTCTTCCTGACGACGCTCATCATGCAGTTCTCACTGACCTGTGTCCAGCCAATCCTGACGGTCTATGTCAAGGAACTGGCACCGACGACCGAGCACCTTGCCGTCGTTTCAGGCGCTGTGTTCTCGAGTGCGGGCTTTGCGAGCATGCTCTTTGCCTCGCGTCTCGGACACCTCTCCGACCGCGTCGGCTCGAACCGCGTGCTGCCAGCCTGCCTGCTGCTCGCAGGCTTTGCCGCCATCCCACAGGGCCTCGTGACCGCACCGTGGCAGCTCGCCCTGCTGCGCTTCGTTCACGGCATCGCCGTCGCGGGCCTCATGCCCTCCATCAACAACTTCATCCGACAGCTTGCTCCGGCCGCCTGCATGGGCCGCATCTACGGCTTCAATCAGTCCTTCCAATTCATCGGCATGTTCTCCGGTGCCTTCTTTGGCGGCCATCTCGTCGCCATCTTCGGACTGCGCCATATGTTCTATGTCGTCGCCGTCCTGCTGCTCGCCGACGCCCTCTGGTGTCATCGGACCGAGCGGAGCTGACGGCCCTGCCCGCACAAAAAAAAATAACCCTGACCCCGTAAAGGGGCAGGGCTATTTTTTGTATCTCACCAGTTGCTCTCATCGATCATGAGCACATAGAAGACCTTGCCGTAGACGTCCGTCTCGACGAGGCGGCCCTTGTCGAGGATGCACTTGACCTGGCCGCTCTTCGTGATGATGCGGTAGCGAACGGCGTCGTTGCCGTCGCTGTTCGGCTGCTGGACTTGCTCCCAGATGCTCTGCTCGACGGCCTCGTATTCCTCTGGATGGACGATGCTGCGGAAGGTACCGCCGGTATACTGCTGGAATTCCTCGAGTGTCTGGCAGTCGAACAGGCGGATGAGCTCGTTGTTGGCAAAGAGGATTTCCTCTTTGCCCGTGGCCTTGTAGATGAGGATTGCGCCCGGGAAGTGCATGATGATGTCCTTGAGGCCGAATGCCAGCTGGCTGCGGTCCTCCTTGGCGATGCTCGGTGCATACAGGCGGACCCCGTGCTTTCCGTGAAGTTTCACGGCGTAGAGCGCCGCATCGGCGCAGCGGAAGAGGTCGGTGCGTGAGATTCCCTGCGACGGATAGGTGGCGTAACCAATCGAGATGGTGTAGGCATGCTGCTGGTCGCCGTATGTGAACGTCAGGTCGCGCGCGCTGAACCGTTGCAGCAGGAACCGGGCTTCCCCTGCCGTGCAGTCCGGCAGGAAGATGCAGAACTCATCGCCGCCGTTGCGCCCGACGATGGCGGGCGCAGGGAATGCCTCGCGCAGATCATTGGCCAGACTGCGCAGCGCCTCATCTCCGGTATCGTGGCTGTAGAGATCGTTGATGCGCTTGAAATCATCGATATCGATCATGACACCGATGGCCCCAATCTTGGGGAACTTATCCAGATACGCATCAACAGCCGTATCGAAGCCCTGGCGGTTGTTGAGCCCCGTCAGCGCATCGGTATCGGCCAGCTGGCGAAGGTAACGGCGGCGGTCCTGCAAGTGAAGCAAGGCATGTGTCAAGAAGGTCACCAGAAATACGAGGATTAGGCCGACCGACAGGGTGATGGCGAGAGGCGGCGGCATTCGCCATCACCAGGCCGGGGCGACCTCCAGCTTCCACTTGCACCCGCCGTACGTGAAGACCTGTGCCTCTGTCGGCTCGGGGAGGTCATCCGAGGCCAGGATGACTTGGTAGGTGTCCTGGCCCGGAGAGGTTTTGGAGATGCGGTAGGCATGGTGCGTCGCCTCGAGCGACTGCACTGTCTCCTCAAAGACGTCCGGCACCTTGAGGACGGCAATCGTGAAGCCCCAGAACTCCTTCTGTCCCGCTGCATTCTCCCGGTAGACCGGCTGGCGCATCGCAATGGCCGTGTAGTCGTCCGTCACCTGGAACGGCCCCTGCATGGTCGCAATCCCCGTGTCACGGCTGTAGACGAGGCTTCCCAGTCGGTCTTCCAGCGAGAAGAGGTCGACTTTCCCCATGCCCGCCGCATCTTCCGGGTAGATATCCGTCACGCGGCCCTGCGGCGCCAGCTGGATGCTGGCGACATAAGGCCGCGTCGCGAGCATCTCCTTGGCCAGCTCGGTAAAGTGCTGCGGCCGCTCTCCTGTATCGGCAATCATGTAGGCCAGTGTCTCCGTCACCGAAAGGCTCGTGCCAAAGTCCTTCTCGAGCTCATCCGCGTAGATCTTGGCCGCCTGCGCACATTCCTCCCGCTGCATGACAGACTGATTCTGCACGATGTGCCCCAACAGCGCCAGGTATACCGTGATCCCGATCAAAAAGACAGCCGTAGTGATGATATTGCGTCTCATGCTCTCATCTCCTTCTCTGTCATGCAAAAGTCCCGTCCTTGTCCGGACCGCTTTTTTTTGTATCCTAAATTATACAGTAAAAAAGAATAGTTTTCAATTTAAATCGGTGGGGTGAATGTTTTTTAAGGCAGGAGTGCTATCGGTATGCTGGTGGCGTGTCTTATGGTGCTGGATCTTTTCTTGGTACATGTGGCGGTCGGCTTCGGCGAGGATGGTGTCGATGTTGTCGATGGGTGTGCTGGCGAGGGCGTAGCCGAGGGCGATGCTGATGCCTGCAGTGCGGAAGCGGTCGTGGAGCTGGGCGCAAATATCATCGGCCTGCGCGTCGTCCTGGACTTCTTCGACCATGAGGAATTCGTCGCCTCCCATGCGGAAGACGGCGTTTGTGGGGCAGGCGGACTCCAGGAGACTGGCGGCGGCCTTGATGAGCGTGTCGCCTGCCTCATGGCCGAGGTGGTCGTTCGTCTCTTTGAGGCCATTGAGGTCGCCGAAGAAGAAGGCGTACGCTCGCTTCTCGGGCAGGCGCTTCAGGTAGTCGAGCAGGCCGCGGCGGTTCATGATGGCTGTCAGCGGGTCAATCTTGCCCAGGCGGTCGATGCGCCGGATCAGGTTGCGGTTGCGCAGCAGGATGGAGAAGAAGCGCGCGAGCGCCTGCAAGAGCGGGATGGCCTTTTCCATCTGTTCGGGTGCAGGGTTGATGACTTCGAGGTAGCCGTAGGCGCGGTCGTCGAGACGCAGGCGCACGAAGATGAGGCGCTGGAGGTTCGGCAGGCGCGGCGCGTAGCCGGTGTCGCGGTAGAAGGCTTCGACGTCGTCGATGGTGAAGACGGATTCTGTGAGGAAGTGCTCGTAGACCGCATGGATCTCTTCGCGCGGAAAGGGCTGGATCTTGCGTGAGAGTGGCAGGACATCCTGTGCGTCCCAGAAGTGGGAGAAGCGCAGCATCGTTGCCGTTTCTTCGGCGATGAGGAGATGGTCGGCTGAGAGCAGGTGGCCGAGGCGGTTCATCATCTTGCGGATGCCGCTCTCCGGGTCAATCTCGTACATGCCCGCGCGGATGATGTCGTTCATGGCGAGCTCCTGATAGAGGACCTTGTCGTGCGCGACATGGCGTTGCTGGTATTCGTCGAGGTTGATGGCCATGCAGAAATGGCAGGACTTGCCGTTCCACGGGACAAGCGTGTGGCAGAGCAGGAGATTGGCGTTCGTGATATCGTTGTGGTAGATGTGGACCTGGCAGACGTTGTGCCGGAGCTTGCTCTCGTTGCAGTTATCGCACGGGGTGTTCGCTCCCATCAGGAGGCGGTAGCAGGTCTTCCCGGCAAGCGGCTCATCGTAGGTCAGGCCGAGCTCTCTGCGCTGGGCCTGGTTCAGGTAGAGAAGCTCGTGTGTCGCGGGGTCGAAGATGTTCACGCCGAAGGGCAGCGTATCGAAGAGATCCCGTGAGAATAGGAGGTTGTCGTTGTTGTAGGGGGTCAGCCCGTAGCGCTTTTCTTCGGCGCGCTGCAGGCGCTGGATCAGCAGGCGCATGAGGCTGTCGAGGCTGCGCACCTCGGCGCCGTGTGCCTTGGCGTAGTGCATGTAGAGCGTGCAGGGATGGCCGTCGACCTCGCGGATCGCATGGACTTCCTGTGTGATCCTGAGTGCGGCTTCCTGCAGGCCGTTGTCCTGTGCATTCTTGGACAAGATGATGAAACAGCAGCTGCCGACGCGGGCGATGCTGCAGGCGGCAGGCAGGTCCTTGTGCAGTAGCGCGACAATCTTCTGCAGCAGGTGACGCCGGAAATCCTTGCCGTACTTCATGCCGATGCCATCGAACTCGGGCACGTCGAGCAGCGTGGCCGTGTAGTCGTTGCCGTGCAGGCGGTACTCGTCGGCGTAGAGCAGGGCATCGCGCAGCATGCCGCAGTAGCTCAAGAGGTGCGTCTCCTCATCGATGAGGCCGAGTGCGGCGTCTTGCTCCCGGCGCGCCGGTGCGTCCACGAGGGAGCTCAGCTTGATGAAGACACCGATGGTTTGCCCGTCCTGGCGGATGGGGAATTTTGCCGCGCGGATCTCCTGGAGGCGGTGGCCGATGTTGATCTGCTCGCGCATGCCGAGCAGAGGGGTGCCGGTGCGCATGACAGTCTCTTCCGTCTCATAGGCCCGCTCGGCGAGCAGCTGCCAGCCGAGCTCCTTGTCGGTCCGGCCGCGGATCTCGGCGATATCACGGACGCCGCGGGCCTTGAGGAAGGCGCGGCTGGCCCCACAGAAACGGTGCTGGCGGTCCTTCCAGAAGAATTCGACATCCATGTCCTCGAGCATGGTCGCAAAGGCGCCCTGGTACAGGGGGTCCTGTCCGGCGGCGAAGAAGTCTTTGGCGATGCCGTAGCTCTCGAGCATCTGGCGGATGATGACCGTGCGGTCGGGGATTTGCTCTATGAAATTCCTGTTGAAGCAGATGAGCATCTCGCGCGAGGTCGATTTGAAGAGTGCCATGCTCGTGAAGAAAATCCAGACATAGTGGCCGTCCGACATCAGGATGCGGAAGGGCGCTGTGATAAAGGACTTCGGGCTGGTCGAGGCACGCTCGTACAGGGCAGCGGGAGTCGCGAAGGCGAGGAAGCGCTCGCGGTCGGCCGGATGGACGTAGCGGCTGGCGAAGCGCTGCATGGTTGCCGCTGTATCGTGGAACTATCGGGAAGTTCTTCGAGCGGAAGTTGATGTTGACGCGCTCGACGCTCGGCGTGCCGATGCTGTGCAGGGCGTCGAGGTAGAGTGCATTGGCCTGCAGCATAGTCATCTGCTCATTGTCGTCGTAGAGAATGGCGACCGGGGCCGTCTGGTTCATGTCGACGAGCCCGGCCTTGTTGAGGAGTTCGGTATCGTCGCAGCTCTCCAGGTGCAGGTCGTTATCCAAGCAGTATTGTTGGAAGTCCTCGCATGGAACCGGTTTGCCATAATAGTAGCCCTGTATCTTCTCGCAGCCGATTTCCCGCAGGAAATCGCACTGCTCCTTTGTCTCCGCGCCTTCAGCCAGCGTGTGGACAGAGAGGTCCTTGGCCATGCTGACGAGGTACTTGAGGATCTTGCGGCTTTTCGCGGTGAAGGGATGCAGGAACTTCATATCAAACTTTATCGTATCGAAGTCGTAGTCCTTCAGGACATTGAGAGAGGAGTAGCCGCTGCCGAAGTCGTCGAGCAGCACGGGATAGCCTTTTTTCTGGAACTTCTGGATCCCGTTCAGTACCGAGTCCATTCTGCCGACCAGCGCGTTTTCCGTAACCTCGATCTGGATGAGGCCGAGCGGCAGGCGGTATTCTTCGCGGATCGTCTCGGCGACGGCGAACGGGTCCTGGAGCAGGAAGTCAAGGCGTGAGAGATTGACCGAGATGGGGAGAACAGGGAGGTTCGCATCGAGTTTTTCGCGCGCCATCTTGGCAACGGCATGGAGGATGTAGGCGTCGAGCTTGTGGATGAGATGTGCCTCCTCGAGCACGGGGATGAAGATGCCCGGCGCGATCGTGCCGTACTGCGGCGACTCCCAGCGTGCGGACGACGGGCTGCAGGTAGACGCGGATATAGCCCTTGGCCATGGCCTCGTCCAGGTACTCGCGCACGTAGTTCTGCATCTGGTGGCGCAGGCCGAGTTTTTCTGTATAAACGGCCCAGTGGCGCGAAGCGTCTTTCTTGATCGTGTCGCAGGCGATCTTGGCCTCGCTGTCAAAGGCGACATTGAGGTCCTTTGTTGAGGGAAGTCCCGTGAGGAAGCGGATGCCTGCCTTCAGCGCGATGTTGGGGTTCCCGATGAAGGCCAGCACGCGCTGGCAGACCGTGTCGATGCGCGACTGTACATCGATTGCCTCGGCCAGCACGGAAAAGTTGTCCGACCCGAGGTGCAAGACCGGCTGACAGGGGAACACCTCCTGCAGGATGTTCTCGATGTGCTGTAGGCAGAGATCCCCCTGCCGGAAGCCATGCGCGGCATTGTAGAGATGGAAATTCGTGATGTTGAAGAAGACCGGGCAGGACTTGATGTGGTGCCCCTCACGCCACTCCTGCTGCAGGCGCTCAGCCGCTGCCTGCAGGAATTCCTGCCGTCTCAGATGCGTTCGTCTCGTGTCTGTAATCATACCGTATTCCTTACTTTTTTTGCCAGTTGTAACTCGTATCCTCATTGTAACACAAAGCCCCTGAAAAAGAACGTACTGTTATGAGAATCCGTCACTTCTGTGGTGAAAAAGTCCAGCGCTGGACTTTTTGGCGCGGAAGGTCCGACTATCAAACTGACCGTCCGCCTGCCCGACTATCCGACTGTCAGTTTGTCGGACTCATCCGACACATCCCTGTGCCCTCATTTTATGTTGACATATGTCAGCAAACTCGCTATACTGACAGTAGATGACATATGTCAAGAATATGGAAGGCGGATTGAGGTGAAACGTATGGGGAGAGTGACCAAGGCGCGGCGCGTCTGCGCCATGCCCTTGTATGCGCGCTTTGCGCCGCAGCCGGATGAGGCCAAGGCACCCGTGCGGATGGAGATCGAAGACTATGAGTGCATCCGCCTCATGGATTACTTGGGCATGACGCAGGAAGAATGTGCTGTGCAGATGGGTGTGGCCCGCACGACGGTGCAAGGCATCTACACGAGGGCACGGCGCCGCCTGGCAGGGGCTCTTGTCGAAGGACGCCCGCTGCAGATCGCAGGCGGGAATTTCGAGCTCTGCCCGCAGCAAGGCCATGGCTGCGGGCAATCCCGCTGCCTGCCGCAGCCCCATACCGCAGGGGGCGCATCGATGGATGTGCCGCCAGATCTCAGCGCAACGAAAGGAAGGATTCTTATGCGATTGGCAATCCCTTATGATAACGGTCAGGTCTTCCAGCACTTTGGCCGCAGCGAGCAGTTCAAGATCTACGAGGTGGCAGATGGCGCCATCGAATCGACGCATGTGCTGGAGAACAACGGCGAAGGCCACGGCGCGCTCGTCACGCTCTTGCAGCAGGCGCATGTCGATGTCCTGATCTGCGGCGGCATCGGCGCGGGCGCACAGAACGCCCTGAAGGCAGCAGGCATCCGCTTCTACGGCGGCGTGCAGGGCGAGGCTGATAAGGCAGCAGCCGACTTCCTGGCAGACCGCCTCGCCTACGATCCCGCCGTCCGCTGCGAGCATCACGGCGAAGGGCACGGTCATGGGCATGGGCACGGCTGTCATCATCAGGCTTGAGCGAGACGCTGCGGAAGTCAGCAGCAGGCCCCACAAACGCACTGCTAGGATTTGCCTGCTGAATGCTCTGCTGATTGCCCAATCCGGTGACAAGCAAAAACCGCATAGACACAAAGATCCCGGCGCATGAGCAGTACGCCGGGATCTTTGCTGTGTATTATATCTTAGGAGAGCTTTGCGCCTCATATCGAGGTGCTAACGAAAGCCTATAGATAATATAGCATAACTGAGAATGAATATCAAGAGTATAGGTGAAAAAATTTCTCAACACCAAAAGAAGCCCCGGTTCTGCTCAACCGGGGCTTCCTTTCGTTTTCATCGCTAGCAATGAAAGCTCTCCTGGATTGTATTCTACCACAGCGGGTCAAATCTGTCTTGTGACTCAGTCGCGATTTGGGACAGTCCGACGGATCAAGATGTGTCCGACTACTACAGCTGTTCCACAAATGATGCTATAATAAATCTAAGACATTACGAATGGTTTGGTGGTGATCATATGGAAACGGACAAGTCTCTCTTGTCGGAGGAGGATATCAAGCATTGCTACATCACGCCGGCGCTGGAGCGGGTCTGGGATCCGTCGGACATCCGCATGGAGCTGCCAATCACGGCGGGGCGGGTCAATATCCGGGGGAATCTGGAGGTGCGCGAGCGGCCGAAGTTTGCCGACTATGTACTCTACACGCAGTCGGGCCATCCGCTGGCGATCGTCGAGGCGAAAGACAACAAGCACACTGTCTCTTACGGCCTGCAGCAGGCTAAGGCGTATGCCGAGATGATGGATGTCAAATTCGCCTACAGCTCGAACGGCGACGCTTTTACAGAGTTCGACTATCTGACGGGTGTCGAGCGCGAGCTGCCGCTCGACGCGTTCCCGAGTCCGGCGGAGCTCATCGCGCGCCTCAAGGAAGAGGGCCATCTGACGGATGCGCAGGTCAAGGTCCTCGAGCAGCCCTTCTATGTGTCGGAGGGCACGTTTGCGCCGCGCTACTATCAGCAAGTCGCCGTCGACCGTACGCTCGATGCGATTGCCCGCGGGAAGACCCGCCTGCTGCTCGTCATGGCGACGGGCACGGGCAAGACGTACACGGCCTTCCAGATCATCTACCGGCTGCGCAAGGCGGGCCTCGGGAAGAAGATCCTCTACCTGGCCGACCGCAACATCCTCGTCGACCAGTCCATCCAGCAGGATTTCCGGCCGCTCGCCAGCGTCATCCACAAGGTCAACTACGCGGCCGACGACCGCACGACGATCACATCGTACGAGGTCTACTTCTCGCTCTACCAGCAGCTCTTCGGCGAGAACGACGAGGAGCGCTTCCGCGAACTTTTCCGGCCTGACTTTTTCGACCTCATCGTCGTCGACGAGTGTCACCGCGGCTCGGCCAAGGCCGACAGTCGGTGGCGCAAGATCCTCGACTACTTCAACACGGCTGTCCAGATCGGCATGACGGCTACGCCGAAAGAGACGGCCTACGTCTCGAACATCGATTACTTCGGTGATCCCGTCTACACCTACAGCCTGCGGCAGGGCATCGACGACGGCTTCCTCGCGCCGTTCCGTGTCATCAATGTGCAGACGAACATCGGCAATGGCTGGCGTCCGTGCAAAGGTCAGCGCGACTTCTTCGGCAAGGAAATCGAGGACCGTGTCTACAACAACACCGACTACGACTACAACATCGTCCTCGAGGACCGCATCCGCGAAGTCGCCGCGCGCATCACCTACTACCTGCGCCACACCGACCGCATGGCCAAGACCATCGTCTTCTGCGCCGACGAGGCCGCCGCCGAGCGCATGCGCCATGCCCTGGCCCAGCAGAACAACGACATGATGCAGAAGTATCCGAACTACGTCGTGCGCATCACGGGCAGCGACCCCTACGGCAAGAGCCAGCTCGGCTACTTCATCTCCGTCGCCTCGCCGACGCCTGTCATCGCGACGACGTCGCAGCTGCTCTCGACCGGTGTCGACTGCAAGATGGTGCGTCTCATCGCCCTCGACGAGAACATCACCTCGATGACGATGTTCAAGCAGATCATCGGCCGCGGCACGCGCCTGCGCTACGACGAGGGCAAGCGCAGCTTCGTCATCATGGACTTCCGCGGCGTCACGCGACTCTTCGCCGACCCCGACTGGGACGGTCCCATCATCGAGGACCCGGGCTTTGAGTCGGGCGAGGGAGGAGACGGCAAGCCGACTGGCGGCGGCCACGGCGGTGGCGGTGGTGGCGGCGACCCTGCGCCCAAGCCCTTTGTGCGCGCCGACGGCTGCAAGGTCTACACCGTGCAGGAGACGATTGCCGTCTACGACGCAGGCGGCAAGCTCCTGAAGCAGGAGAACATCATCGACTACACCAAGGAGAACATCCTCGGCCAGTTCGGCGACCTCCATGCCTTCATCCACGAGTGGAACGCCGCCGAGAAGAAGCAGGCCATCGCCGATGTGCTCGCGAAGCGCGGCGTCGACCTCGACAAGCTCAAGCAGGCGATGAAGATGGACGACGTCGACGACTTCGACTTCATCTGCCACGTCGCCTACGACCAGAAGCCCCTGACGCGCCGCGAGCGCGCCGAGGGCGTCAAGCGCCGCGACTTCTTGAGCCGCTACAGCGGTGCAGCGCGCGAGGTCCTCGAGACGCTGCTCGAGAGCTACAAGAATCTCGGCATCAAGAACATCGAGAAGGCGGACGTGCTGCGCATGAAAGACTTCCAGAAATTCGGCACCCCGGGGCGCATCGGCAAGCTCTTCAACGGCAAGAAAGGCTATGAAGAAGCCGTGCGCGCCCTCGAACAAGAACTATACAAGGCAGGTTAACACAACATGGCAACAAATCTAGGCGGACTCGTCAAACGGCTTCAGGACATCATGCGCAACGACCCCGGCATCAACGGCGACGCCCAGCGCATCGAGCAGATTATCTGGGCGCTCTTCCTCAAGGTCTATGACGCCAAGGAAGAGGACTGGGAAATGGATGAAGATGACTACCAATCCATCATCCCCGAGCCCTACCGCTGGCGGAACTGGGCCCATGACGACGGCAGCGGCACGGCCCGCACGGGCGAAGAGCTCCTGGACTTCGTCACGGAGCTCTTCAGCACACTCAAGAATCTCCCAATTACCCCCGACATGCCCAAGAAGAAGCGCATCGTCAAGACGATGTTCGAGGAGACGAACCAGTACATGAAGGACGGCGTGCTGCTGCGCCAGGTCATCAACGTCATCGATGCCATCGACCTCGAGAGCTACGACGACATGCACGCCCTCGGCGACATCTACGAGACGATCCTCAAGGAACTCCAGTCGGCAGGCCGCGCCGGTGAATTTTACACGCCGCGCGCCGTCACCGACTTCATGGCCGACCGCATCGAGCCGCACCTCGGCGAGCGGATGGCCGACTTTGCCTGCGGCACCGGCGGCTTCCTCGTCAGCTGGCTGCGCGAGCTCGAGAAGCAGATCAAGACGCCGGACGACCAGGCACTCTGGAACAACTCCGTCTACGGCATCGAGAAGAAGCAGTCCCCTTACATGCTCGCCATCACGAACCTCCTGCTGCACGGCATCGACAACCCCAACATCGACCACGGCAACAGCTTGCTTCACGATGTGCTCGACTACACAGAGCGCGACAAGTTCGACAAGATCCTCATGAATCCGCCGTACGGCGGCAGCGAGAAGAAAGACGTCATGAGCCACTTCCCCGACGACCTCGCAGACAGCGAGACGGCCGACCTCTTCATGAGCGTCATCCTCTACCGCCTCAAGGCGAATGGCCGCGCGGCTGTCGTCCTGCCCGACGGCTTCCTCTTCGGCACCGACAACACGAAAGTCAACATCAAGAAGAAGCTCATGGCCGAGTGCGACCTGCACACCATCATAAGGCTGCCCGGCAGCGTCTTCGCGCCCTA
>UMJI01044776.1_pt1 | contig 11650 bp, 8 predicted proteins | sample 1965991 | NCBI WGS metagenome assembly UMJI01 (sample SAMEA4836140, study PRJEB28245) | human gut metagenome | biome: gut microbiome; material: fecal sample | place: Denmark | collected 2008
TCGATCATCTGCTCCACGATCTTGTAGATGGAAAGCAGGCTGCCGATCTCCGGCATGCCGTCCTTGTACTGCGGCTTCAGGATGACAACAGAGCTGTTGGCTTTCTTGAACTCAGGGCTCATGACGTTGGCGGTGTTGCCAATGGCGGTGGCAAAGCTGACCAGCGTGGGGGGAACATCCAGGCCTTCAAAGCTGCCGGACATACTGTCCTTGCCGCCGATGGAAGCAATGCCAAGGCCCATCTGGGCATCCAGCGCGCCAAGCAGGGCGGCCAGCGGCTTGCCCCAGCGTTCGGGGGCAGTGTTCAGGTGCTCAAAATATTCCTGGAAAGTCAGGTACATATCCTTGTGGCGGAAACCGGCGCAAACCAGTTTGGTCACGCTTTCCACAACGGCCATGTAAGCGCCGCGGTAGGGGTCCGCTTCAGTCAGATAGGGGTTAAAGCCCCAGGCCATGCCGGAGCAGGTGGTGGTTTCGCCATCCACCGGCAGTTTGGCAGCCATGGCCATGGTGGGGGTCAGCTGGTATTTACCGCCGTAAGGCATCAGCACGGTGGAAGCGCCGATGGTGGAGTCAAACCGCTCGCCCAGGCCTTTCTGGCTGCAAACGTTCAGGTCGCCAACCAGGTTTTCCAGCTTTTCGGCAAAGGTGGAACCGGCCCACTGGGGCTGCCATACCGTGCCGGGCAGAACATGCACATCGGCATGGCGCTCGGCACCGTTGGAGTTCAGGAACTCGCGGGAAAGGTCCACGATGGCAACGCCGTTCCAGTTCTCGCGCATCCGCTTTTCCTCGGTAACGGTAGCAACCACGGTGGCTTCCAGGTTTTCCTCATTGGCAAGGGCAATGAACTTTTCGGCATCCTCAGCGGCAACGGCAACAGCCATGCGCTCCTGGCTTTCGCTGATAGCCAGCTCGGTGCCGTCCAGGCCCTCGTACTTCTTGGTAACTTTGTTCAGGTCAATGTTCAGGCCGTCGGCCAGCTCGCCGATGGCAACGGAAACGCCGCCTGCGCCAAAGTCGTTGCAGCGCTTAATCATGCAGCAGGCGTCCTCGCGGCGGAACAGGCGCTGCAGCTTACGCTCAATGGGGGCGTTGCCCTTCTGCACCTCGGCACCGCAGGTTTCCAGGCTGGTCAGCTTGTGGGCCTTGCTGGAGCCGGTAGCGCCGCCAATGCCGTCACGGCCGGTGCGGCCGCCCAGCAGGATGATCACATCGCCGGGCTGGGGCTCTTCGCGGCGGACATGGCTGGCCGGGGTAGCGCCCACAACAGCGCCGATCTCCATACGCTTTGCCACATAGCCGGGGTGGTACAGTTCAGCAACCTGGCCGGTGGCAAGGCCGATCTGGTTGCCATAGCTGGAATAACCGGCAGCAGCAGTGGTAACCAGCTTGCGCTGGGGCAGCTTGCCGGGCATGGTTTCGGCAACCGGCTTGAGCGGGTCGCCTGCGCCGGTCACGCGCATGGCCTGGTAAACATAGCTGCGGCCGGACAGCGGGTCACGGATGGCACCGCCGATGCAGGTAGCAGCGCCGCCGAACGGCTCAATCTCGGTGGGGTGGTTGTGGGTCTCGTTCTTGAAGAGGAACAGCCAATCCTGCAATTCGCCGTCCACATCGCACTTGATTTTGACGGTGCAGGCATTGATCTCTTCGCTCTCGTCCAGGTTCTGCAGGATGCCGCGCTGTTTCAGGGCCTTGGCGCCGATGGTGGCCAGGTCCATCAGGGTGCGGTTCTTTTTATCGCGGCCGGTCTCGGCACGCAGGGCCATGTAACGGTCAAATGCAGCCTGCACAACTTCGTCGTCAATCTTGACATCGTTCAGGATGGTGCCGAAGGTGGTGTGACGGCAGTGGTCAGACCAGTAGGTATCGATCAGGCGGATTTCGGTAATGGTCGGGTCGCGCTGTTCAGATTTGAAGTAGTTCTGGCAGAACACAATGTCGGCGTGGTCCATGGCCAGGCCCTTTTCATTGCGGAAATTCTCCAACGCAGCGTCATCCAAAGCGCAGAAGCCGTTCAGGGTTTCCACAGCGGTGGGCACGGCAAATTCCATTTTCAGGGTATCGCGGGCGTCCAGGCTGGCCTCGCGGGCTTCCACCGGGTTGATGACGTACTTCTTGATGGCTTCCAGATCCTCTGCGCTCAGCTCGCCGTCCAGCAGGTAGATGCGGGCACTGCGCACAGACGGACGCTCGCCCTGGCTCAGCAGCTGGATACACTCGGAAGCAGAATCTGCACGCTGGTCAAACTGGCCGGGCAGATACTCCACAGCAAACACCGTCTTGGCGGTGGGCAGCTCGGTATAGGTCACATCGACTGGCGGTTCGCTGAACACGGTGGGGATGGCTTTCTCAAACAGGTCGCGGTCAATGCCTTCCACATCATAGCGGTTCAACAGGCGCAGAGCTTTCAGGCCTTTAATGCCAACCAGCTCAACCAGTTCATGCTTCAGGCCCTGGGCTTCGCCGTCAAAGCCGGGCTTTTTTTCTACATAAATGCGGTAAACCATTCTTGTTTAACCCTCCTGTGCTTTCATTGCCGCAAGGGCACGGGCACCAATATCACTGCGGCGGTGCAGTTTGTCAAAATGGATGCAGTCAGCAGCGGCGTAAGCCTTTTTCAGGGCTTCGGGCAGGGTGGCGGCGGTTGCCGTTACACCCAGCACGCGGCCGCCGTTGGTAACCAGCTTGCCATCCTTGATGGCGGTACCGGCATGGTACACGGTCACATCGGCAGCACCGGGCACCTGGCCATTCTCCAGGCCGGTGATCTCCTTGCCCTTTTCATAGGCAACGGGGTATCCGCCGGAAGCCAGCACCACACAGGCGGCAGCGCCATCGCTGAACTTGACCTCGGTCTTGTCCAGCGTGACGTTGGTGCAGGCCTGCATCACGGTCAGCAGGTCGCTTTCCAGCAGGGGCAGTACTACCTGGGTTTCGGGGTCGCCAAAGCGGCAGTTGTATTCAATCACCTTGGGGCCGTCCGGGGTCAGCATCAGGCCAAAGTACAGGCAGCCCTTAAAGGGGCAACCCTCTGCCTGCATGGCGGCAACCGTAGGCAGGAAAATCTTCTCCATGCACTCGGCGGCAATGGCGGGGGTGTAGCAGGGGTTGGGGGCAACGGTGCCCATGCCGCCGGTGTTCAGGCCCTCGTCATGGTCCAAAGCGCGCTTGTGGTCCATGCTGGAAACCATCGGCTTGACGGTTTTGCCATCACAGAAGGACAGCACGCTGACTTCCGGCCCGGTCAAAAATTCTTCCACCACAACATGGTTGCCGGAAGCGCCGAACTTTTTGTCCAGCATGATTTCCTTTACGCCATCGGCGGCTTCCTGCTCATTCTGGCAGATCAGCACGCCTTTGCCCAGCGCCAGGCCATCCGCCTTGATAACAACCGGGTACTTGCCCTTGCTGCGGATGTAATCCATCACCTTGGCGGGGTCGTCAAAGGTTTCATAGCCGGCGGTGGGAATGCCGTATTTTTTCATCAGGTCCTTGCTGAACACCTTGCTGGCTTCAATGCGGGCAGCAGCGGCATCCGGGCCAAAAGCAGGGATGCCCACCTTGGCCAAAGCATCCACCATGCCAAGGGCAAGGGGATCGTCCTGTGCAACAACAACATAATCAAAGGCTTCTGCCTTGGCAAAGGCGACCATGGCGTCTACATCCGTTGCAGAGATGTTTTTGCAGGTGGCATCGTAACCAATGCCGCCGTTGCCAGGGGCACACCAGATATCGCCGCAGTCGGGGCTTTTTTTCAGCGCGCGGATAATGGCGTGTTCACGCCCGCCGCCGCCAACAACCAGAATTTTCATGGCAAACTCCTTAGCTTGAAATGAAAAAAGAATAATGAATAAAGAATAATGAAGGTGGACCGCGTTGCTGCGCACCGCTTAAAAAATATTAGAACTCTAATATCCAAAACCGTGCCGCTTGCGGCACACCTTCATTCTTAATTATTCTTTATTATTTATTATTTAGCAAAAACTTCGTTTTTGCTTAGTGGTGGAACAGCCGGATACCACAGAACGCCATGGCAATGCCGTACTTGTTGCAGGTGGCAATAACCTGATCATCGCGGATGGAGCCGCCCGGCTGCACAATGGCGGTCACACCGCTGCGGCGGGCGCGCTCAATGTTGTCTCCAAAGGGGAAGAATGCATCACTGCCCAGGGCAACATTCGTTACCTTGCTCAGCCAGGCTTTCTTTTCCTCGGCAGTCAACGGGGCAGGCTGCACAGTAAAGGTTTCGGCCCAAACGTCATCCCCAATCACATCCTCCGGGGTATCGCCGATGTAAACATCAATCGCGTTATCGCGGTTGGGCTTGGAGATATCCTCGCGGAACGGCAGGTCCAGAACCTTGGGCATATGGCGCAGCTGCCAGTTGTCGGCTTTCTGGCCTGCCAGGCGGGTGCAGTGGATGCGGCTTTGCTGGCCTGCGCCCACACCGATGGTCTGGCCGTCCTGCACATAGCAGACGGAGTTGGACTGGGTGTATTTCAGCACGATCAGGCTCATGATCAGATCGCGCTTCTGGGCATCGGTCACCGTCTTGTTCTCGGTTACAAAGTTTTGCAGCATGGTATCCACGCTGATCTCCAGATCCTGGCGGCCCTGCTCAAAGGTGACACCGAATACGGTGCGGCGCTCCAGCGGAGCGGGGATATAATCCGGATCAATGGCAACGATGTTGTAGTTGCCTTTCTTTTTGGATTTCAGCACTTCCAGGGCGTCGGCGTCATAGCCGGGGGCAATGATGCCGTCCGAAACTTCGTGCTGGATCAGCTTTGCGGTGGCAAGGTCGCACACATCAGACAGGGCGATCCAGTCACCAAAGCTGGACATGCGGTCCGCACCGCGGGCGCGGGCATAAGCGCAGGCCAGGGGAGAAAGCTCAGCCTCTGCACTAATATGATACATCTTTCTCAGCGTTTCGTCCAGTGGCAGGCCAATGGCGGCACCGGCGGGGGAAACATGCTTAAAGCTGGCAGCAGCAGGCTGGCCCAGGGCTTTTTTCAGGTCGCGCACCAGCTGGTAGCTGTTGAACGCATCCAGAAAGTTGATGTAGCCCGGCTTGCCATTCAAAATGGTAACGGGAAGATCAGAACCGTCTGCCATAAAAATGCGGGCAGGCTTCTGGTTGGGGTTGGTGCCGTATTTCAGCTGGAATTCGTTCATAAGTTCAGCCCTCCACCGTGTTGTATTTGTTCAGGATCACATCTTCATAATCGCCGGTTTCCAGCGTGATGGCACGCACAAACAGGCTGACCTTATTATCTTCGTTCAGGGCTTCCCACAACTTTCCGGCAAATTCGTCGGCATCGTTCTGGTCCAGTGTCACGCGCAGCGGCTCACCGGCAAAGCTGGGGATGGGGGAGCCGTTTTTCTGGTAGGTGGTAATCAGCTGGCCTTCGCCTGCAACGGGCTGCGGATAGTCAAAGGTCTGGCGCTGCACGCTGGCGGGGTTGCCATCGCAGCTTTTCAGGATGCTCAGCTTGTAGCCGCCGCGACGCATATCCACAACACCGGAAATGCGGGGGGTAAAGTTGGGGGCATCGTCCTCAAAAGTGCGGGTGGCAAGGGCTGCTTCAAAGCCGTAACCAGGGAACAGGTTATCCCGCATGTAGCGGTAAATGGTATCCGTCTGGTCACCGTTGGTCACAATGGTGGTATCGTTCAGGGTCAAAACCGGGTTATAGATGATCAGGTGGGGATCTTCCAGCTTGGCGGGGTCTGCGGCTACCGTGCGGATGCCGCCGGGGATGGCGTCAAACACGCGGTTGCGGCTGTTGGCGCTGCGGCCCATGATCCAGTAAGCAATCATGGCCTTGGTGCCGTCCGGCGAACGGCCGATGCAGATGCCGCGGCCGGGATATTCGTTACCGGCCAGATAAGTATAAAGATTCTTTTTCATGCGGGAATCCTCCTTGTTCGGTCAGGCTTCGCCATTGCACACCATGGCAATGGCCTGGGGCAGCAACTTCCATTCGGCTTCCACCATCACGCGCTTCTGCAGCACTTCGGGGGTATCACCGGGCTGCACTTCCACGGCTTTTTGCAGCAGGATGGGCCCGCCGTCACACACTTCGTTGACAAAGTGGACGGTAGCGCCGGTCACTTTCACGCCGCGCTTCAGCGCTTCCTCATGCACTTTCAGGCCATAGTAGCCGGGGCCGCAAAAGCTGGGAATCAGGCTGGGGTGGATGTTCAGGATGCGGTTGGGGTAAGCGGCAATCACGCTGGGGCCCAGCACGCTCAAAAATCCTGCCAGAACCACCAGCTCAATGCCATGGTCTTTCAGCACACTCAGCAGGGCAGTGTCAAACTCCTCGCTGGTGGCGTAATCCTTGCGGCGCACCACGGCGGTTTCCACGCCGAAGTTTGCAGCGCGTTCCAACGCATACACACCAGGTTTGCTGGCAACCACCAGGGTAACCTTACCGTTGGGGTTCTCCCCGCGGCGTTCGCTTTCCAGGATGGCCTGCAGGTTGGTGCCGCCGCCGGAAACCAGCACAGCAATCTTCATCATACCAGCTGCACCCCGCTGCCTTCGCCAATCACACCAAGGCGGTAAGCATCCTCGCCGTTGGCTTTCAGGATCTCAATGGCCTTGTCGGCATCCTCGGCAGCCACGGTCAAAATCATACCAACGCCCATGTTGAAGGTGTTGAACATATCGCGCTCCGGAATGTTGCCCTCTTTAGCCAGCACATCAAACAGCACGGGGGTGCGCACATCGCTCTTCTTGATCACAGCGCAGCAGCCGGCTTTCAGGCTGCGGGGAATGTTCTCGTAAAAGCCGCCGCCGGTAATGTGGGAAACGCCCTTGACAGTAACTTCCTTCATCACGGCCAGCACAGGCTTGACATAAATCTTGGTGGGGGCCAGCAGGGCTTCGCCCAGGGTCTTGTCCATGCCGTCAAAGGTCTTTTTCAGCACATCGGGGTTGTTCTCCAGGTCAAAGATCTTGCGCACCAGGGAGAACCCGTTGGAGTGTACGCCGGTGGAAGGCAGGGCGATGATCACATCGCCGGGCTGCATGGTGGAGTTGTCCAGGATCTTGCTCTTGTCCACAGCGCCAACGGTAAAGCCGGCCAGGTCGTACTCGTCCTCCGGGTAAAAACCGGGCATCTCGGCGGTCTCACCGCCAACCAGGGCACAGCCAGCCTGCACGCAGCCTTCGGCTACACCGGCAACCAGCTCGGCAATGCGCTCCGGCACGTTTTTGCCGCAGGCGATGTAATCCAGGAACACCAGCGGCTTGGCACCGGCGCAGATGACATCGTTCACGCACATGGCAACGCAATCAATGCCAACGGTGTCATGTTTGTTCATGTACTGGGCAATGCGCAGCTTGGTACCAACGCCGTCCGTGCCGGAAATCAGCACGGGGTGGGGCATATCAGTGCAGTCCAGCTCAAACAGGCCGCCAAAGCCGCCCAGGCCGCCAATGCAGTGCTCGTTCATGGTGCGGGCAACGTGCTGCTTCATCAGGTCAACTGCCTTGTAACCGGCGGTAATATCCACACCAGCGGCAGCGTAGCTTGCAGAATAGCTTTTTTCCATTATGTTTCTCTCCTTATCAGCTTACAGGCGTTTTTTGGTCTGGGACTGGCTCAGGGGTTTATCGTATACAATGTCCATCGTCTCGTTGGGGGCGGGCACCGGGTAATGGCCGGTAAAGCAGCCGGTGCAGAACCCGCACTTGCTGTGGATGGCCAGCTGGGTCACATGTTCAATGCTCAGGTAGCCCAGGGAATCGGCCCCCACGATCTGGCGGATCTCCTCCACCGTATGGCCGGTGGCAATCAGGTCTTTTTCGTCCGGGATGTCGGTGCCGAAATAGCAGGGGTGGGCAAACGGCGGGGCCGAAATGCGGTAGTGTACTTCCTTGGCACCGGCGTCGCGCAGCAGCTTGATGGTGCGGGCGCTGGTGGTGCCGCGCACGATGGAGTCATCCACAAGCACAACGCGCTTGCCCGCAACGGTGGAGGAAATTGCGTTCAATTTGATGCGCACACTGCTTTCACGCTGGGCCTGGGAGCCCTGGATGAAGGTGCGGCCCACATATTTGTTTTTAATAAAGCCCACGCCATAGGGAATACCGCTTTCCTGCGCATAGCCAAGGGCGGCATCCAGGCCGGAATCCGGCGCACCGATGACGACATCGGCTTCCACCGGATGCTCCTGTGCCAGAAAGCGCCCAGCCTGCAGGCGGGCGTCATGCACGCAGGTGCCCTCGATGATGGAATCAGGGCGGGCAAAATAAATGTACTCAAACACGCACATCGTGTGCGGCGCGGTGCCGCAGTGGGTGCGGATGGTGCGCAGGCCGGTGTAGTCTGCCACCACGATCTCGCCGGGCAGTACATCGCGCACAAAGCGGGCGCCTACAGCATCCAGCGCACAGGATTCCGAAGCAAAAGCCCAGCCGGAGCCATCCGGCAGCTGGCCAATGCAGAGAGGGCGGAAGCCATTAGGATCGCGCGCGGCGATCAGTTTGGTGTGGGTCATAATGACCAGGCTGTAAGCACCCACGATCTGCTCCATCGTGCGGCAGACAGCTGTTTCAATATCCGGGCTGATCAGGCGGTTCTGGGTCAGCAGATAGCCGATGACCTCGGTGTCCGAAGTGCCGTGGAAGATCGAACCGTTCATTTCCAGCTTGTGGCGCAGCTGGGGGGCATTGGTCAGGTTGCCGTTGTGGCAGATGGCCATAGTGCCCTTGCAGTGGTGCAGAACCATGGGCTGGGCGTTGGCGCGGGTGCGCTGGCCGCTGGTGGCATAGCGCACATGGCCGGTGGCCATCTTGGCATCCTGCGGCAGGTCAGCCAGCACGCGCGGGGTAAATACCTCGCTGACCAGGCCAAGATCGCGGTAGCCGGTCAGCACACCGTCCACGTTCAGGGCAATGCCGCAGCTTTCCTGGCCGCGGTGCTGCAGGGCATACAACGCGCTGTACACGGCGCTGACCATGTTGGTTTTGCCGGTGGAATCATAGATACCGAACACGCCGCATTCTTCATGCAGTGCTTCGGCGGGACAAAGCTCCTTCATTCAGTTCTCCGTTTCCTGTTTCAAACGATGGCAGGGTGCACCGGAAGAGCGAACGGCGGTTCCAGTACACCCTGAACATTGGCTGGACTAAGCTTGGTTCAATCAGCCCAGCAGGCGCTTCATAACTTCCTGGTAGGCATCGGCCTCACCGCCAAGGCTACGGCGGAACAGGTCTTTATCCAGGTGGGCACCGGTGGTGGCATCCCAGAAGCGGCAGGTATCCGGGCTGATCTCGTCAGCCAGAATGATGGTGCCGTCAGACAGGCGGCCAAACTCCAGTTTGAAGTCAATCAGGCGGATGTTGGCATCCAGCATGATCTTCTTCAGCACTTCGTTGACCTTGAAGGCGTACTTGGCAATGGTGTCCAGCTCTTCCTGGGTGGCAAGGTCAAGGGCCAAGGCGTAATAATGGTTGATGAACGGGTCATGCAGGTCGTCGTTCTTGTAGCTGTACTCCAGGATGGGGGTCTTGAACACCTTGCCCTCGGGCACGCCCATGCGCAGGCTGAAGTGGCCGGCGGCAACATTGCGGATGATGACTTCCAGAGGAACGATCTGAACCTTCTTGACCAGGGTATCGCGGTCGTTCAGCTCCTCAACATAATGGGTGGGGATGCCTTCTTTTTCCAGCTTCTGCATCAGAGCGTTGGACAGCTTGTTGTTGACAATGCCCTTATCGCGGATGGTGCCCTTCTTTTCGCCGTCGCCGGCGGTGGCATCGTCCTTGTAATGAACCATAACGATTTCGGGGTCAGAAGTTGCGAATACCTGCTTAGCTTTGCCTTCGTACATCTGTTCTTTAATTTCAACGTTCATTGTAATGCGCTCCTTTATATTCTTTCATGAATTGATTTATGGAATCCTTTTTATAAAAAGGGATAAAACAACAGCAAATAAACCGGGATTTGAAGTTACATAGCTGCGGCTTCGGCAGCGATGGCGGCGTCCTTTTTGGCAATGGCGGCGGCGGTGTCGGCACGGAACTGATCCAGCTTAGCGGCAAGCTCATCATCGGCAACAGCCAGGATGGCAACGGCCAGGTAAGCGGCGTTCTTGGCACCGTTCAGGGCAACCGTGGCAACCGGGAAGCCGGAAGGCATCTGCACGGTAGCAAGCAGAGCATCCAGACCGTCCATGGCACCGCCCTTCATCGGGATGCCGACCACCGGCAAAGTGGTGTTGGCGGCAAAGGCACCTGCCAGGTGGGCTGCCATACCGGCAGCGCACAGGATAACACCGTAACCATTGGCGCGGGCAGATTTGGCAAAGGCAGCGGCGGCTTCCGGCGTACGGTGGGCGGAAAGAATGTGCGCCTCAAACGGTACATCGAAATCTTTCAGCACCCCGCAGGCACTTTTTACAACCGGCCAGTCACTGTCAGAACCCATGATGATGGCAACCTTTTTACGGTTCGGCATGTTACAGATCCTCCTTCAAAAAATAAGAGCGCGGTGTACACGGGTACACTGCGCTTATACAAGGCTATTATGCTTATAATACACCGCATGAAGAACACAGCTGCGCAAACCGACCGGGAATGGTCCGAAAAGATTCGTGTAATGCACAAAGTCGCCCTCCATCCTTTAATGTATGGCTGGATCCCCCGGCGGGCTGTGTACAGAATAACACACAAAACACCCGTACGGAAAATCTCTGTAATTAAAGTGTAAAGCGTGCAGCGCAAAAAAGCAAGAGCCAAAACTTTTTTTGGCGCACTTCCTATTGTGTTTAAAATAAGATAGGGCTTTTTGTCAAAGTTGATGGAGAAAAACGGGGTGAAGTATGACTTTTTTGATAAGGATTTTTGTGCTATAATAACCATACCAGAAAATACTGCCATAAGGCAGGATGGGAAAGGGGTATCGCAATGAAATTGTTCCACACAGCCCTTGTGCTTGGCAAGGGGGGCTTTGGCACACAGCTGGGAGAAATGCTGGCGGAAGCCGGCGGCTATTCCCGTATTTTGTACCTGGATGACCAGGCACCGGACGCTGCGGGCAAACTGGCAGATTACCTGGATCCCACCATCAGGGAACGCTGCACCGCGGCTTTTGTGGGCCTTGGCAACAATGAGCTGCGGCTGCAATGGCTGCAAAAGCTGGTGGCTGCGGGCTACCAGACACCGGTGTTTGAACACCCGGCGGCAGAAGTATGCAGCAGCGCAGCCCTGGGGGCAGGGACCGTGGTGCTGCCATTTGCCTTTGTGGGCGCAGGAACCAAAGTGGGGGCAGGGTGCATCATCAATGCCGGTGCCATTGTGGACCATAACGCCGTGCTGGAAGACGGTGTGCATGCCGCCCCCCGTGCAACCATCAAAGCCGGGGCAACCGTGGAGCGCTGCATGAAAGTGGACAGCGGCGAAATTATCCGCAGCCCATGGGAAAAATAATGCAGCTGCGCGGAACCGGCAGCCAAACAATGCAGGCAGAATTTTGAAAAAAACGGCCCCGCAATTTGGGTATATTGCGGTGTTGCCCTTAATAATAAACGAACGTAAAAACCAGCCGCCTGCCGTGCAGATGCACAAAGCAGGCGGCTGGTTTTATAAGGCAATACCGCACAATTCTAAGTGCCGATACGGCGAGCG
>UMJI01075381.1_pt1 | contig 11630 bp, 10 predicted proteins | sample 1965991 | NCBI WGS metagenome assembly UMJI01 (sample SAMEA4836140, study PRJEB28245) | human gut metagenome | biome: gut microbiome; material: fecal sample | place: Denmark | collected 2008
TCGCCGCAGGTAATATTCCTTGTTCCGCTGGAAGGACTCGCGGGAGTCCAGCGCCAAAATCTCCAGTGAGGGCTGTGTGCTGAGAAGCATGGTAAGGGAGCGGACGCGACCCCGGATGACCTCCGGGGACAGGACAGAGAGGTTGTCCGGCTGGATCAGAAAGAAGACCCGCTCTCCGGAATCTGTCACGATGCCGTGGGGCGTCACACGGACGATGCCCATGAGCTGCCGGGTCGACTGCCGCTGGCGCAGCTCCTTTTTCTGTTTCCGATTCATGGGTCCAGCCTCCATTCATAGTATTGCTGTCGCAGAAAGAGAAAGCGGGCGGCACGGCGCAGGAAATCCAGAATGCTGGAGCCATCCACCTGAATGGTGAGGAAGGCGTACAGCACCGTGACCACCAGCAGTCCCATGCCGAGGCCCTGGGTCAGCGCCAGCACAGAGAGCAAAGCGCCGATGCTGATGACGCCGATGTCCCGCAGCAGCCAGAGCCACAGCATGGGCTTGGCCTTCAGGTTTTCAGGGTAAATAAACATTTGGTTCCTCCAAAGCAAAACCGCTGCCGAGAATCTCAGCAGCGGTTCGCGCGATGTATTTCTTATTCTTCGGCGGCACCGGTGTCCTTTGCCAGCGCCTGCCGGATGCAGTCCAGGAAGAAGGCGTTCTGCTTGATGCCGTTCCGCTTGAGGTATGCCTTGAGCTGCTCAAACAGCTTGGTGGGTACCTGAAACGCCACCGTCCTCACATTGTCCTTGTCCATCTTCGCATTGTCCTCCATTTCATAAAATTTGGTAATAAGCACGGTCATGTACCGGCTCAGTGTCTCGCCGGATTCCGCCTGACGCTGCCGCACCTTGTCATGCAGCTCCACGGGGATCTGCGCGCAGAGGTTGCGCGTTTTTTCTGCCATAGCAGTTCCTCCCGTCTTTTTAATGGTAAAGCTAAGATACCCGAAAGCAAGTGTGAAAGCTATTACCAAAGCCAACTAAAAATCCCATTCCAAATCAAGCGTAATGACCATAGCCACCCGTTGCATGAGGTATTCCACGCAGGGGATGGCGACGCTGTTGCCGAGGGCTTTGTAGCGTGCGGAGTCCGAAGCGCCGGGGACATCGGTCCAACCGTCCGGGTAGCCCTGGAGCCGTTCACACTCCAGCGGTGTGAGGCGGCGAATGAGATTCCGGCAATCCGCATCCCAGGTAGAGGGCGGCTGGCAGACAAGGTCTGTAGCGTCCTTGTGCTGCCGCGCGCTCTCCGTGGAGGCGATCTCATCATCCCTGAACTGATCTACCCTCTGTCGGGCATAGACGCTGTGGCGATCCGAGGTGGTCAGGGTATAGGAAATGTCCCGCTGCCAGCCGAAGCCGTTGCCGCCGTTTTGCGGCTGCCGGTCAATGGCGTTGCCTGCAATGCAGATGACCTCCTCCGGCACCTGTTGAACAAGCGAGGTGTTCAAACCGCCCGTACCCATTCTGGCTGAAAGCGTTGGTGCTACCTTATGGGGGCCTGTATAGCGGCTGTCTATTCCATAGTTTTCATACAGTAAAGGCTTTCCCGGACGCAGCACCAGAGGCTGATGTCCATGCTCCTGTGCCCGGAGGGTGCCGATGATATTTTCGCTGCACTCCATGATCTGCCCACCCTGATCATTGATACAGAGGATGCTGGGCATACAGTTTCCGCTGGGGCTGCCTTTCAGCGTGGGCGATACGCCCTCCTGATATCCGATGGTCCCGGCGCTTGCACCTGCCCCGGCAGAGAAGCCAGCGACAAAAATACATGGATAACCCTGTCCCGCCTGTCCTCCTCCGGTTAAGAGTGCAGCATGTTTTTCCGGTGTAAGAAAACAATCTCCGTTTCCTTTCATTACAAGTCCAGCGACAAAGGTTTGCTGTTTCATCCCCGGCTGAGCCTGCAGCGCACCTGCCACATCGTGCAGATCCCGCACCTCGTCCCGCTGGTTGGCGGCGAATGCGATCTGCTTTTGCGGACCACTCTGACTGCTGCCGGGATTTGTGATAAAGGTCTGCATTTGAAGGTTCTGCGTCGCCATCAGGGCGCCGGACACACCGTCTAAGTCAATTCCTTCACTGCGTTGATTGATATGGTAGGCTTTCGCTTCGCCGGATATGGGCGCAGGCGGGTCAAGCCCTGCCTGCATACGCAAAGCTGCTTCCAATAAGGGTGGCAGCGATTTGCCGCGGCACTCTGCGCGGCGCAGAATACCCAGGCACGCTGTCTGGGATAGCGAGTATCGGGATGGCGCTGTAGCCTGCAAAATCTGCCACAAGGAACACTCGACGGCGTCTTTGGGGCACTCCGAAGTGTTGAGCATCCCAAATGATCCAAGCCACGGAGGATCGTACTCCCAATATGCCCCCAGCATATTCCCAGCGCCCGGCCTCAGGTCTAACAGCATGAAGGTATGGTTCTTCAACTTGGAGGAACGCTTCGAGGACTTTTTGAAAATCCGCCCCAGGCTTCTTCTGACCCGTTTCAGCGTCCCGCCCACTTGAGAGAGCGCCGACGACATTTTCCCAGATCCCGAATCTCGGCCGAATATGGATTCCTGTCCTTCCAGATTTTCTGTCTGCATCTCGCATCTCCTGAATGATTCGTATTTGTTCCATAAAGAGGCCGGAACGCGCACCGTTCAATCCGGCGCGCATTCCGGCCACGCTGAGTCCTGGCACGGGCTGCCCCCGCAGATGATGTCTACAGGCGGCAGATATGCACCGTTCAGTTTTGTGATGTCTCCCATTTGCTCCATGCGTGGGAAACGTATTTTTGATACCAGTATAGGGAACGGTTCGATCTCGCTGGCCCAGATTGGCTCGATGCCGCACCGCACCGAAGCCAGAGGAAAGCCGGAGATGCCATCGAACAGGCTCCCCATCGTAAGTTTTCTTGTTGACTGTGTCATTTCATACACACCCTTTTATTTGATTGCTGCGGCGATGGTCCTCGTCACATTCACCGCAGATTGTGCCGTATAAACGGCGCTCGTAATATTGGCCTTTGTTGTGGTGTCCAGACCGAAGCTGCCGGCGATACGGGGTACTTCACCAGCAGAGAGCATGAGCCCCACGCCCATCAGCGCGTGGTCTTTGAACACCATAAGTCCCGCAATGAGTATGGTGGACTGGAGGAAGGCAGTCAGGCACAAGCCGATGACCTGCCGCATCCAGCCCATGAATCCATCCAGATAGCCACGCGGAACGCTGAACATATAGAGGCTGCCCACCGCGATCTGGATGAGCAGGATGCCGCCTCTCTTCAAGTTGGCAAAAAACACCTTCAGCACCGCATAGCCCATAAGGATCACGCAAAAGAGAAGCATGATGGGGCTGGTGATGATGCCGAGGCCAAAGTGGGAACTGTTCACCACATCCGACAGGGTCTGAATCTCATTGAGCTCCGTAATGATGTCCTGTCCCACCTCACCGATGCTCCGACCGTAGCCGGTAAGCCCTGCGGAAAAGGTTCCCTGCAGCGACACCGACAAAGCATAGAGGCGGACGGGGACAACGGTGAAGAGGCTCACCGCCAGAAAGCCCTTGATGATGTTCATCCCGCACTGCTGGAGATTGCCCCTGCCAGTGGAGTATTCGATGCCGCACTCAAAGGCACAGACCACCACGCTGACAGCGAACAGTGCCCAGGCAAGGCGGGAGAAAAAGAGAATGCTGGCGCTGACCCATTCCAGTTCAAAAAGTTCCACGCCCATATTGCCCATGAGGGCAAAGAAATTGCCGAGAAAGCCCACGATCTGCCCGTAGATCCAGTCCACCAGCTGATCCAAAACTGTCGCGGCAACAAAGTTCCAAATAAATATCTTCGCTCACCTCCTCGAAATGCAGAAAGCCGCCGCCCAGATGGGCGACGGCCTTTCATATAGAGTATTTTGTTTTGCATCTGACTGCAGCGCTTACTTGAGCAGCCGCGGATAATCTGTTGTGCCATTGACGATCGCATAAACGTAGACGGTGTCCCCAATCAATTTATAGATGGCAACATAAGTCTTCGTCAGCACAAGTTTACGGTAACCGCTTGCCGCAAGGATCGGGTCCGGATGCGTTTGCCCCATCAGCGGAAAATCCCGCAGACGGTTAATGGTCGTTTTCATCGTACTGTAGATTTTCCGCGCGTAGGGAGTTCCTGCCTCCGTAATGTGATACTTTACGATCTCCTCGAAGTCGTGTTGAGCAGGTGGAAGATAGACCAGTTTACTTTTCGTAGGCACGGAACAGCTCCTCCATTCTTTCGTCAAGCTCCTCCGGCGTGCAGACAGGCTCTCCGCTCAATCTGCTGAGTTCCGCAGCATAAATTTTGTCGCGGTGTCGGAACATTTTTTCCCGCTCCTCGTATGCTGCCATGCTCATATAAACACCGTCATCTTCACCCTTGTTCGTGATGAAGATCGGTTCACCGGATGCCTTTGCCAGCTCGGAGATCTGCGTGTACTCATTCCGCAGAGCAGAGGATGGTCTGATTTGCATAGAAAGCCCTCCTTATCAATTCCTTGATAGTATTATATCAAGATAACACTTTTTATGCAAGCCTATCTTTGTGAGGTGTAAAAGGTGACTTTATAGGCCTACATCATTCGCCGGCAAAGCAACCATTGTGTCTTATTCGTTGCCTCTGGCAGGAGAGTCCGGATTCGATTTTTAAATTCTTTCTTCACGGCTCAGATCCCGATGATATTCCAGATGTATTTCGGCGCGATCAAGCTGAAAATCAGGCAGGCAAATAGGATAGCGGGGCCAGTCCATTCAAACTGTCCTCTCTGGCGATAATCAAAGTACGCGCCGCCAAGCTTTACAAAGAATGCGATGGCGAGGATCATATCCAATGCGGGGAACACCACCTTCTCCACCACGCTCTTGATCTGTTTGGCCGCCTCCGTCCACGTCTGCTCCACCGCTCCCGCAACATCCCCGCCCGCAGCGAGCGCCGAGGTGCAGCAGAGAGAGGTCAGAAGCAAAAGCGTCAATGTCAGAATAATCATTTTTCTGTATTTCAAGAAATCTCAACCTCCTTAAAATGGGGATGCCGCCCCTTGCGGAGCGGCATCCGTTGTTAGTCCTTAATAACCGGTGCGAGGCAGGGGCTTGCTGGGGGCATAGACCCTGGTGACCCAGCGGGAGGTCGCCATGATCCACTGCCCGTTGTAGACGCCGCCTGCATCCGACGTGTTGACGAACTGCGTACCGCCGGTGAGCTTTGAAAGCACCTTGCAGTCTACGCGGGGCGCCTCTACCTGACGGAAGTTTGAAGGTACAATGCCGAACGCCGCCATGAACTCCGTCACATACTCATTGGCGGCAAGCCCCAGCGCCGCGGGAGAGGCATCCAAGACATAGTTTTTGCTGGTGGAAAGGTTATCCGCCAGTGTGCGCCAGGTATCACCGCTGAGATTGGTTTTGTACACGATCTTATAATTTCCGGGGGTATTCCACGTGCCGGTGTAGATCTTTTCAAGGCGCACCGCCTTGACGGGCAGAGTGTCTCTCCAGTAGAACGACTCCAGCGCCGTGGTGGAATCGTTGGCAATACCGGTGAAGTTGTAGCGGACAAGCTGCCCCGGCATGACCTCCACGTAGCCGGTTTTCTTGATCGACACATTCGTGTACAGGCTCTTATTGGCCATGGCTGCCTTGACGATCTGACCGGCGTGTTCGATCTCCACTTCGATGGGCGTCTTATCCAGCCCATAAAACTCCGCCGCCTTGGATTCCACAATTTTGTACCGCGCCAGAGGCAGAGGCTTACTGACCGCCAAGCCGTTTTTATCCGTCTTGATGGTATCCACCAGACGGTTGGTGCGGGCGTTGTAAACTTCGAAGACGGTGTTGGGAATCGGCGTTCCGGCGGGCCAACCATTCATGGAATTGTAGTCCTCTGAAGTCTTACGAATCTGGAGCTGACCGGTGATGGGGGTATTCTTCCATTCGATTTCCGTGGTTTCGCCGGACTTTACATACACGGTCTTTTTCTGCGTGTCGGGGATATAGCCCTCGTTTTCCAATTCACGCAGATAAAAACGACCAGCGGTCAGGTTTTCAAAACGGACATAACCGCGGTCATCGCTTGTTTCCTGCGCAATGGGATTATTTCCGCTGTCATAGAGAATGAAGGAAACGCCATAGATGCCCTCGCCGGTGGCCGAATCGACCTTGTGGATCAGGATACCGGAGATGGCTTTGTTGGTCACCGTTTTGGTCGTGGTTCTACCATCCTCCACAGCGAAATAGATGGGGGTATTGTCAAGCTGGAAGCCCTTGCCCGCCTCGGTTTCCACGGCATAGTAGCTGCCGCTTTCCAGCGGCACATACACGCGGCCGTCCGTTCCGGTGGTGACGGTGTCCACCAGACCGCCATCGCTGACACGGCGGATCTCGAAGGTGGTGTTGGGGATGCGCTGGGTTTTGTCCGCCGCATTCACTTTCACCAGCTCCAGCCCACCGATGGGAGCATTATAAAAATAGAGGGACTGCGTGTCATTGGGGTTGACCACCACGGTCTGCGTACGCGTATTCTCGTCGATGGTGTAACCGGAGATGGATTTTTCCTCTGTTACCACCAGTGTGCCGGTGACGCCCTTGAGAATGATCTGCCCGTTTTCGTCGGTATAGTACAGACCGTTGGAGCTGATTTTTCCGTTTTCGTCGGGGACAAACTCGCCGGTAGCCGTAGTGATTTTGAAGGTAACGCCCTCCAGCGGCGTCTTGCGGTCCAGAGAGGACAGCTTGTTGATGATGAGCGCGCCCTGTCGCTCATTCCAGAAGGTCATGCGCTGGGGAGACTGGCTCTGGTCGATCTTGATGCTCTGCGGTGTCCCGTCCAATACGAATCCATCCACAGATTTGACCTCTTTTGCGGTAACAGTCATGCCGTCGGTCAGATTCTCAATGACGATCTGGCCTGCAGCGTCGGTGGTATAGTAGCCGTTGTTGGGGCCGACTACCGCACCGGAGGAGTCGGTCACAAGGAACTGTACCCCGGCAAGCGGTTCATTTTTCGTGCCGGAAATGTATTTCTGGAGAATCAATGTTGTAGTGGGTTTGTTGTAAAAGGTCAGCGTCTGCGTGTCGTTGGGATTGACTACCACCGTCTGTGTGCGGGTCGCTTCGTCAATGGTGAAGCCCGGAATCGTCTTGGTTTCCGTTGCTACCACGGTGCCGACAACGCCGGAAATGCGGATCTCACCGGATTTGTTGGTGTAATAAATGCCGTTGCTGGACAGTTCGCCGTTGGCGTCGGGAACGAAGCTGCCATCCGCGTAGGTGATCTTAAACTCTACGCCCTCCAGCGGCTCCCCGTTGGGGCCGGAGCTGACCTTGCGGATGATGAGATTTCCGGCAGGCTGGTTCAAAAACTGCAGATGCGCCGTTTCGCCGCTCTTGATGAGTGCGTGCTGGGGGCTGTCATCCAACAGGTAGCCCGTTTTTGCTCTGACTTCACGGGCAATGACCGTCATGCCGGGTTCCAGACCGTCCACCAGAATTTCGCCTGCGGCATTGGTGGTGAAGCGGCCGTTGTCGTTGCCGAGATAATTGCCGCTGCTGTCGGTCAACAGGAACTCTACGCCGGAGAGCGGTTCGTGCTTGCTGTCATCGCTCAGCTTTGTAATGAGCAAACTTCCCAGCGGGGCATTGCCGAAGCGGAGCGTCACCACATCCTGATCCTCGCCGGAGATCCACACCGTCTGGGGTTCGCGGTCGATGATGTGATTTCCGTCGCTCTCAATCTCCTGGCAGATGTAAGTGCCGCGTTTGAGGTTTGTTACGGTGAACGCTCCGTTGGGGCCGGTCACATAGGTCCCGATGACTGTGCCGCCAGTGCCGCTGGTATTGCCGCTGAGATAACGCAGTTCAAAGCGGCAGCCCTCCAGTCCCTTTCCGGTTTTGGCGTCATATTTGTACACGACGAGGGCACTGTGAGGAACATTGTCCACGGTCACGGTCTTGGAGGTATTGGCTTCCAGATAGAACTCGGTGACCCCGCTGCCCTGAATGCCGAAGCCCTTGGGAGCGGACTCCTCCACCAGCTTGTACCAGCCACGGTTTACATCGGTGAGCGTGATTTTACCATCAGAGGCCGTTGTGAACACGCCGAGGTCGTTGATCTCGCCGGTGGTGGTATTGTCCGAGCCGTAATAGATATGGAATTTGGCATTGGAGAGAGGATCACCGGTGACGCTGTTCCGCTTCAGGATCGTCAGGGAGGGTTTGACCGCGTTGAAAAAGGTCACCGTGCGGGTGCAGCCTGCTTCCAGATAGACTTCCTGGGGGATCTCAGAGAGAATGACATTGGAAGGCACATTTTTCTCTGTAACACGGTAACTTCCCGCGGGGATGGAAGCGAGGAAGATGCGCCCCGCGCTGTCTGTGGTGGCGCTGGTAGAAAAGCTGCCGTCGATCTGCTCGATGAGATAGGTGACGCCCTCGATAGGCTCTCCGGTGGCGATGTTCTTCTTGACAATTTCAAGACCGGGCTTTTCATAGTCAACGAAAGTGACCTCGCTGGTCTTGCCGGGACGCAGCGCCACGGTCTGCTCGGTATTGGTTACGATGTACGGCTCGGGAACGGATTCCTCACGCACAACATAGACACCGGCAGGAATGGCCGAGAGCGTTGCGGAACCGTCCGTCCCGGTCGTGACGGAGGTGGAATAACTTCCGGTCACGGATTTGATGGACAGCACCGTGCCGGGGATCGGCGCACCGGTCTGCGCATCGGTCTTGACGATCTTCATATCGGGCTTTTCGTAGTTGATCGCCGCAACGGTGTATTCGCGGTCGCCCTCGGACACATCCACGTACACGCTCTTCGGCGTGGGATCGACGCAATAGCCGTCCGGTGCGGAGGTCTCGACAAAGCTCCAAAGGCCGGTGGCGGCGTTCTCAATATGAATCTCACCATTTCCGTCCGTCACGTCGCTGCCGACGATCTGGCCGTTGAAATAGATGCTGAAACGTGCGCCAGCAAGACCGGTTGTGGTTCCACCAGCAGTTTTTTTCAGCACGATCTTGCCTGTGCCGCCCGTAGGCTGCTCGGGCTGGTCAGGCGCTGGCTCGCCCGTTACGAGCTTGCGCGGTCCATAGTAGTTAAAGAATGACTGATTTTTGCGGTTGCTGGAGATCGCATACACCGCCCATCTTGCACTCTCATCCTCCACGATGGTTGCAGCAATGCCCTGCGCAGCGTACTCCTCGATCTGACGCTGGAACTCGGCATCCTCAGCTGCTTTCTTTGCAAGGAGAGAGTCAATAAGGCTCAGATACAGCTCGTAGGTGTCGGCGTTGGCATAGCCGCCCGCGTCGCCGTCTCCACCGGGCTCGCCTTTATAGCTTTGATTCTCCCAAACGTAGGTCTGTACGGCCATAAAAAGCTGGCCGACGTTTGACTCTTTGCAATCGTTGAGGTAGGTCATCATCCACTTGACATTCTCGACGGTCGCGGCGTCCATCTCGCTGAGACCACTGTTTGTGAGCGCCGACTGCAATACGGCATCTGCATCTGCACCGGTGCCGGAAGTCCATGTAAAGGAATTCAGGTACGACGCGGTGGCGTAGTGATAGCCAAGTCCGCTATCCATACAGTACACGAGCTTGCCGTCTGCCAGCGGCGGACGGTAGCTGTACGGGGTTCCGTTGGCGAGCAGGCGCGTGCTCCAATATGCCTGGTTGGTGGTAATTTTGAGGCCGGAACCCGTGTTCGACGCGGCAAAAGCCGCAGTCGGCAGCAGGCTCAAGATCGTCACCAGCGTTAAAAGCAGTGACAGCAGGCGTTTTTTCATGGGTTTCATAGGGTTCTCCTTTCTAAAAATGCGTAATAAAAAGAGCAGACCTTGCGATCTGCTCTTGCGTGAGAGTTGATGATTTACTTACTTGCGGGAGTATCCACCCAAGTGACTTCACAGCCGTCCAGCAGGAAGACCTGCACGCAGTACCAGCAGTCAAGACCGTTTTGGTTAACGCCGCGCGCCAGTCCGACGCCGATCTCGCCGTAGCGGGAGCTTGTCATGTTGTCCGCGTGAGCCTTGGAATTAGACCACAGATTGACCACCGCCTCGGAGAGCGTTTTTTGCTGTTGCTCGAGGTACAACTCCGATATACTGTGAATATTTTCTCCAGTGTATTTGCTGTCGGTGACGGTGTTGCTCTTGCGCCCATCCGGACGGGTGTGAGAATAGATGCCGCTCGCAGCCATCTCATCCGCGCGAACCTGTGCCGCCTGCATGAGCTTGTCGTTGACGCGCAGCACAGCTACGCCATTTTCTTTGCGCAGGGCATTGGTGCGGTCAATGATGTCCTGCTTTGCGGTGGCAACATCAGTCTGCACAGGCTGTTCCGTAGACTTTGTATCCTCTGCTTTCGCTGGCGCTTCACCGGTGTAGGGCTTGCCGCTCTCTACCTGCACACATTTGGCATCGCCGTCCCAATAAACCTCGAAACCAACAGCCTTGCCGATGTCGCGCAGCATGACGTAGTTATTGCCGTTGATGTTGTACGCCGTCAGGCGGACTTCCTGACCGTCTACAAGGATGCGGTTGGTGGAAAGCGTCGCTTTCAGCGATTCCACCGCCTGCGCCGCAGGAGCACTCAGCGAAAGCCCCAGTACGAGGCCGCAGAGGACAAGTCCGGTATTTTTGATCCTGTTCATAATTCTGCCTCCATTTTTAATTGGTATGTGGAAATCTTTGCAGCACGAACATAGCACAAGTGAGGGACGGAAGTCGAACAGAACCGATCCGGCAAAACGGAGAAAAAATCAAGTCTCCACCGCAGTGACGCACCAGCGCTGGTCCCGCTGGTTGCGGACGCAGGTGTAAAGCGTGAGCATATTCTCGCCGGAGTCCGCAAGACCGCTGCGGTCTGTCTCGCTGACCTTGCTGACATCCGTCACATGGTAGGTGCGGGTACCCAGCTTGGTGGTCAGGGTGATCTTGTCCCCGATGTTCAGCGTGTGGATCTGCCCGAAGTAGCTGTTGGCGCCGCGGTTGTGGGCGGCGAGGCAGACATTGCCCTCCCAGATGGAGGTATCTTCAAAATGCCCAACGCCTTTGGCAAGCGTCTTGCTGTCCGTTCCCTGATAGATCCTCACGCTTAGATCCAGCGTGGGGATCTCCAGCCTGCCGAGGGAACCGTTTTTGTAGTAGAGGTCGCTCGTTACATCCGTGAACAGCACAGCGGGCTGATAGTTCCCGCCGCTCACCGTGCTGCCGGGGGTGACAACAGCGGTGGCGCTGCCGCCAATGACCGCGCCGGACGCGGGAATACCGCCGGGGGCAAGGTTGGGCGTCAGGTATTCGCCGGTATGGAGCGCATTCATGCTCTCCGAGCCGAAGGCGGGCGGAATGAGGGCTGCGTTCTTGCTGACGTCGGTATTTTTCATAGCGCCGCCATCTGCCGTGTGGATGACCTCGATGGAGGTGTTCCTGCCGAAGTCGTAATCGTCCGGCGCGTCGATACTGTATTCCAGCGCATACGCCGGAGCCGCCAGAGCCGCTGTCAGGCAAAGGCTCAGGCAAAGGGTAATGATCTTTTTCATTCTGCCGTTTCCTCCTCATCTGCATTTTCTTTTCTGTGCTTCACCAGCAGCGCACCGCCGACACCGGCTCC
>UMJI01017052.1_pt1 | contig 11592 bp, 6 predicted proteins | sample 1965991 | NCBI WGS metagenome assembly UMJI01 (sample SAMEA4836140, study PRJEB28245) | human gut metagenome | biome: gut microbiome; material: fecal sample | place: Denmark | collected 2008
GGAATTTTGACGGGGAACCAACAAGCCGTCTGGCAGCACATTTATTTGAACGGGTTAAAGGATTCCGCTATGGAATCCATTTTGCATCATTTTTCAGAAGCGGGGATTTTGTGCCACATGTGCGAATGCCTGCAACAGGAAAAGAAAGCACCAGCCTTGCAAGTCTGTTCGGGCTGCCTTATGTATTAACAAGCAAACAACGAAATTTTGATAAAAAGACATTAACTTATAACTGGCAGATCAATGGGACGGATGCATTTTCGGTATATTCTGGGGAAACAGATAATATCGATGTGAATCTGGCCAGGAAGGCTGTATCTGCCGTGCTTCGCTTCTTGACTCGAATGGGTATTTTAAAATATAATTGCCATAACGGGTATATTGCGAGTATTATAGAAGAAGAGGATCTTGTATCCGTCAAAGCAAGTGCTCCGGGATTCCTAAGACGTTTTGTGACGATCAATGAGGAAGTTAACCGAGGTCAGCTGCTTGGTGAAGTCATTAATCCATATAATGGAGAGATTTTATCAGAGATCCGTTCAACGGCAGATGGGATCATATTCTATGCCGAGGATCAGCCAACGATTTTGGAAAATGCATCTGCATTTCAGGTGATTAAGAAACTACATGAATAAATGGGAGGAAATCATGGGAGAAGTTAGAAGAGTCTATGTTGAAAAGAAAAAAGACTACGCAGTAAAAGCAAAAGAGCTGCATGCATCATTGAAGCAGTATCTTGGACTGGATGTCGAATCTGTTCGTGTCCTTGTCCGCTATGACATCGAGAATCTATCCGATGCAAGTTATGAAAAAGCACTGGTTACAGTATTTAGTGAACCACCAGTTGACGACGTGTATGAAGAGACATTACCACTTGCCGATGGGGAAATATCTTTCAGCGTTGAGTTTCTGCCAGGTCAGTTCGATCAGAGAGCAGATTCTGCACAGCAGTGTGTGAAACTGTTGAATGAGGACGAAGATGCCCTGATCAGAAGTGCAACAACTTATGTTGTAAAAGGTGACTTAACTGACGAACAGTTAGAAGCAGTCAAAGAATATTGCATCAACCCAGTTGACTCAAGAGAGGCAGCTGCAGACAAACCAGAGACATTAGTGATGGATTTTGAAGAACCAGTAGATGTTAAGATTCTGGATGGATTCAAAGATATGGAAGAAGATAAATTTAAAGAATTATATGATTCTTTAAATCTTGCTATGACATTCAAAGATTTCCTTCATATCCAGAATTATTATAAAGGAGAAGAAAAGAGAGATCCTTCCATGACAGAGATCCGTGTACTGGATACTTATTGGTCAGATCACTGTCGTCATACAACATTCTCTACAGAACTTACAAGCATTGGATTCCAGGATGGATTTTATCGTGCACCATTAGAAGAAGCATATTATTCTTACATGGATGACTTTGAAGAGATGTACAAAGACCGTGATGACAAATATGTCTGCTTAATGGATATGGCATTAATGGCGATGAAACGTCTTAAAAAAGATGGAATCCTTGACAATATGGAAGAAAGCGATGAGATCAACGCCTGCAGCATTGTTGTACCAGTAGAAATTGATGGTAAGGAAGAAGAATGGCTGATCAGTTTCAAGAATGAGACACATAACCATCCAACAGAGATAGAACCATTTGGTGGAGCGGCAACATGTCTTGGAGGAGCGATCCGTGACCCATTATCAGGACGTTCTTATGTATATCAGGCAATGCGTGTTACAGGTGCTGCTGATCCAACAGTTCCATTAAAAGACACATTAAAAGGTAAATTACCACAGTATAAGATTGTAAATGAAGCTGCGAATGGATACAGTTCTTATGGAAACCAGATCGGTCTTGCAACAGGATATGTTAATGAAGTATATCATCCAGACTATGTTGCAAAACGTATGGAGATCGGTGCCGTTATGGGTGCAGCACCTAGAAAGAACGTGATCAGAGAGAACTCTGACCCAGGAGATATCATCATCTTATTAGGTGGAAGAACAGGACGTGACGGTTGTGGAGGAGCAACAGGATCATCTAAAGTTCATACAGAAGAATCTATCGAGACATGTGGAGCTGAAGTTCAGAAAGGTAATCCACCAACAGAACGTAAGATCCAGAGATTATTCAGAAGAGAAGAAGTCAGCCGTCTGATCAAGAAATGTAACGACTTTGGTGCAGGTGGAGTTTCCGTAGCGATCGGAGAACTTGCAGATGGTCTGGTTGTAGATCTTGATAAAGTACCTAAGAAATATGCAGGACTTGATGGAACAGAATTAGCGATTTCTGAATCTCAGGAACGTATGGCTGTTGTTGTAGATCCAAAAGACGTAGATCAGTTCCTTGCATACTCTGCAGAAGAGAACTTAGAGGCTGTAGAAGTTGCTGTTGTAACAGAAGATCCAAGATTAGTACTGAAATGGAGAGGAAAAGAGATCGTTAATATCTCAAGAGCTTTCCTTGATACAAACGGAGCACATCAGGAAACAGAAGTATTTGTAGAGATCCCTCACCGTGTAGAATCTTACTTTAACCGCAAAGACGAGACAGGTACATTTGAAGAAGTGTGCAAGAATACATTATCTGATCTTAATGTATGTTCACAGAAAGGTCTCGTAGAGAGATTCGACAGCTCTATCGGAGCAGCAACAGTTACAATGCCATATGGTGGAAAATACCAGATGACACCAATTCAGACAATGGTCGCAAAACTTCCAGTATTGAAAGGAGAATGCGATACAGTCACAATGATGAGTTATGGATTTGATCCATATCTGTCCAAATGGAGCCCATTCCATGGAGCAGTTTATGCGATCACAGAATCTATCGCGAAGATCGTGGCTACTGGTGGAGATTATAGCAATATCCGCCTGACATTCCAGGAATACTTTAAGCGTCTTGGAGAAGATAAGACACGCTGGGGACAGCCGGTTGCAGCACTGCTTGGTGCATATCAGGCACAGATGGGATTTGGACTTGCATCGATTGGTGGAAAGGACAGTATGTCTGGAACATTCAATGACATTGATGTACCACCAACACTGGTATCTTTTGCAGTCGATGTAGCGAAGACAACAGATGTTATCACACCAGAACTTAAGAGAGCAGGAAACCGTCTGATCCGTATCTGTATCCCAACAGATGCATACAATCTTCCAATCTATTCTGAAGTGAAGAAAGTATACAAACGTATTACAAAACTGATCAAAGATGGAATTATCAAATCTGCATATGCAATTGGCGGCGGAGGAGCTTTAGAAGCAGTTGCCAAGATGGCATTTGGTAATAAATTAGGTGTGATCTTCGATGAAGAAGTAGAATTAAAAGACTTAACAGATCCTAAGTTTGGATCATTTGTTGTTGAAATGAGCACAAGAGATGTTCATAAACTTGCGATTCCAGGATTAATGTTAGGTGAGGTTACAGACAAACATGAATTTGTATTTGGTGACGAAGTTGTAACATTAGAAGAAGCAATCGATACATGGAAGAAACCATTAGAGAAAGTATTCCCAACAAGATCTGAAGGAGATCAGAGCATCGTTGATACAACAAGACACTATATAAAAGGAAATATTTACGTATGCAAGAATAAAGTTGCAAAACCAAATGTATTTATTCCAGTATTCCCAGGAACAAACTGTGAATATGATTCAGCGAAAGCATTTGAACGTGCAGGAGCGAACGTGATCACAAAGGTATTTAAGAACTTAGATGCACAGGGAATCCGTGATTCAGTGGAAGTTTTTGAAAAAGCGATCAAAGAATCCCAGATCATCATGTTCCCAGGTGGATTCAGTGCCGGTGATGAACCAGATGGATCTGCAAAATTCTTTGCAACAGCATTTAGAAATGAAAAATTAAAAGAAGCAGTCATGGATCTGTTAAATAACCGTGATGGACTGGCACTTGGTATCTGTAACGGATTCCAGGCTCTGATCAAATTAGGACTTGTTCCAGAAGGTAAGATCGTAGAACAGAATGCGAAATCACCTACACTGACAACAAACCGCATTGGTCGTCATATTTCTAAGGTTGCTTATACAAGAATTGCTTCTAATCTGTCACCATGGTTTAACAATGTACATGTAGATGATATCTTCAGTATACCAGTATCTCATGGAGAAGGACGATTCGTAGCAGATGAAGATGTGATCCAGAAACTGTTTGAAAATGGACAGGTAGCAACACAGTATGTTGACCTCAATGGTGATCCTACAATGAATGAAGAATTCAATCCAAATGGTTCTTACCATGCGATTGAAGGTATCACAAGTCCAGACGGAAGAGTCCTTGGTAAGATGGGACATTCAGAACGTCGTGACAGCTATGTAGGAATCAATATTTACGGACAGAAAGATCAGAAGATCTTCGAATCCGGAGTAGAATATTTCAAATAAGAGTACAAAAAAAGAACCTTGCAAGAAAAAGCAAGGTTCTTTTTTTACTGCTCTTTTGGAATGATATGAATTGTTTCCATACGGTTTTTGTCAACGGAAACAACTTTAAAAAGAAAATGTTCATCTTCTGCAGTTTCGCCCTCTGAAGGCAGATGATCAAGCAGTTCGATGATATATCCGCCAAGAGAATCATAATCCTCAGAATCAAGGTCTACGTCAAGCAGATCATCAAGATCATCAAGCTTTAAAGAAGCGGATACCATATAAGATCCATCGGATAATTTTTTGAAAGTTTCTTCCTCAGAATCATCATATTCATCACGCAGTTCTCCAAAAATCTCTTCAACGATATCTTCTAGAGTAATAAGACCTGCAGTCACTCCATATTCATCCAAAACAATGGAGAAACTAACAGATTTTTCACGCATCTGTGCAAGAAGGCTTGATACTTTCTGAGTTTCATACGTAAAGAACGGCTTACGCAGAACATCTTTCAAATGAAAGATCTCGCCTCTGTGCTGGCTGCGGTAGAAATAAACATCCTTAAAATAAACAATACCAACAACATGATCTTTACTTCCTTCATAAACAGGAAGTCTAGAATAACCGGCCTCGCGGAAAATATCAAGAACTTCATCATAAGAAGCATCTACAGACACAAAAGTTACATCAATTCGCGGGATCATAATATCCTTGGCAAGAGATTCCTTAAAATCAAAAACGTTGTTTAACATATCTTTCTCAGATTCTTCGATAACGCCTTCTTCGTGGCTGACATCAACGATCGTACGAAGTTCACGTTCAGTCATGATACGTTTGGATTGTTTCGAGTCGATCCGCAAGATGATAAGGATCGCTGTAGAAAGTTTGTTGATAATGTAAACAACCGGTGTCAGTAATTTTGTGATCAGATAAATGCTGGAAGCATAGCTTAGAGCAAGTTTTGTATTATTGATCGTTGCAAAAGTCTTTGGTGTGATCTCACCAAAGATCAATACAAGTACTGTGATCACAGCAGTTGCGATTCCGGCTCCCATGCTTCCAAAGATACGAATAGCGATCGTTGTAGTAAGGGATGTTAATGAAATATTCACAAGGTTATTTCCGACTAAGACGCTGGAAAGCATCTGGCTTGGATTCTCGATCAATTTTAAAACAATAGCAGCTTTTTTATTGCCATCTTCTGCCATGGCACGCATACTATGTGGATTGACGGTTGTAAGCGCTGTTTCTGCAGATGAAAAATAAGCAGAAAGCATTAATAAAATGATAATTGCGATTATCTGTAATATCATACTGGGGTCCAATGAAAATTCCTCCTAAAATAAATATCTGTTCATTTTTATACAGTTCTTTTCATTGTACGCAAGAAATATGTACATGTCAAGTTAGTCCTTGCCAACCATGGAAGAATATGGTATACCTATTTTTAGGAGGATTGTCATATGAGGTACTATTATGATTATAGTTTTCCAATCGGTAATTTAACGATTGAGGAAGATGGGCATGGCATTTGCGGGATATATTTTGGGACGAAGATATTAGAAGGCGAGAAGAAGAATACAGAATTGATCAGGGAAGCAGCACTGCAATTATCACAGTATTTTGATGGGCGGAGAAAGAAGTTTGACCTGAAACTTTCTTATCATGGAACAGAATTTCAGATCAAAGTATGGAAGGCATTGGAGAAGATTCCATATGGGGAAACTTACACTTACAAAGACATTGCGGAATCAGTAGGAATTCCTAAAGGATGTCGAGCTGTTGGTATGGCGAACAACAGGAATCCGATCGTGATCGTTGTTCCATGTCACAGAGTGATCGGAATGAACGGTTCACTGACAGGATATGCAGGTGGTCTGGAAATGAAAGAATACCTGTTAGATCTTGAAAAGCGTAATCAAAAATTAAAGGAAAGATATTGACAAAGATTCTCAGTTGAGATATGATACATAGGCACATTTTGCCGGAAGCACATCCGGTATGATCTTATAGATATTTCCGTGAGGGAGTAGTTAGCAGAGAATCTGTGACAGTATCAACATAATGATGAACGACATCTGGTGCTGTCTTAATTAACGAGACTCACAGACGATAAGCTTTTGTTTATAACAAGGCTTTCGTCTGTGGGTCTTTTTCATATCATAGGAAATTCCGATGGAATCCCCTATGATATGAAAAACTTACGATATGGAGGACGTTTTTATGGATTTACTTACGTTATTAACACTGGCTGTTGGATTGGCGATGGATGCATTTGCTGTTTCTATCTGCAAAGGACTGGCGATGAGAGAAAAAGTTTTGAAAAAAGGGATCATTGTTGGTTTATGGTTTGGAGGATTTCAGGCACTGATGCCAACAATCGGATTTTTCCTTGGAACACAGTTTAAAGACCAGATCACATCGATCGACCATTGGATCGCATTTGTGCTTCTTGGGCTGATCGGAATCAATATGGTCAAAGAAGCATTATCAAATGATGAAGAACAGGCAGATGATTCGATCGCAGTGAAAGAAATGTTCATGCTTGCTGTTGCGACAAGTATCGATGCATTAGCAGTTGGGATCACATTTGCCTTTTTAAATGTGCATATTGTATCCGCAGCGTCGATGATTGGAGTCTGTACTTTCTTGATTTCATTTGTAGGAGTAAAGATCGGAAATATTTTTGGAACAAAATATAAATCCAAGGCAGAGCTCGCAGGTGGCATAATACTGATACTTTTGGGATTTAAGATTCTGTTTGAGCATCTTCATATTCTCTAAAATGAAAAATTAGCTCTTTCTTTTTTATGAAAAAGAGTGTAATATAATAAAGGCAATGGCACAAGATATAGTACTGATTGGTAGAATGACAACAAGATTTTGTGCCAGAAAATGGAAACACACAGAATCTTGTAATTTTATATAAATGAGGGAGAAACTATGAATGGTGATGTAAAAACAAAGATTATCAAGAGAAACGGTGAGGAGGTAACCTTTGATCTCGATAAGATCATCAATGCGATCACGAAGGCGAATGAAGAGGTAACAAAGATCCATCAGATGAATCAGTATCAGATCATGGCGATCGCAGAGAAGGTTGCAGATCAGGTAGCAAACTCTTCTCATGCGGTGAATGTAGAAGACATCCAGAATATGGTCGAGACAGGGATCATGGAGATGAGAGGATATGAAGTTGCCCAGAAGTATGTAAGATATCGTTTTAAGAGAGAACTGAGAAGAAAATCAAATACGACCGATGATGGAATTCTTTCTTTACTTGATAATATTAATGAGGAAGTAAATCAGGAGAATTCGAATAAGAACCCAGTGATCAATTCCACGCAGAGAGATTATATGGCAGGAGAAGTCAGCAAAGACTTAAGTAAACGTGTCCTTCTGCCAAATGAGATCATTCGTGCTCATGAAGAAGGAATCATCCATTTTCATGATTCTGACTATTTTGCACAGAGAGAACATAACTGTGATCTGATCAACTTGGAAGATATGCTTCAGAATGGAACGGTGATCAGTGAGACATTGATCGAGAAACCACATTCATTTTTTACAGCATGTAATGTGACAACACAGATCGTTGCTCAGGTTGCAAGCAACCAGTATGGAGGACAGTCTTTTACATTAGCACATTTAGCACCATTTGTAGACATCAGTCGAAAGAAGCTGCGTAAGAATGTCGTGAAGGAACGTAAAGTGATCGGAGAATCTATGGATGATGCGATCATCGACAAGATTACAGAGATGCGTCTGTATGATGAGATCAAACAGGGAATCCAGACGATCCAGTATCAGCTGGTAACTTTAATGACATGTAATGGACAGGCGCCATTTGTCACAGTCTTTATGTATCTTGACGAAGTACCAGAAGGACAGACAAGAGACGATCTGGCTCTTGTGATCGAAGAAGTCCTGAAACAGAGAATTCAGGGTGTTAAGAATGAAAAAGGAGTCTGGATCACTCCAGCCTTCCCAAAACTTATTTATGCATTAGATGATGATAACATCACACCAGATTCCAAGTATTGGCATCTGACAGAATTAGCTGCAAAATGTACAGCAAAACGCATGGTTCCAGACTATATCTCAGCGAAAGTGATGAGAGAACTGAAAAATGGTGAAGTATATCCTTGCATGGGATGCAGATCCTTCTTAACGGTTGAAGATTCCCAGAGAAATGCAGATGGAAGCCATAAGTTCTATGGAAGATTTAATCAGGGTGTTGTAACGATCAACTTGGTTGATGTCGCATGCAGTTCTAATGGAGATATGGATAAATTCTGGGACATCTTAGAAGAGAGACTGGAATTGTGCCACAGAGCATTAAGATGTCGCCATGAGAGATTAAAGGGAGCGGTATCTGATGTTGCGCCGATCCTTTGGCAACATGGAGCGCTTGCGAGACTGAAGAAAGGCGAGAAGATCGATAAGTTATTATACGATGGATATTCCACGATTTCCCTTGGATATGCAGGACTTTATGAGATGTGTGTTCGCATGACAGGCAAGTCTCATACATCCGATGAAGGAAAAGAATTTGCATTAAAAGTTATGCAGAAATTAAATGATAAATGTAATGAATGGAAGGCAGCAGAGAACATCAGCTATTCTGTATACGGAACACCAATGGAATCAACAACTTACAAGTTTGCAAAATGCTTACAGAAACGTTTTGGTATCATTCCGGGAGTTACAGATAAGAACTACATCACAAACAGCTATCATGTTCATGTAACAGAAGAGATCGATGCATTCAGCAAACTGGCATTTGAGTCAGAATTCCAGAAATTATCTCCAGGCGGAGCGATCAGCTATATTGAAGTACCAAACATGCAGGATAATATTCCAGCCGTCTTATCTGTGATGAAATTTATTTACGATAACATCATGTATGCAGAGTTAAATACAAAGAGTGATTACTGTGAATGCTGTGGATACGACGGAGAGATTCAGATCAAAGAAGATGAATCAGGAAAGCTGATCTGGGAATGTCCAAACTGTGGAAATACAGATCAGGATCATATGTTTGTTGCAAGACGTACTTGTGGATATATCGGAACACAGTTCTGGAATCAGGGACGTACACAGGAGATCAAGGATCGAGTCCTTCATTTATAAGACACGATGACAGAGGAGATCATATGCACTACGGAGAAATTAAAAAATGTGATATTGCGAATGGACCAGGAGTCAGAGTCAGCTTATTCGTATCAGGCTGCCGAAATCATTGTCCAGGATGCTTTAATAAGGAGACATGGGACTTTTGTTATGGAAAGCCATTTACGACGGAGACAAAAGATCATATCATGGAATTGTTAAAGCCAGATTATATTGAAGGTTTTTCGCTTCTTGGAGGGGAACCATTTGAACCGGAGAATCAGGAAGAACTGGTTAGATTATTAAAAGAGATCAAAGAAAATTATCCAAAGAAGAATATCTGGTGCTATACAGGATATACTTATGACAAGGATTTGCACGAAGGTGGTAAAGTATACACACCGTTTACGGAAGAGATGTTATCTTATATTGATACGCTGGTTGATGGACAGTTTATCGAATCCCAGAAAGATATCACATTAAAATTCCGAGGAAGTGCAAATCAAAGAATTTTAGATCTGAATGAAAAATAGACGAGAAAGATGTAGTTTTTTACACTGCATCTTTTTCTTTATCATCTGGAAGAGAAGCTCTTGACAGACTGTGCTTTATATTATAGTCTATGTATAACAAAATATCATAGATAGATTGTAAAATTCGAAAGAAGAAAGAAGGGTTGCACAATGATACTGGAGATTGATTTCAATAGTGACGAGGCAATCTATGTACAGTTAAGAAATCAGATCATTATGGGAATCGCATGTGCAGAATTTGCTGATGGAGAATCACTTCCATCTGTCCGGCAGTTAGCACAGGTGCTTGGAGTGAACATGCACACGGTGAACAAAGCCTATGCGATCTTAAGAGAAGAAGGATACCTGAAACTAGACCGAAGAAAAGGTGCAGTCATAAGTGTTGAAACTTTGGAAAAACAGCAGGAATTAGCAAGCATTCAGGAGAATTTAAGGATGTTAGTTGCAGAAGCTGTCTGTAAAGGAGTTACAGAAGACGAGATGAACCGGTTGATTCATGATATGTACCAGAAATTAGACAGAAAGTAATAACAGGAGGAATTATGAACCGATTACCATTTACAAAATATGCCTCCAAAGCATTGAATGAAGGACGAGAGATTGCTGGATATCTTGGATTTAAAGATGTCAGCAGTATTTTTGTTCTGCTAGGACTTTATGGGGCAGACGGATCTCTTGCAAGTGAAGTGCTCAAGATGCACGGAGTGACAAGAGAATTAATAGAAGAAGCGATCAAAGAGAAGTCAAAGATGCCAAAAGACCGAAGAAGAACGGTAATGGATACTCCGAAGACAGAATACCTGTTAGAAATTGCAGGAGAACTTGCAATGAAATACGGGTGTGAAGCGATCGGATCAGAACATATCTTGATGGCGATGATCAAAGATGGAGATAATGAAGCATTCCGTTTTCTGGAAGATCATAAGATTTCATCCGAAGGAATCTATACAGATATTTTAGTTACTGCAGGAATTGATTTCAGAAGTGCGAAGAATGAATATAATGAAGCAATCTCTGATGGCGGTGATATGGAAGATGGAGCGGGAGAATATATGCTGCTTCAGTATAGTACAGATCTGACAGAGAAAGCAATGCTTGGGAAGCTTGATCCGATGATCGGACGTGAAAGTGAGATGGAACGTCTGATGCAGATCCTTTGCAGAAGGACAAAGAATAATCCATGTCTGATCGGTGATCCAGGGGTTGGTAAAACAGCGATCGTTGAAGGCCTTGCGCAAAGGATCGCCGAAGGCAATATGCCAAGAATTCTTAAGAATAAGAGGATTTTGTCCTTAGACCTTACGAAAGTGATCGCTGGAACGAAATTCCGTGGAGAATTTGAAGAACGAATGAAACGCATCGTAACCGAAGCAACACAGGATGATTCTATTATTTTGTTTATCGATGAGATTCATACGATCATTGGAGCTGGAGGTTCTGAGGGAGCTATGGATGCATCTAATATCTTAAAACCAGCATTGGCAAGAGGAGATTTTCAGCTGATCGGTGCGACAACGAGTGAAGAATATACAAAATATTTTGAAAAAGATGCAGCATTAGT
>UMJI01052140.1_pt1 | contig 11570 bp, 5 predicted proteins | sample 1965991 | NCBI WGS metagenome assembly UMJI01 (sample SAMEA4836140, study PRJEB28245) | human gut metagenome | biome: gut microbiome; material: fecal sample | place: Denmark | collected 2008
ATCCCCAAGACACTCATATATAATACCATAAATATTTATCTTTGCAAGTACTTTTTTACTTTTTTTCTAAAAATTTTCTCTTTTCCTGATAATACACACGCATAATTGTGGAAACCAATAGGATTCCCAAAGCCAAAACACCCGCAATACTCAACGTTTGAAGCCCCATATTTAGTGTGTTTTGAGCATCCCCACGAATGGCCGCAAGCATCGTACGATACATACCGCCTCCAGGAACTAATGGAATCAATGCACAAACTAAAAATGTTGTGACTGGCGTCTTACATTGTCGTGCCAATATTTCTGAGGCTAAGGCTAAACCTAAAGCCCCATAGAAATTGGATAATATTTCAGAACAATCTAAATACAGTCCCACCTTGTAACAGACACCTCCAATGGCACCTACAACTCCGGCAAACCATAAATTTCTTCCTTTAATATTAAATAGGAAACCAAACCCTAAACTAGCAAGGAATGAAGAGATTCCTGCTTTTAAAATCACATATATCATAATTCATTCCCCTATATCCAAAAATACATCACAAAACCAGCCCCTACCGCAATGGCAATAGCACACAAAAAGGCATCTACCGCTCTTGCGACACCAGAAACATAATCTCCTGCAATCGTATCACGAATCGCATTGGTAATCGCAAGCCCAGGCACTAGAAGCATAAAGCTAGAAATAACCATAATATCCACATTCGTCTGCGGTAACACTTGATGGATCAATTGCGCACTTAGTGCTGCAGATCCTGCCGATATCGCATTATTCAAGAAAGAATTTAGTTTGTGTTTTGACAAGAAACAGCTGATACAACGAATCAAAATTCCAATAAAAAAGGACATCACAATTTCTAATAAAGTCCCATTAAAGAACATTCCAAATCCTGCAGCGCCAACCGCACCAAAAAGCATTGTCTCTTTAAATGTATAGCGAGACATCCCCTTAATTCGATCCAATTCATTAGCTAACTCATCCACTGATATTGGATTTGAACAAATTCTTCTAGAAAGCGTATTAATTTGATCAATACGATTCAAATCTACCTCTCCCGTGTGTACCCTGCAAATACGTGTCATTGTCTGATTGTCATACGTCAAAGAAAACATGATACCCGTTAAAGTCACATAGCTATCCGCATATTCAATGCCTTCAAAACAACGACACATTCTGACCATTGTTTCTTCGACACGATTGACTTCCGCACCACTCTCCACTAACATCTTTCCGGCTTCAATAATTGTATTTAATAACTTCTCAATATTCATACACAGATTATAACAAAATCCACGAAAAAAATAAGCAGAAAAACTGCTTATTAATCAGGAATCTCGAAGGTAATTTTGTCCAATTCTTGAGACACATTTAAAGCGTGGTCATTAATACGCTCAAAATCTGTAAAAATACGTGACAACATCATGCTGACTTCGCTTGAACATTTCTTTTGTTTTAAAGCTTGAATCTGCGCTTCACGCCAACTTGATACAAGTGAATCAATCACATCATCTTTACGTTCTGCCTCTTCTACATCATCCAAATCATTCTTCATATCCACACATAATTTCTTCATGTGCTCTACAATTTCAATTTCCGAAATTGTCATATCTCCTTGAAGACGTTTTGTCGCCTGATGATTCATATTCACGGCATAATCACTAATACGCTCAATATCCACTAACATCAAGTAGTAACTAGACAATGCTTGAGAAATATTCACATTCAAGTTTGGCGTAGCCAAAGCCGTACTAATATATTCACTAATGACTTTATCTAAGTAATTGACTGTATCTTCTCTTTTGTAGATCTGTTCATCCGTCTTATCACTAAACTGCAACAGCTGACCAAAAGCCTGATTTACATTCTCATACGCAAGCTCTAACATGTGCATTGTTTCATCATTGATTTGTTTCACTGAAATAGCTGCACCACCAATCATCTTCTTAGACTTAGGTAGTGGCTGCAAAAACAATAAACGCTCATCTTCTGTTTCTTTATTTTCAACCGGTAAAATGTGTTGTGCAAACGCAGCCAAGTATGTTCCAAATGGAAGCAACAAGATTGTTGTACAAACATTAAATATAGTATGCATATTCGCAATCTGTGCAGTCGCATTGTATGGCGTTAAATGAATAACCCAAGATACCAATGGTGTAAACATACATACAATTGTAAAGATCGTTGTACCAATGATATTAAAGCTCAAGTGAATGGCGGTAGCCTGCTTAGCCTCACGACTTGTTCCAATTGAGGCAAGAACAGCCGTAATACAAGTACCAATATTCTGTCCAAACAATACATATACAGCTCCATCCAAGCCAATAACACCACTGGCTGCTAGGGCTTGTAAAATACCGACTGAAGCGGAACTCGATTGAATCAAAGCCGTAAATCCTGCACCCACCAAAATACCTACTAATGGATTTGAGAAATGTGTTACTAATTCAACAAATTCTTTTGATTCTCTTAATGGCATCATAGCTGTACTCATCATATTCATACCAATAAAAAGAATACCCAAACCTGCAATGATCTGTCCGATATCGGTTGCCTTGGCACTCTTGGTAAACATAATCAATGCCACACCCATAAAGGCAACTAATGGAGCAATGGCACTTACATCCAACGCAATCAACTGACCCGTAATAGTTGTACCAACGTTAGCTCCCATAATAATCCATACAGCTTGTTGTAAAGTCATCATCTGTGCGTTGACAAATCCAACAACCATAACTGTTGTTGCACTCGAGCTTTGAATAACCGCCGTAACAAGCGCACCTACAATGACTCCTAAAAATCGATTTGAAGTTAATTTCTCTAAAATTTGTTTTAAACGATCTCCAGCCGCAGCTTCAAGACCATTTCCCATCATCTGCATTCCATATAGGAATAAAGCTAATCCACCCAATAAAGACAATATATTTGTTGTTGTCATATTTTCCACCTTTTCATATTTTCGTACTTAATATAAATTTAAACGCAAATTCATACTATCTTTACAATGTTAAATCTATGTTAAATTTATTTAACATTTAGTATAATAAACCCAATAAAAGGAGAATTTTATGCCAACAATCATTGAAAACAGAAGAAATTTACACCAAATTCCAGAAATTGAACTTACCACACAAAAGACAGCACAATATATTGAAAACGTATTAGACTTATATGACTGCACCATTGATCATCCCATCCAAAATAGTGTAACCGCCTATTTTGATAACCAAAAAGAAAAGACAATCGTATTCCGTTCCGATATGGATGCACTTCCTATGGAAGAAAATACAGACCTAGAATTCAAAAGCACCAATGGATGTATGCACGCCTGTGGACACGACGGCCATATGGCTATGGTTCTAGAATTAGCGAAATATGCCAAAGAAAGCGACTATAACGTATTACTTTTATTTCAGCCAGGAGAAGAAAAACCTGGTGGCGCCAAACCTATCATTGAATCTAAATTCTTCGATAAATTTAATATTGCCGCCATCTATGGAACACACATCTATCCAGAACTTGAAAAAGGCAAAGTTTATACACGTCCTAATGAAATGATGGCAGGCGGATGCGAATTCGAATTACTAGTAAAAGGAAAAGCCAGTCATGCAGCCCAACCTCAAAATGGAATCAATGCACTAACAGCTTGTGTAGAAATTCTACAAAAGTCTTTAGAACAAGAGGAAAAAGCTTTTGACAACAATACATTCCACCTATTACACTTTGGCACTTTCCATTCTGGCCAAGCCTTCAATATCATTGCTGATCAAGCTCACGTAAGAGGATCCATTCGCTATTATGATCCAAAAGTATTTGATCAAATTGTAGATATCATTGAAAAAAACATGAATAATGCAATAAAAAAATACAAAGTACAAGTAAACTTCAAGGTAAATCATCATTATCCACCTGTATTCAATAACGAAGAATTATTCTATACACTATACAAAAACAATCTAGTCAACAAACTAGAAAGCCCTGTACTTATCAGTGAAGACTTTGGCTACTATAGAAACGTAGCCCCATCTATCTTCTTCTTTTTAGGTACGGGAGACACCATTCCATTACACTCAAATAAGTTCACTTTTGATGAAGACATCCTATACAAAGGTGTAGAACTCTACAGGAAACTATTAACGACAAAGATCCCATTCTAGCAAGCACTAGGATGGGTTTTTAAGTATCATGATAATAAAATCGGGTTCAAAGTAAATGAACCCAATGAACCCGATATCATACAATTCATTAAAATGAACCCAAAAATCACTCAAATAGAGCTCAACCTATCCCGTTCAATTATTAAGCGCCATATTAAATAGGTTGCGTAAAGGCTCGAATCGAAATGGATATTGGACAGTAAAGGAGTAGCACGAGGCTACTCCTTTTGTGTTATTAACTTTTGTTAAGCTTGTTGTGCTTCTTCGTCTTCATCATCATCAACGTTTTTCCATTTACGTCCTACGAAGAATACTACGATTTGTACTAATCCAATAACAACCATCCAAATTGTCCATTGATCTGTCCAAGTCCAAGGAAGACTTAAGTCTTCAGTTACTAGGAAGAATACAACAGATACGATTGCGATTAGAACTGCAAGTACGCGAGTGAATAATCCACGTTTCTTTTCTTGTTCTTTCTCTTCATCATCGTCATTTGTTTGTTGTTTTGTTTCATCATCATCTTCGTCATCATCTTCATCTTTATGACGTTTAGAAATCAACAATAATAATCCGAATAATACTGTTAAGATTGCACAAATCAAGTTGATTAATGCCCAATAGTACTGAGGTGATGCCTTAGGCGTATACTCTTCTTCAACCTTTTCTTCTTTCTTAGGTTCAGCCTTAGGAGTTGTCTCTTTTTCAACTGTTTCAGCAGGAGTCGTTACCTGAGGAGCACTTGGAGTACGAGGCGTTGTACTAGTTGTACTTGGTGTACTTGGTGTACTAGGTGTTGCTGGAGTTACAGGAGCAGGAGCTGCTGTAATTGTTAATGTACCAACAACCTTAGTAATGTTGTAGTTAGAAGCTAATGTCTTTTCATTCAATTTGTATTCGAATGCGTTAGCACTATTTCCAACCTCTGTCTGAGTTCCAGTTACCTCATAAGAAGCACCTTCACCCTCTACGAATCCATCACCACTTACTGCGATAGAAGTATTCGTTAATGCACTACCATCATATGCCTTGCTCACTGTAGCACTTGTCAATGTTACAGAACGCTTAGTAATCTTATAAGTCTTAGTGAATGATCCACTGTAGTTACCTAATCCAGCTACCGTTACCTTCACTGTACCAGCATTTACTAGATCTGAACTGTAAGTTACTGAGTAATCAGTTCCAGCTACCAATTCTTTACCAGTCTTAGTATCTGTTACTGTTAATACTTCTTTATGTTCCTTACCATCATACTTAGAATCACTTGGTTCACTTACTGTAATACCAGTCTTCTTTTCATCTGGAGTATCTGGTCCATCTGGAACAATTGACTTAGCTTTAACTGTCAATTTACCAATAGATTCCTTAGCTAATTTGTAGTTAGACTTCTTAGCTGTTCCATTCCACTTCCATTCGTAAGTGTTATCAGAAGTACCAACCTCTGTCTGGCTTCCAGTTGTCTTAAATGAGTAAGTCTCACCATAAACGATTCCGTCTACCAAGCCAAAGTTAGTTAATGCTTTACCATCGTAAACCTTAGTACCATCTAATGTAGTAATTGTATATTCACGAGGTGTAATTGAATAAGTACGAGTAACTTTACCTGTGTAGTTTCCAATACCAGTAATTGTTACATTGATTGTACCTGTATTTGTGAAATCAGATGTTGCGTATTCTACTGCATAATCTGTTCCAACAATTAACTCTTTACCAGTCTTATCTACAACTGTAGGAGACCACTTGTGTTCCTTACCATCATAGACTTCATCACTTGGATTACTGATTTCAATTCCTAAATAATTAGGATTTGGTTTTTCCGGATCTGTACCTGGATCAATTGATTGTTTCTTAACTGTCAATTTACCGATACTATCTTTGCCATGTTTGTAGTTTGTTTCTACAGCTGTTCCTTTAAACTTCAATTCATATGTGTTATCTGAAGTACCTTCATTTGTTTGACTTCCTGTTGTCTTGAAGCTAACTGTTTCGCCTTCTACCAAACCATTCACATGTCCACCAGCTGTTAATGCAGTTCCATCATATGTCTTGTTAGCGCTCTCTGTTGTCACTGTATATTCTCTTGGTGTGATCTGATATTTCTTAGTAAATTCACCTGTATAGTTTCCAATACCTTTAACTGTTACTGTCACTGTTCCAACATTGACTACATCATCACTGTAAGTTAATGTGTAATCTTTGTTTTCTTTTAGATCCTTATTTGTCTTTGTATCTTTAACTGTCAATGGATTTACATGTGCTTTTCCATCATAGATTGAATCCACTGGATCTGTTGCTGTAATACCAGTCTTCTTTTCTTCTGGAGTATTTGGTCCATCAGGAGTGATTGACTTAGGAGTGATTGTCAACGATCCATCTGTAACTACGAATTTAACTTTATTGTAGTTATCATTGTTGTTTGTAAAATCACTTACCTTCAATCCCATTGGATAAGTATTAGCTTCTGTACCCTTCACTTCATCATTTCCATTGAATGTGAAATCTGATACTTCATATGTACTACCCTTAGTTATTGATACATCGTATCCCTTAACACTCTTTTCATTTCCATCATATTCAAATGATTTCTTATGACCAGTAATTACGACTACAACTTCTCCATCTTCAGCTGTAACTGTTAAATCACCATAGACTACTTCGATAGTGTAGTTAGAAGCTTTTGTGTTTGACTTCAATTCATAAGTGAATGTGTTCTTGCTTGAACCCTTCTTAGTTTGAGATCCTGTTACATTGTAAGTAGCACCTTCATCCTTAACAAATCCACTACCACTTTCAGTTACTTTACCATTCATCAAAGGTTTCTTGTCATAAACCTTAGAATCAGTTGCACTTGTCAACAATACATCACGCTTAGTGATTTCATAAGAAGTCTTCGCTGTTCCAGTGTAGTTACCTTTACCTGTAATAGTTACTTCAACTGTACCCGCATCGACTGCTGCTGTATAAGATAATGTGTAATCTACATTTTCAACAAGTGTTGCGCCTGTCTTTGTATCTTCTACAGTTGGCTTGTTCTTCTGCTCTTCGCCATTGTACATTGTATCGCTAGGCTTAGTTACCTTAATACCAGTCTTTTCGTCTTCTGGATTGATTGACTTAGGTGTAATTTCTAATTTTCCATCATTTACTACGAATTCTACGTTCGCAAAGTTTCTGCTCTTGTTTTCAAACTGAGCTGGAGTCAATTTCATAGTATATGTTCCAACTTCAATTCCTTCTGCCTTAGCTGTTCCATTAAATTGAACATCTGCTTTCTTGTATAGAGCATTCGAAATATTTGTTACTTTATAACCTTCAACTGAATGTGTTTTTCCATCATAGACTGCAGTATCTTTTTCACCAGTAATTGTTACTGTTACCTTATCTGTAAATGGAGTAACCTCTAATCGACCTTCTTTTGTTTCAATCGTGTAGTTAGAAGCTAGAGTTCCCTTATTCAATTTATAACTGAATGTATTGTTGCTGAAACCTACATCCGTTTGAGATCCAGTTACATCATATGTTGCACCTTCGCCTTCAACGAATCCTTCCGCTGTTACTGTTCCATTTGTCAATGCATTTCCATCATAGACTTTTTCATCACTTGCACTTGTCAATGTGACATTTCGTCTAGAAACCGTTAATTTACCAGGCACTACATTGACAACAACTTTTTCTGTAACGTCCTCTTTACCTTTTTTAACCTTAGCAGTACCCTCAATTTTTGTTGTATATTCACCAACATTAGTTCCTGTAGCTTTTGCAGTTAAACCAGAAATAGTGTATCCATCAGCCACATCTCCAAAGCCTTCAACTGATTGAGCTTCACCACTGTATGTAACAGTATTACTTTTTGCAACTAATGTAATGACTGTCTTTTCAATCCATGTTGCATATAAAACATTTTCACCATTTGCATCTACATGAACTGTCTGTCCAGCTGCATAAGTAGCCTTACCATTTTTCGCATCATCCATAGATGTTGCCCAACCTGCAAAGTAATATTCTTTACCTTCTGTTTCAGGAGCTTGATAGCCAAAATCTTTTTCAGATTGTAATGTAACACTCGCGTTATTCTTAACTGGCACTGTCTGAACACTACCACGACCATATCCTGGATTATAACTCATTGTTGTTGAGTGTTCTTCACTTCCCCAGACTGCTGTCAATGTAATGACGTTGTCTTCATTTGCCAAATTCTTATTTACTTCAAATGCATCTCCAGGATAATATAAACTTCCTTTTAACTTCCATCCTAAGAATTTCTTACCATCTTTTGTCACACCATTAGCAACTGTAGCTTTAGCACCACCCGCATAAACATTGTTATCTTTTGGAGCTTCTACACCATCTGCTACATACTTAACTGTTAGCTTACCGTTGTATAACCACTTACCAATAACATTAGTATCTCTTAAAATTGCATCATTCGCATTGAATACATCCTTAGTAATATTTCCATTACCATCCGCATAGTACCATCCGGCAAATGAATAACCTTCTATTTCAGAAGCACTTGGTAATACTGTACTTGCAATTGTACCAGCATCAACATCACTATTAACTTTCTTTGAAGTACCATCTGGAGTATTCAAGTTATAAGTTAAGTTGATCTTCTTAGCTGTCCATTTTGCATAAATCTGCACATTCGCATTTGGCATTTTTTCAGTATTAAAATCAAATTTAGTTGTACAAGCTTTATCCTTATACCAACCACCAAATACATAATAACTTGGCAATTCACTAGGTTTTGCAGGAGTATAGTTTGCATAAGACTTCAATGAAGCTGTATACTTAATACTCTTTTCTGTCTTAGTAACCTTGTTATAGTTATAGTAAGACAAGCTATAAGTCTTTAATTTAGAAGCTACGTTTACCGGAGTACCGTCAACTTCCTTTCCTTCACGAGCATCATTTTGTCTAGTCCAATATGAAGCATCTGTACCTGCGCTTTCATCTGTACTATATTTATATAACTCATAACCAGCATATTTTTCATGAATTACTAATCCTGATTGAGATAAACTAACTGTTTGAACTAGTTTAAATGAACCATCAATTTGCTCGTTATAGTAATTAATCTTGTATCTTCCTTTTCCTTCTTTTCCATAAAAATTACAAGTTGTCACAATTCCATCTGATGATTTATTGCCCGTATTATTTGCATATCCAGCTGTTTCGAAATCAAATGATGTTAAAATAACACAAAGTCCACTTACACGATTCCAATCATCCTTGTATTGATACCAAGCATTAGTTGATGTATCCCATGCACCTTCAGGAAGGTTAGCACCATATAAACCAGTTACGGTTTTAGTTATCTGCCAATCACTCCAATAGTATCCACCTTTATCTACATAGAAATTTACTGTACATAATACACGATCATAGTAAACATTGATGATTGTTGTACCATCTCCCGCAATTTCTACATCTTTACTAGAATTGTTTGCGTTATATTTAAATCCTTTATATGTTTTTGAATTTGTGGCAGAAATCTTTGTACCTGTAGTTGCCTTCTCAGTTACAGCTTCTACATATTCATAAGTTTTCTGTGCATCTGTTGCATTCTTGTCATCTGTTACTTTTTGTTGCCAGTAGTTAATTGTATAGTTAACTTCTGCTGCTGTCCAATGAGCCTTTAATGTCATTGGATTCGTAACTGTTGCACCATTTTCAACTTTAGTTGAGTCATTATACCAACCATTGAATGTATAGCCTGGTTTTGTAGGAGTTGTAGATTTATTTAGAACTAGTTTGTCTCCATTTAATACGAATTGAGAATCAACAATAGATCCACCATTTGAATCAAATGAAATCCAATAACCTTCTTTAATAATTGCATATACATTAACAGAAGTACTTCCTTCTGGAACTGCGATACTACCTGCGATATTTTTAGTTCCATTTCTTTCTGCTGCCCAACCAACTAATTTATGAGTTGAGTCAACATCATAAGATACATCTGTAAAATTACGTGCATCATGATTCCCCACTTTTTCAGTACGCATAATTTGTGTACCATCTGGATTATAGAAGTAAACATATAATGCATCTTCATATTTTGCTGTAATTGTACGAGTTTTTGTTTCAGTGATTGTCAACGCTGTATTGAAATCTTCAAATTTTGTTTCACCCTCATACCAGCCAACAAATGCTTTTCCAGCAACATCTGGAGCTGTTGGAGTAATCAATTCATCACCCGTTTTAACAATCTGTGTACTTACTGTTGTATCATTCGCAACAAAGTTGAATGTTGTTAATGGTTTTTCTTTTTCACCCGTAATAACATAAATAGAGAAGTGATTTGCATCAAAACTTTGAGTATTTGTAGCTACCTCAGTGACTGCACTCGCATCATCTGTTACGTGGTAAACATTAATTTCATCACCACTTACTGCTGCATTTTCAAAACTAATATTTACTGAACCATTTGGTTGAATTTCAACACCATCTTTATTTTGGATTGTAATATCCAAAGCTACTGCTGAATCCATTTCTTTGTTCTTTTCAGAAACAGTATCTTCAACCGCATTTAAGATAGCCTTTCTTGTGATACGTTTTACAACAAGCTTAGAATCTCTTGGTAAAACACCCTCAGCTGCTGTCGCATGAACGACTACATTACCAGCTGTTTCACTTTGATCAAATGCCGGATACTCAGGTAATTCCTCCTGGGTTTCCGGGTCTGCCTCAGCATCATCTTCACTTGCTTCTTCAGTTTTAGTTTGTTCATTATTTTCACTTGTTTGTTTGTCTTCTTTAGTATTTACACTTACATAGACAAATTTAACACTAACTAAATCTGAAGTAACACTTAGATTAGCCTGATCAGCAGGAACTGTCTGAGAATTATTAATGATTACATCCTTTAATGTATAACCATCAAAATTCAACATAACACTACTATCTGTATTTAAGCTGTAGTCTAAATTAAAATCACGAGAAGCAGTTTCATGAAGAACTGTTCCATCTTCTGCTACATAACTTAATTCTACAGATTTTGTTTCTGGCGCGGGCTGCTCTTCCTCTACTGCAGGTTGTTGTTGTTCTTCCTGTTGTTGAGGGGTTTCTTCTTCAGCTGTTGGCACTTCCTCTTGCTCTTGTGGTGCAGTCGTTGTCGTTTCCTCTTGTTGAGGTTCAACCGGTTCTTCCACCGCATTTACATAGTAAGAGTCTGCTAAGCCAAACTGAACGGCCATCGCAAATGATAATACAATTGCCGCCACCTTTTTTAAGTTTTTCAGCATACAAATTCCTCCTTTTGTTCTTGTTAAAATTGATAGCCCTTTCATCATCCTGGTTATAGTATAGGGCTCACTAGGTTATAGACCGGTTATATAATCCAAAAATCATCTTTTTTTTCATAAAATTTTAAATAAAAAAAGCCCATCAAATCATATAAAATGATTTGTATG
>UMJI01035484.1_pt1 | contig 11511 bp, 10 predicted proteins | sample 1965991 | NCBI WGS metagenome assembly UMJI01 (sample SAMEA4836140, study PRJEB28245) | human gut metagenome | biome: gut microbiome; material: fecal sample | place: Denmark | collected 2008
CCTGCGGTACTTCGATCTCAGTTTCGCCTAAATTTCCACGTATTCTCTTTGTTTCCTTTCCGTTGCGGTAATTGGAGCTGTCCGAGCGTTCATAAGAACTGTACCCTAAGTGTTCATCCAGCTCTGCCTCAAGCATTTCCTGTATCGTGCCGCCCATCAGATCCCTGAGAGCATCCTCAATATCTTTTGCTGTCCTGATATCATATTCCTCGATCAGCTCTGCGATGATATTCTTCTTCCCCTCGCTCATCGGTTCTCTTTTTCTTCTGCCATAAAAAATCAGCCTCCTGTGTTATTTATATTCTACCACAGTTAGCTGCGTTTTTACAGACTTTTTTTCGGTGGGTCAGATATTTCATGAGTTTTTTTGCAAGTTTTCAATTGAAAAATTAATTCATTTTCTTTTCTTTCTTCTCTGCATTTTTGGTTAAACTCGGTGCAGAAATAATGGTTGCATCTACGATCGTACCGCCGTGCATGATATGCCCAGTAGCTTCCATCACACGATTGATCGCCTTGAAAAACACTTCCCCCAGATGGTTTTCTTCCAGCAAATGACGAAATTTCAGAAGTGTTGTTGCATCGGGAACCTATTCCTCCATAAAGTCGATATTCATGAATTTCCTGAATGCATAGCTGTCATAGATGGCATCTTCCACACCCTCGTCAGAGAGATTGAACCAGATCTGCAACAGATACATCCGCAGCATTTTTTCGATTCCTTTTGTTGGTCTGCCACGCTTGCCGTTTGGGTAATACGGGCGTACAAATTCTACCCATTCTTCCTATGGAATAATCTCATTCATGATGTCCAGGAATTCTTCCCGCTTTGTTTTCCGCTTTCTCAGGCTGTACGCATAATCGCTGAATGTCATCTGGCTCATTTCTCTTTTCCTCCTGCTTTTTTGCCTTTTTTCTATTATACCATATTTGCTGCGAAATGGGAAGATTTAATCCGTGTTTCCTTAACTGTTTCTGTACGTTTCTGTCTGCTTGCCATTTCGCATAGTTTGGTAACAAGTTCTGTATAGGCTCTGATTTCATCAGAATCCTGTGTATAGGGAAACCATGGAAAGCTGATTTTCTTCTCACTGATTTTAACAGTAAGCGTATCTGTTCCGATTGTTTTTTTCAGCAGACTCACTTTACCGGCAATGATTTTTTCAAGCATTGTAAATTTCTCATCGGGAAGAATATCTCTTGAAACAGAAATTGTAAAACGATCTATACCTGTTTCTCCGTTTATATACTTTTAAAAAGCATTTTATAGATATCCATTGATTATCGTTGCCTGTGCTGACTATAGGAGGGATACTACAGTTTAGATAAAAAATTCTCCGAAATCAAGTTGACTTTCAAGTGATTTTATAGTATAATTAATTTAGACTTGCAAATAAAAGTCAAGCCCTCAAAAAGTGAATTTACAAATAATTCATAAGCCTAAAAAGGGCATGACAAAAAGACCGCTTCATAGAAAAAATTTTGAAGCAGCCTGATGTGGATATAAAACCGAAAGTTATTGTGAGTTCAGAGCTTGATTTACTTTCGCATAATAGATCCTCAGAAACTTGTTTGCAGCAGCGATCCTGTAAGAGTAATAATGCTTGTCTTCGGAACGCTTTTTGTCAATGAACTGATACACCAGTTCATCTTCGGGCTTGTTAAGAATAAATATCTCAGTTATCTGAAAAAGGACTTTTCTGAGAGCTGCGGAACCACGTTTGGAAATGTGCCTTGAAGCGATATCAAGCTGTCCCGACTGATACGGCGGGGCGTCTAGCCCTGCAAAAGCAAGTTATGGCACGCCTGTTTCTGAAACGGCGTGTGTCGCCGATCTCAGCCATGAGCTGAGGTCCATATACCTTTCCTACGCCGTACATTGCCATTACGGTTTCGTATTCGGGCAGCGAAGAAGCAATTCTGTCCATCTCCTTGCGAATGGAAGAAACGGTTTCGAGTATGGTGTTAAGCTGGGTTACAGCCTGTGTTACAAGCAGCTTTATGCTGTCATTCAGTAGAAGAACAGCGATAACAGATCTGGCGTAAGCGTGAATTTCCTCGGCTTTGGAGTCGGTGTAATTATACTTGTTTTTACTGCACCAGCTTTTGTATTTGGCTTTGAAAGAAGATAGATACAGCTTAGCAACACAGTCCTTATGAGGAAATGCTCTTAGAAAATCCACCCACTTTTCATGACCGTCAGACTGTCTTTCGGGAGATGTAAACAGCTTATTGACACCCGGAAAAACAGAATCGGTCAGCGAGATAAGATTGTTTTTTATCATGGTCTGAATTTTGACGGACTGATTGTACTGCCTGTTCAGCAGTTTCAATGTCTTGCACTGTTCATCGGCAGGAACATATTCTTCGAGTTCAGTCCAGCGGTCTAGAGCATAGGAAGCAAGCTTTAAATCGTCTTTCTTGTCGGTCTTGACCTTTCTCAAAGAGTTTCCACCATAGTCATGAACTAAGAGAGCATTGACTACGGAAACAAATATATCGTTGTTATGAAGGAACTGTGCTATGGGTTCAAAATATGTACCGGTGTACTCCATAACAACCTTTGACTCATCCGGCAGTCCTTTGATCAACTCTACAAGCTGATGAAGATCGCTGTCGTTATGAACAACATCAAAAGGTGAAGCCACCACTTCTTCGAATGGTTTTAGCACTGTAACTGTGCTTTTGCCTTTGGAAACATCGATACCTACTGCGTTCATTTTTCATCACTCCTGTTTGAATTTGTAATCGGATGCCACGCTTTTACTCATTACCTATTCAATCTGTTGAGTGACACGAACACACCGATGCGGCGGCTCAACCTGCAAAAACGAACACTGCAATGAAAGCATGGATGACAGTCTAAATTACGGGCACTTTGTCCCAAGGAGGAATCCGTCATTCCAATCACTGCTTCCATTGTAGCTCAGAAATGAGTGCGTGTAAACCATAGCTGGTTTGTTATGGATTTAACAACTATATTTATTGTAACAGGAGAATCTGATAAAATATAATTTTTATAACTTTACAAATCAAACGCAATGCATTATTTAAGCAAGCCCTTACATTGCAATCTTTGGATAAAATCTGTATTGTATTGCTATAAAATCAAACGAAACAGGAATTTGATAATATGCCAAAATCCGAAAACCAAAAACAAAAACTTCTTTATCTTTTGAAGTTCTTCTACGAAGAAACAGACGAAGAGCATACTCTCACTGTAAATCAGATGATTGACAAGCTGGAGCAGAACGGCATATCAGCTGCAAGGCGTTCTATCTATGATGATATCCGAACGCTGCAAGATTTCGGAATAGATATTGTTATGCGAAAGAGCAAGACTTGCGAATACTTTTTAGGTTCAAGACTTTTTGAAATACCGGAATTAAAAATTCTCATTGACAGTATACAGGCTTCCAGATTTATAACAAAGAAGAAAAGTGAATCTATCATAAAAAGACTGAAACAGCTTGCAAGCAAACCTCAGTCACGCAAATTTTCGGGACAAATATATATTTATGATCGGGTAAAAAGCATGAATGAGTGTATTCTCTACAACGTAGATACGCTGCATAATGCCATTGCAGAAAATCGAAAAGTTGCTTTTCGATACTTTGATTATAATATCAAAAGAGAAAAAGTTTTTCGCAAAAACGGTGAATTGTATTCTGTCAATCCACTTGCACTGACCTTTGATCATGAAAATTATTACTTGATTTCCTACAATGAAAAATATAAAGATTACGTTCATTATCGTGTGGATAAGATGACTGATATTGAAATCAGCTCTGAAAAAAGAATCATTCCTAACGAACGATTCAATGCAGCAGAGTATGTAAAACCGATGTTTTTCATGTTTGATGGTAAAATCGAGCGAATCACAGCTTTATTTCACATATCATACCTGAATGTTATCATTGACCGTTTTGGTGATAATGTGATTTTACAGGAAACCAAAGATAAAGAATGCTTTAAAGCAACGTTTCAAGCGGCGGTAAGTCCGACTTTCCTCTCATGGATCATCGGATTTGGTGCGGGAGCTTTGATTCTTTCTCCACAGTGGGTGGCAGATGAAGTGAGAAATCTTGCACTGGAAGCTGTAGAGATGTATACTGAAAATTCATAGTACTATTTATGGTACACCTGACATGATATACTTTTATCAACACCTGAGGAAATGATCGTACACAGGTGAAATTATACTATGTCAGGAGAATGAAATATTATGAATCTGTTTGAGATGTTTGTTGATGAAGAAAAAACTTACGAGTATGGTGAGAAAAAACTTAACAGTAAAATACAAAGTGTTACTTACACAAGCGATACTGTAAGGAATTCATATATTCTAAGAAAGAACATAATTGAATGCGGCTTTTGGCAGGATGATGTCAGAGTTTATTTGACTTTCATAAGCACAGATGGTTCCGACTTTTCTGAAAATTTTTCTAATGAGGCTTTAACTGCTATTACGCAGTCAGATACTGACTGCGTTGAAAAGTTTGAAGAAATTTTCAAGATGATATTTGGGATAAAGTTTGATCGAGCAGCGATTGACGTTTCTAATTATGGAATTTCAACAGGAAGAAGTAGTAGTGGCAAAGTTGATGTTTCGTTTTATGTTTACTATCATAATACCCAAATAAATGTATTCTTCTTATCAGAAGAAGGAAGAAAATGTTTTTCTGAAAATATGAAAATTAAAGAATTAACAAATCGAATAAGTGATTATGATTTAATATAGCGTGTTTAAATTCTAAAAGTAAATCCTTATACAGCCTATGAGGGCATCCTCACTCGTCCTCATAGGCTAAATTGAATTTGAGGTGACAAGTTATGCCAATAATGATTGAAAATATAAACGCACAGACAATAACGCCGGCAAACGGCAGAAATCCCAGACAGCTTTACGAACATCAGGTGGATGCCGTAAAAAATTTGGATGCCATGAATCGCAAGGAAAGCTTTCGGACGCTTCTTGTCCTTCCTACAGGTGGCGGAAAAACATTGACGGCTGCTTACTGGCTTCTGAAAAATGCAGTGGACAAAGGCAAAAAGATACTCTGGCTTGCTCACAGACACCTTTTGCTGGAACAGGCTGCGGAGGCTTTTGCACGGAATGCTTATACAGATGATATGGTGAATCACACTGTGTTTAATTATCGTATTATTTCCGGTATGCACGATAAGCCGATATATATCAAGAAAACGGATAATATCATTATCGCAAGCAAAGACAGCATTGTCCGCAGTCTGAATCACCTTGACGAATGGCTTTCAGGAGAAGAGATTTATCTTGTAATTGATGAAGCACATCATGCAGTTGCAAAGTCATACAAGAAGATCATTCGGTATGCGGCAGACCATACAAAATCCATGAAACTTCTCGGACTCACAGCAACACCGTTTCGTACCTCAGACGATGAGCAGGGAGCTTTGAAACAGGTGTTTACTGATGATATTGTTTACAAGACGGATCTTGATACGCTGATTAAAAAGGGAATTCTTGCAACGCCCGTTTTTGATGAATATCAAACGGAGATTCAGTTTACAGAGCATCTTGGTATTAGGGCACTGAAAAATATTGAGAATCTGGACATCATTCCGGAGGATATTGCCGAAGATATTGCGGAAAACAAAGAGCGTAACAGTATCATTGTAAACAAGTATTTTGAAAACTATGAAAAATATGGTTCGACAATCGTATTTGCATTGAATATCAATCATGCGATTGCACTAAATGCTCTTTTCAATGAAAAAGGAAAGAAATACGGCATTAAATCCGAATTCATTATTTCTTCTGTGCGTGATGCGATAACCGGAATCACGATTTCCAATGAGGATAATGAAGAAAAAATAGAAAGATACCGCAATGGAGAAATTCAGGTGCTTATCAATGTGAATATTCTGACTGAGGGAACCGACCTGCCGAAAACGCATACCGTATTTCTAACCCGACCTACTGTTTCTACAACGCTTATGACCCAAATGGTGGGACGAGCTTTGAGAGGTCTGAACGCAGGCGGTACAAAAGAGGCTTATGTAGTCAGCTTCGTTGATGACTGGAACGACAAAATTGCATGGGTAAATCCTGAAACGCTTACCGAAGCTGAATATACGGAAAAGGAAACTGACAAGGAAAAGAGAGAGCATAATGTACGCTTGATATCCATTGAAAAAATGGAGGAGTTTGCACGCATGGCAGATGCAAGTGTTGATACATCTGCTCTGGACAGTATTTCTCCCATTGAACGTATCCCTCTTGGAATGTATGTGTTTTCTACATTTGAGAGTAATCATCAGATACTGGTATATAATAGCACGCAAACTGCATATCAGAGCTTGATTCAGGATTTGCCGAACTTGATGGAACATTATGGTATTGAAGATGAAACCATACCGGAAGGCACGTTGGAGGATATGACAGAACACTGTTTTTCTAGTTATTTTGATGAAAATATGGTACCTTCCTGCAACCGCAATGATATTGCACATCTTCTGAAATTTTATGCCCAAAAAGCAGTTGTACCTCTTTTTGTTACCATTGATGAAATGGATAGAAAGAAACTCGATGTTTCTGAAATTGCAAAGAAAATTTATGATGAAGATATGCGAAGAAGCGAAAAGAATGACTATATTCAGAAACTTTGGGAAGACGATGAAAGTTTAATACATATTTATTATTCAAATCCGTATTTTTTTAAAAAGATGATCGATCTGGAACTTGATAAACTTGACGGCGATTTAAAAATTGCTGTAACTGAACCTCAGAGCGAAGCAGAAATGCGAAATCTGGAGCAATTCCCATTACAAAAAATTATTGAAACGTACCCGAAAATAGGACTCAAACTCAAAGAAAATGCCTATGCCGCTGCAAGAAATAAGGATGGCTATTATGTATGCAATTGCTGCAAAGAAGTATTTCCCACACGAATCTATTTACAGGTAGACCACATTATTCCTATGGCAAAAGGAGGTTTGACTGTACCGGAAAATCTACAGATACTTTGCAGAACGTGTAATATGCGTAAGGGTGATAAATGATGGTATGGGAAAAGTATAAGCTTACGCCGCAGAATATTGCAGATTATATGCTTTATGAAGATGTTACTCATAAACGGGAAATTGAGATATTGTCAGATTTGTTTAATAATCATAATGATATGATTATCCAGAATTACCGGAATGATTATCTGAAATTGAAACAACAGGTATTTACTTTTATGAATATATATGAACTAAGTAATGATGAATATTCTGAAGCTGAACAGATTCTTCGGGAAACAGCTGATGTCAAAGAATTGTATTCATACGATGAAGCAGATTGCTTTGGCGAATATTTCAAATTCATATGGCTTCAGCTTATGTATTCCGGTATTTCCTGCCGGAAAATGAAACTTAGAAATTTGTTGAAAGCTTTCGGCTATAAGAGAAGATCAAAGAAACTAATAAATTGCATACAGCAAGCAATAGATAATTTAAATCTGAAAGTGTATTTACGGGATCATATGCCTTGTAATATATATGATATTGATATTGGTGATATAATAATTATAAGATTGATAGCAGAAAGTTCGTTTGGTAGATAAACTGCCTGATGCTGTCAGAAGTACTCCGGAAACAGTTAGTGGTCTCGCTCGTTTGGCTATTTGCAGTAATTTGCGGAATTGCTATAATCATTAAGTGACATAAATAGCATGATGATAAAACGGAATTTCTCAAAAGAGAAACTTTATGTCCACCTTACCCATGTCGTTCTACTTAATTGCTAATTTGTTGTCTTTTATCTACTGTCATTTCATAAATTCAAACACCAATTAAACACCAATATCAAACTGAAAGTGCCGTAAACTGCGAATTTACGGCATTTTTGCTGTTGAGGTGTTTTCTTTCTCAAAAAACACCTCCACGCCTTTTTCTTTCAGCTTTCGCACAGTCGTCAAAGAATCTACAGTGTTTCGTGCAAACCGGCTGACTGACTTTGTGACAATCAAATCGATTTTGCCATCCAGAGCATCTGCCACCATGCGATTGAATCCATCCCGATGTTTGGTATTCAGGGCAGAAATGCCCTCATCGGGATAGACTGCAACAAACTCCCAGTCTGCCCGTTCCTGAATGTACTTGGTGTAGCGATCTACCTGTGCAGCATAAGAGGTCTGCTGTTCCTCGGAATCCGTGGAAACTCTGGCATAGGCTGCCACTCTGCGTTTCTGCACCTTGGTTTCCGGTAAATGCGTTATGGGATGAAACTTTGCCGGTATTTTTAAGACTGTCGCCATTTTTTCTGCCTCGCTTTCTCTCGCATTTCCGTCGTCCAGCTTTCCGAACGGGAACGGTCTTTCCAAGATACGATTTGTTCCGTTCCGTCCGAAAAGCAGAATTGCAGTTCATTGGGTGCAGGAATCTGAATCTGTTCAATTCGTTCCGCAAATTGTTCCGCATCAAATTCCGATATTTCCAAAACATCACAGCAGGCAGAATCAGCGTATTTTCCGGAATCTGTTTTGCTGTTGGACAGTATTTTTTCCCTTTGGTGTTGTAAGTGGAACAAATCCAGACCACACCGGTCACAGTCGTTTTTCTGCGGTAATACTTGCCGCAGCAGGCACACCGTATTTTCTGCGTAAATGGATATCGGTTTGTGGTACAGGAACCGGCATATTTTTTCTGCCGTTCCGCCATTTGTTTCTGCACCGCATCAAACTGTTCCAGCGAAATGATGGCTTCATGTGAATCGGCAACGAAATACTGCGGAAGCTGTCCGATGTTAGCCACCTTTTTCTTGGTAATGTGATTTTCCCGAAAACTTTTTTGCAGCAACAGGTTTCCGGTGTACTTTTCATTGCGGAGCGTTCGCCTTACGTCCTCTGTCGTCCATGCACAGCCACGCACCGTGCATATCTGCTGTTCATTCAGTTTCTTGGCAATTGCCAGCTTGCCCATACCAGACAGATAATATAGAAAAATCATTCTAACGATTTCTGCCTCCTCCGGTACGATTTCTAGTTTTCCGGACTTGGTTCGCCGATAGCCCAGCATTCGCATACTCCCGACTTTTCCCTGTTCAAAGTCCTTTCGCATCTGCCACTTTTTGTTCTCGCTGGCAGAATAGCTTTCCTCCTGTGCATAGGATGCCAGAATGGAAAGCATCAGTTCGCCGTCTGAACTCATGGAATGAATCCGCTGTTCCTCGAAATAGACATCAACGCCCAGTGTTTTCAGTTCCCGTACCGTTTCCAGCAGGGTGACCGTGTTTCGTGCAAAACGGGAAATGGACTTTGTCAGAATCAAGTCAATTTCTCCTCGCCGGCATCGGTTCAGCAGCTTTTGAAATTCTGCACGATTTTCCTTTGTTCCCGTCAATGCCTCATCTGCATAAACACCGCAGAACAGCCACTTCGGATTGCTCTGGATCAGCTGATTGTAATAACTGACCTGTGCCGACAGAGAATGGAGCATGGCATCCTTTCCGCTGGACACTCTGGCATAGGCTGCCGTCCGTTTCAACAGGAACGGCTTTTTCTGTGGAAATGCAACTTTTTGTATCACTCGTGCCGTGATAATCTCCCCCTTTCCGATGACATATTACCGTACGATCGGGCAGGAGTCAAGGAATATACTGCACAAAGATATGCCGGAACGTTCGGCAATTATGGTGTTGATTTTTTGGAATTCCTCCGGCGTGACCAATCCAGCACGCATCCAGCTTTTCAAAATCGAAACTGTGGTTTGATATGTAATGATCTTATGGTAATGTTCTTTTTCCATGAGTCATTTCCTTTCTGTGCTTCCCATAGCAAAGACGGGAACAATATTTTCGGTGCGAACTGGGATAGGCGAAAAACGGCTCTTTGCAGATAGGGCAGAGCTGCTGTAATTTGCCGTTCCCTGATACAGCATGGTGATTCCACCAAGTGTTGTGGCATTGTGTGGAACAGAATCGTTTCGGCTTTCGGTGCGGTGTCTGCACAACAGAACGCCCACACTGCGGACAGTGTGGGCAGGATTTGCTTCCTCTCTGCCGTTTGCAGAAAGAAGCCACGGTGTTGACGGACAGCCCTAATTGGGCTGCGATTTTCTTGTAGCCCAGACCGCTGCTGTGCAGCTGTCGGATCTGGTCTTTTTGTTCTGCATTCATCCAATCACCCCGAAATTATCCCAAGAAACATAACCGGTCACATATTGTCCCACCGGTGTTTTTCCGCAGAACTCCGGCTTTGTGGTGATCCGATAACGACCGTTCTTGCAGGCAATGCCGTCATAGAGATAGTAAGTGCCGCTGATTCTTCTGGTTACAGATGTAGTTTCTGCACTGGCGAACAGAGGCGTGTTGGCACGAATAGTAACCTTCTGCCCCTTGGTGAACTTGCCGCCATTGGTGTAGACCACATTTCCGTTGGCATCAAATACAGAATATCCGACCTTGCAGGCTTTCTTCGCATTTTCCAAAGAGGAATACGCCCCCAACTGCGACTTTGCATCTGCCCAAGATTTTCTCACCCGGTAAAGTTGCTTTGTGGAGGGTGCAGAAATAGTGGAAGTTCCTGCATTCAAATAAGACTGTACCTTTTTCTTGAACTCCGCCCAATGAGGCAAAATGTACGCCGGACACATTTTGTACCGATTGTACATGGTGTTCAATTGATCAATCGTTCCGTTTCGTTCGTCACGAACATTCAGCCAGTGGGTATGGGTGTATAAATGCGATATACCCAGACCGTATTGTTTGAGCAAAGCCGCAGCCAATCTCGCACAGTTATCTTCCGATTTCTTATCGGTTGCGTTGTAAGCGGAACTCATGATACATTCGATTGCAATGGTTCTGCGATTTCCGTTCCCGGAACCGTCCGCAGCGTGCCAGCCGGAGAGTGTCAGCGGCAAATTTTGCCATGCACAGGTGTTGTCGACATAATAATGCACCCGAACATCATTCATGTTGCCGTTGACGGTTGCACGAGTGTATTGCTCCGCCGGCGTTGTGCCGGACGCAACAGAAATCCAGTCTGTGTTATGCACGGTCACGCCGATAATTTTTCCTGCCATAGAAGCACTCGGCATATCAATTCGATTTGGGTTATGCTTTGTGAGCAGATATTCCTTGATGGTCACACCGCCGAGTGTGGTTGTAGTATCAGGTCTTAAAATAGCCATAAGTTAGTCCTCCTTGTTTGAGTTTTCTTCGGTTCTGCCGACTTTCGTCTGCAAAACATCGATTGCCTTTTTGATTGCAGGCGGGTAGGGGATACCCATTAAGCTTGTATTTTCAACGATAGATAATAGTTCGTTCAAACAAAAACTGATGCAGACAGCATCTCGAATGTAAGTCGTGCCAAGCAAAATGTCCATCCGGACAGAAACGGTAATCAGCAGCAGTGTGCAGAATTTCTTTGCCAAGCCGAACCATCCGGCTGTGGAAGAGAGCTTTCCGCTCTCGGAGTGTTTGGATTTGCCAACGGCAGCGGTTGCAATTCCAGTCAAAAAATCCACTGCCATAAACACAAGCAGCGTGAT
>UMJI01010125.1_pt1 | contig 11301 bp, 13 predicted proteins | sample 1965991 | NCBI WGS metagenome assembly UMJI01 (sample SAMEA4836140, study PRJEB28245) | human gut metagenome | biome: gut microbiome; material: fecal sample | place: Denmark | collected 2008
TTACATTAGAGAATTCTGATAATTCAACAATTCACTCATAGGCTTCGACATATTCAGATACTGTCTGGTATTTCGTCGTAATCCATTATTATTACCACCCTTAAGTATCGTCTCATGCGTAGCGAAGAAATCCTGATCTTCTTCAAAAGGTGTTCTCACAATATGAATATCCACGATCTCATCTAAGAAACGATTCTGATGAAAGATCTTTCTCGTACATTCTTTTCGATACAAAGGATGCAGCTGATTTACCGTAAACTGAAAATAAAGAGAATTAAGTAATGGTTCATCACTGTCTAATAAAAATTGATAATCACCATCCAAAATCTTCTGTCCTTGTTCTTTGGTCAAAGGGATCTTTGTTTTATCTACCACAGATCCGTTCCGCTTTCTCTGCATCAGATAGAGATCTTCATCATTCTCCATATAGAAATAATATGTAAATGGGGAACTGTCCTTTGCTCCTTCAAACATTAATACCTTGACCGGAAGACTGATCATATATTTATCAGGAGATTTGGACAGGATGTATTCTTCCTGTGTCTGGTTATATTCAGCCTGGCTGATATTCTTCGTAACTTCGGTATAAGAAAGTTTTTCAATTGCTGTATTTTTCATGATAACTCCTAACCCGTGCTTTGTTATTAACTTCTTTCATTATAGCAAAGGAATATGATAAATTCATGTCTTATTTATAAAAAATGTATGAATAATTCATAGATTTTCTCAATATCCTGTGCTAAGATAAAATCTGGAGGAAAACTATGGATTTATTTGAATATGCAAGAGAATTAAATAAAGATAAAGAGTCGCCATTAGCAGGGAGAATGAGACCTGCAACCCTCGATGAAGTGGTGGGTCAGGAACATATTATTGGAAAAGATAAATTACTATATAGAGCGATCAAAGCGGATAAGATCAGCTCGATCATTTTCTATGGTCCACCAGGAACAGGAAAGACAACCTTAGCAAAAGTCATTGCCAATACGACCAAAGCAAATTTTGTACAGATGAATGCAACAACATCTGGGAAGAAAGATATGCAGGAAGCGGTGGCAGATGCGAAAGAATCTCTTGGAATGTATCAGAAGAAGACGATCTTGTTTATCGATGAGATCCACAGATTCAATAAAGCACAACAAGATTACCTGCTGCCATTTGTAGAAGATGGAACGATCATTTTGATCGGAGCAACGACAGAGAATCCGTATTTTGAAGTGAATCAGGCGTTGATCTCAAGATCCAATGTATTTGAACTACATTCATTAGATAAAGAAGATATTAAGAAATTGATCGTAAGAGCTATTACAGATGACGAAAAAGGAATGGGGATCTATGGAGCAACGATTACCGATGATGCACTGGATTTTCTCTCAGATATGGCAGAAGGAGATGCAAGAAGTGCTTTAAATGCGATCGAACTTGGAATATTAACAACAGAACCTGCTGAAGATGGAAAGATTCATATCGATATCGATGTAGCACAGGAATGTATCCAAAGAAGAGTGACAAAATACGACAAAGATGGGGATAATCACTATGATGTGATTTCTGCATTTATCAAAAGTATGCGAGGATCAGATCCAGATGCAGCTATTTATTATCTGGCAAGAATGATCGATGCCGGAGAAAGTGTTACATTTATTGCAAGAAGAATCATGATCTGTGCATCCGAAGATGTTGGAAATGCTGATCCGCAGGCATTACAGGTAGCAGTTGCAGCGTCACAGGCAGTGGAACGGATCGGAATGCCAGAAGCAAGGATCATACTGGCACAGGCAGTCACTTATGTAGCCAGTGCACCAAAGAGCAATGCAGCATATATGGCAGTTGATCAGGCATTAGAATCTGTCAGAAATCATAAGATCGGAGCAGTTCCTAATCATTTAAGAGATGCTCATTACAAAGGCGCAGTGAAACTAGGACATGGAATCGGATATAAATATGCGCATGATTATCCAGATCATTATGTAAAACAACAGTATCTTCCAGATGAGCTTCTTGGAACAACGTTTTATGAACCAACGGAAAATGGATATGAGAAAAATATCAAAGAATATTTGGAAAGAATCAGAAAGTAAAATAAAAATGAGCACTGAAAATGAAACATCAGTGCTCGTTCTTATTTTTACTCCATTTATACAAAAATGACATTGCCCATAAAAAGATCGGAAAGAAAAACATCAAAAACAGTGACATCCAGAATAACTGGCTTCCACTCACTGCAAAATAGATAGTAGATCCGATGATGGCAAGCAATATCACGATCAGCAGGATCGCTGTGATCTGCTTCATACGCTTTTGTTTTTTCATCATAACATCCTTTCGTAAATATATATACCTATGAGGTATCCTAGCATAGATTATTGTGTTTTGAAAGAGTAAAATATTTTATAAAAGAAAGTGAATAAGAAGCAAAAGAGAGGACATAATAAGAATATCCAGTTAATAAAAGAACTGGATAGAGAAATACTTATCCTCCCCTTAAGTATTCCCCCACTCTGCGAAGCCGTGGAATGGGGGATTTTTGTGTATTGGGGTTGGTTAGTGTACCACTTTTTTTACCACTTTTGAAAATAAATAGATTTTTAATGTTTTATATTTTGAATTACAGAAAGTAAAAGATTTTCGTCAACAAGTTCTTTTGTATCGGTAGTTTTGTATTTTTTATAAAAATTATTCATTTCTTCCGCATTTTTTAATAGGTTTCTGTTACGTTCATTTACAAGTGTTAGATTTTCAATCTTGTAATGAATGTAATTTTGGATATCTTCCTGCAATTCTATATAAGTATCTTTACTAATAACGTGTGTTGTTGTTTTTCCTAATGGATCTGAAATTTCTATACACTCAACGTCATGCATTTCACAGGATCCATCTTCAAGTATAATTGCACACTCTGCCCCATCCCCGTAACCTGAAAATATTATATTTTGTGTATTTAAATAATTCATTTGCTCTATATTATCAACATCTTTAAACCATATATACATATCCATGTTGGCGGAAAGATAACGCCTAAAAGAATTATCTTCTCGTTTAATATATTCAAAAGACGATTCAGATTCTTCAAGGCTGGTTTTATAGTATGCACTACCCATCAGGTAATCGGCCAAAACATCAAGATGTTTAGCTAAAATTTGAGCATTTTCATATGTTAAATTGCGTTCCCCTCTTTCAATCATTGATATATGGTTACTAGAGCAATTAAGAATTTCAGCAATATCAGATTGAGAAAGCTTTTTTTCTATTCTACATTCTTTTAAACGTATTCCTTTAATAATCATATTTTCCTTTTTTTTGTTAGAGTTTTTTTTCATGTTTAGTTGTCTCCCTTTAAAAATCGAACAAAAATTCGTGTTAACTGTTTGTGTACTTTAGTATAACAAGATGATAAGATAAAGACAAGTCACAAAAGACAAAAACACAAAGAAAGCGAGGTATTTACACAGTATGAAAGGTAGAGAAAGAAAAATAATCAAAGGCGGTTCAAGACTTATGGACACAAACGAGCTTAGAGCCTATACAGGACTAGGAAGAGACATGGCAGTGAACCTAGGTAATGAAGCAGGGGCAAGAATCAACATGGGTAGGCGTGTGTTATGGGATAAGGTCAAAGTTGATCAATACATAAATGAGCTTACAGGCGTTGAATAAGAACAAGAGACACAGGGTTAACACAAGTATCTATAAGGCTGCTGCCAGATCAGGCAAAACAAAGGCAGCAGGAGAAAGGAACAACATGAATTTAAAAGACATTAGTACATATTTTGACGGAGTAACAAGATTTAAAGGGGATAGCTTTCAATGCAAATGCCCCGTACATAATGATCACACGGCAAGTATGACCGTATCTAAGGGCAAGAAAGGAATCTTGATACATTGTCATGCAGGATGTGAAACAGAATTAATCCTAGAGGCTGTCGGGCTTCGTGAGAGTGATCTATTTTACGATAGTAACGTTACAAAGGTAAAGCAGGATTGGAAAGACCGCCTAGAACACAGCAAGAAAAAGAAGATCGTGGAAATTTATGATTATGTGGACGAGGGCGGTAAATACCTATACAGCAAGATCAGATTTGAAAAGGATGAGAACGGCAAGAAAGAAATGCTGTACGGAGTTCTCAACAAAGAAAAAGACTGGTTTCAATATGGGTTAAAGGGAATACATAAAACTCTTTACAATCTGCCGGAGATCAGAGAGGCAGCAGCACAAAAACGAACAATTTACTACGTTGAGGGAGAAAAGGACGTTGAAACACTGCGAGGATTGGGATTGATCGCAACTACGGCAGGAAGTTCTGGGGATTGGCGTAGATTCTTTTCTAAGTATTTTTCGGGTGTTGATGTGGTACTGCTGCCAGACAATGACGAAGCAGGCGAGAAGCTGACAACAAGGATCATAAGTGATCTGATCGGAGTTGTTAATAGCATCAAGGTAGTAAAAACATCTGAACGTGATCATGGGGACGTAACGGACTATTTCCAAGATGGTTACACAATCGAAGATTTTAACAAATTAGTAAGAGAAACGGAGTTTATTCCACAGAATCAAGGAAAAGACGTGGATAAGCCGACAAAGAAAAAAGCTATACCTCAATGGATCAAAGAAAAGGTTGCAGAGTTAGGACCAGAAATAAATTATTCTTATGATGATCGAGGAAATGGGGATTTATTTGCTGATGTGTTTAAGGATGTGTGTAGGTTTAACAGTACGGCTAAGTGTTGGTGTTGCTATAACGGGAAATTCTGGGAAGAAGATCGGGCGGAGTTGATCGCAGCAGAAAACGCAAAAATGCTACAGGATGCTTTATTGATCTATGCTACAACAATTGAAGATTACAAGGAACGTGAAGAATACGGGAAACACGTTATGAAGATTGGGCGGCAGCAGGTAAGAAAGAACATGATCTATGACGCTAGGTCTAAATATCCCGTTAAGGCAGAACAATTTGATCAGCACAAAGAATTATTTAACTGTAAGAATGGTACATATAACTTAGAAACGGGAGTGTTACAAAAACACAATCCCAATGATTATATTTCTAAGATCAGCAATGTTTACTATGATCCTGCTGCCAAGAGTACAGAGATCCAAAAAACTATGAATACGATCTTACAGGGTAACAAGGAAAATATTGAATATATTCAAAAGATTTTCGGTATGGCATTATCAGGAATCACGAACGAGGAAAAGTTATTCTTACTCTATGGAGCAACAACCAGAAATGGAAAAAGTACGATTGTAGAAACATATTTATATATGATCAAAGATTATGGCATAACAATGCAGCCCGAAACGTTAGCATTATCAAAAAAGGATTCTAGGACAGCAAACGGAGATATTGCAAGGCTTAAGGGGGCGAGGTTTGTAAATGCACCAGAACCACCGCAGAACATGAGGTTTGATGCTGCACTAATTAAGCAGTTGACGGGGAACGATATGATCACGGCTAGAAAGATCTATCAAGAAGAAATGTCATTCATACCAGAGTTTATTACATTGATCAATACAAACCATTTACCGATCATCACAGACGAAACGTTATTTACTAGTGGTAGGATTGTAGTAATTCCATTTAGAAAGCATTTTGAAGAGCATGAACAAGATAAGTGGTTGAAGAGCAGATTAAAACAAAGGCAGAATATTAGCGGTTTCTTTAACTGGTGTGTTGCAGGTTATCAGAAATATCAAAAAGACGGACTGGAAACAACGGAATCTATGAATCAAGAAATTGAATCGTATCATATGAATAGTGATAAAATAGCGGCATTTATTAGTGAGGTGTTAACGGAAGATCCTACACAGTTCGTTACAATGAAAGAATTATATCCAATCTATGAACAATGGTGTTATAAATACAACTATCAACCATACGGAAAAGTGAAATTTATAGATTACTTTAGAAGATCGGGGCAACTAAAAAATCAAGCAAAGATCAAAGGTAAAAAATATAAGAATGTAGTCAAAGGATTATATATAAATCCATTTGAAAAAGAATCAGGGAATTAAGGGAGTACCTTTTGGTTCACTTTTATGGCGTTAACTCTCTATACGAAGAGATTTCTTATAATAGTTTACGCCTAAAAAGGGAACTAGAGGGTACTGAATGTCAGAAACCGCATAAATACGTGATTTTTTAACGGTGCGAAAAGTAGTAAAAATAATTCCTAAATTTTGGAAAACAAAACACGCAAAAATAAGAGTTGAAATTATGGCTAAAAATGAAGAGATGAAAACAGAGTTTAATATCTTCGGGGATGTCTGGAAAATCTACAAGAAATTTTACTTTGTAACGGACAGCGAGGAGTTTTGGGATGAAGTAATAAATGAATGTAACAAGGTAAGAAAAAAGTATTTAGATAGTGCTTTATGTGGAAAATTATTACTTGTCATTCTGGAAGATCTGGAAGAAAGGAGTAAACACATTGATTAGTATTTGTAAACTAACACATGACCAGATCAAGAAGCTATCAAAAGAGATGGTAATATTGATCGACACGAGAGAAAAAGTCAATGATCATATCTTGAATTATTTTAATAAAAAGAATATCGCATACAGGCAGCAGGCTTTGGAGTTTGGAGACTATAGTTTTATGCTGCCAAAAGTGGACGGGTTGTTATGTAACGAACTGTATTTTCACAAAGAGATTGTAATAGAACGAAAGAATAGTTTAGAGGAATTAAGCGGCAATCTGGGAAAAGGTCGGGAGAGATTCGAGAAAGAATTTTTAAAAGCTAGAAATAACGGTTGTAGTATTCATTTGATGGTAGAGAATCCGCAAGGACTCAACGACATTATGAAACACAATTACAACACACAATTAAAACCAACGTCATATATGGCGAGCTTAAAGAGTTTTGAACAACGATATGATTTGAAGATGCAGTTTATTGATCCACAGTATAGCGGCTACAACATTTATAGCACTTTTTATTATTACATGAGGAATAAACTTCATTAGGATTCAAAAAAAATACAAAAAACTTTGTCAGAGTCTGACAAAAAAATAATAGTACCCCCCATACGAAAAAAACGGGTTTAGTTTTTTAAGGGGAGACCGGTGGGTGGACTCGACAATCGAGATTTTTGCCTCGCGCACGTGAGGGGGGTGGTATATAATCGAAAGGGTGTTTATAAGCATGACAGGATATGAATATAACGGAACCAAGATTGGACGCAGCGAACCGTATACGTATTTTATGAAATCGTAATAAGTTACGTTTTGGACAAAAATGTCTGAAAGTTTTTTCCAGAAGTGGAAGAAAGTATTTCTAAAATGATAACAAATGCTAACATTGAAAACGTATACAGGATCATAAGAAACTGTAATAAGTTACGTTTTACTCAAAAATGAGTGAAAGTGAGGGGCGTACCTTTGGGTACGGTTGTACTAGACTAAACTAGAGTTTTAACAAGTGTGCTTAAGGTGCGGTTGTACTGAAAAAGTTAAGAAATGTTATGGTTGAAACATATATAGCAAGATGTTGAGAAATGTCAAGCTTGGAAGCAATTAATGAACACGATACACGTGCCCGAACAGAGCGAAAAACAGACGTTTTTACTACTCTTAACGGTTCGGAATACTCCGTATTTTTTTCAGAACGTTCCAAACGTTTTTCGGAACGCTCCAAATGGCTTAGGAATGGGCAAAAAGCTTGATTTTATCGGAGTAGGATGCTAGGAAATGCTAGGATTTATCGGAGTACTGCATGCTTAGATTTTTTTTAAATATGGGTTAAGAAATGGTAAGGTTTTTTGGAGCACACACTAAGAAATACTAAGGTAAATATTTACTTCGTTAACGTGTCCAGAATTGGACAGTAGGAGCCGAGCTGAATTTTCAGCCGAGCACGTGAAAATGTATACGCTTTTATCAATTCCGTAATAAGTTACGGTATCTGACAGAACGATTCGTTCGCTTAGGTAAAGAAACGTTAAGGATCAAGAATATATGCACCAAAAAAGGACGCACACAAAAGTATAAGGTGCATCCCTGATCATTTGATTGTAACGGTTAATCTGTGACTTTGTCGCCATCTGGAAGAATAAAAGAGCTTTCAAATTTGCAACCTGCTGCCGCTGCAATTTTCTTTAATTCATCAGGGGTAAATCGTTCACGTTTCATTTTTTGACTAAATGCCTGCGGACTGCTGCCATATAGACGTGCTAGTTCAGAAACACTTATACCAAGTTTTACACAGAGTATTTTGATTTGTTCAGATACTGCCACTTATAACACCTCACTTTCTATAATTATTATAAATAAAAATGTTTATAAAAGCAACTAAAATATTTTGAAAATAAATAGAAAAGTTTAAATAAAACTATTGACACTTTAAACGAAAACGTTTATAATATAATTACAGTAAAGGAAAGGCAACCGAGGAAAGCCGAAAGCACTCGATACCTGAAACCATATCCTTGTGAGCTACCAAGAGGATTCGCAATAGTCAAGAAGATGATTCAGGGGTTGCCGAACTAATACAAGGACCACAAAGAAAGGAAGTGCAAGCTATGGGAGAAAGAGCAATACAAAACAGAATCCGTAGGCTTCAGGAACTGGACAGGCAGCAGGCAGAGGTTGAAGCCGAGAGAGAAAAACTAAAGGACGAGATCAAGAAAGATATGCAGAAGAAAGGCATTGATCAGGTAAAGGCAGGCAACTTTATCGTTAGATGCAAGAAGATCATATCTAATCGTTTTGATTCTAAGAGATTCAGAGCGGATCACGAGGACCTTTATAAAAGCTACCAGAAGAAACAGGAAGCAATGAGATTTTCCGTTACGGGAATGAATGCATAGGACTAACACAAGAACCGAATAAGAAAGGAGAATGGATTGATGAAAACATAAAATATAAAAGATGATAACAGGAAACATATAAACAAAATAAATAGATAGGAGAAAATAATAATGAACAATATTGAAAAAATGATTAAAGAGGAAAAATTTCATCATGAACCAGATCTTAGAGTATTAAAGGGGTATACGATAACAGCAACTTATCATAATATTCCAAGGACAGAAGACGAGGCAATTTATACGGTTTTATCACTAGAAGACAAAAGACCTCTAAGCAGAGAAAAAAGAAAGTTATTGATTGATAATAATGGATTGACATATGTAACAGATGCAATTGAGGTGTAAAGTGTCAAATAAAGATGAAGCTGAGATGTTAGCAATGATATTAATAGCTCAACTTGTAACGTTATCAGATGAAACTGTTAAAAATGTTATTGAAACAATGAAAAGACAGACCAAGCAATTCTGAGTGAATAAAGATGTCTTCTTTTCAGAAATGGAAAGCATAGTAAAAAAATATAAGAAGCAGTAAAAGAATTAAAATAGGACTAACACAAGAACCTAAGAAAGGCTAAATTATGAACAAAGAAATGGACAAACTTATCAAGATTGATTCAATGATCACAGAAGTTGAACTCAAGGCAAAAGTAATAGATGTGATCCTGCAAGATCAAGAAAATGCTTATTTTGATGTTGACGGGGATTGCAAAGAGGCATACATAACAGCTATGCACGATCAGGCAGCAACAAGAAACTACAACGCAATCGTAATGATCAGAGAACAATTATCAAAACTGGAAGAGCTGTCAAAGCTATATGCTAGTATAGATCGCAAGGCCTTAGTGTCTTAACGATAAATAAAAAAGGACTGCTGTAAATCAGCGGTCCGCAATCTTAGAAACCTATTGAACTGGACGTATGATATAACTCAATAGTTAGATCGAAACGAAACTTTCTATCCTCAACAAAAGTAAAGGCCCTGCAGTCACAGGCAAATGATCTACAGGGCTAACACAAGAACCTATTAACAAAGAATAGGCTGATTAGATTATACCACAATTCAGCCTAAAAGCAACAGGCGGCAGACATAAAAACCTGCTGCCTTTTTTGTACAAGGGGGAATTAGTATGGCAAAGCTACCTAGTGGAATTAAGAAAAAGAAAAAAGGCTTATATGTTGGAAGATTTCAATATCAGGGCACAAGATATGAAGTGGCAGCAGTAGATTTGAAAGAATGTGTTAATAAATTAGAAAAAATGAAGTATGAAGTTAAGAACGGAATCTATTGCAAGGAATCTATTGTAACGGTTGATAGTTGGTTTCATACATGGATTGAAGAGTATAAAGTACCAACGTCAAAGAAGAATACTATTACAGCTTATGAAATAACATATAAGCAGCATATAAAAAAGCCTTTAGGCGGTAGGAAAATAAAAGAGGTACGCCCTGAAATGATTCAGAGATTGTACAATTCGTTACAAAAACAAGGTTTAGCGGCAAAGACTGCTGATCTGGTAAGTACGGTTTTACATGGAATGTTTCAGCAGGCGTACAAGAATGAAATGATACAAAAGAATCCAGTACCATTGGCAACGTTACCAAAAATGAAGAAAGCAAAGAAGCCTAGAGTAATGGACCTAGAAGAACAAAAGTTATTCATGCAGTATGTAAAGGATGATGAAATAGAGGATATATGTGAATTATTCCTATCTACAGGGCTTAGAAGTGGGGAATTGAGAGGTTTAGACTGGGAAACTGACATAGATTTGAAGAATAAATTGATTCACGTAACGGGAACGTTGAACTATGACAAGGAAACAGGATGGAGAAAGGATGAACCAAAGACAGAAACGTCATGTCGAGATATTCCAATGCTTGACAATGTAGAACGCCTGCTAAAGCGAGTGAAGCGGCAGCAGCTGCAAACAAGAATATACATGGGGGATAAGTGGAAACCAATAAAGGGATTGGAGAATTTAGTATTTTTACAGCCAACAGGAACACCGTTGTATAAAGGATACATAAAAAAACATTTGGACAAGATTCAAAGACAGATTGTGAAAGATGGGCATAAATTTGAACGAATCACGCCCCACACGTTCCGTCATACATTTGCTACAAGATGTATAGAGAATGGAGTACCACCGCAGGTATTAAAAGGAATGCTAGGACATAGTAAATTATCAATGACAATGGATCTATACGCCCATGTACTGCCTGATCCTATGGCTGACGAGATACAAAAGATAGCAAACTTATTTTAACCGTTGATTTATTCAGCGGTTTCTTTTTTTTATTCGTAACGGAAGTGGTCCCCCATTTGGTCCCCCACATTATATAAACAGTGATGAACAAAGACGACAATATAATATAGAAGAGATGGCTTATATAGGTAACCATAAATAAGGATAATCAAATAATTCAACAGCCTCCCCTTAAGTATTCCCCCATTCTACAATGGCGTAGAATGGGGGATTTTTTTTAAAATCATAAA
>UMJI01055394.1_pt1 | contig 11259 bp, 10 predicted proteins | sample 1965991 | NCBI WGS metagenome assembly UMJI01 (sample SAMEA4836140, study PRJEB28245) | human gut metagenome | biome: gut microbiome; material: fecal sample | place: Denmark | collected 2008
GTTGCCGACGCTCTGGCCGCCAACATACGTCTCGACGAGGGTGAGCTCATGGTCGAACACGACAAAGTCGGCGTCGCGACCCGGCATGATGCTGCCGCACTTATCCTCGATGTGCGCGGAGCGTGCCGGCACCTCGGTTGCCATGCGAATGGCGATATCGGCGCTGGCGATGCCCCAGTCGACGATGTTCTTGACGCCCTGGGCAAGCGTGAGCACCGAGCCGGCAATGCTCTTGCCGTCAGCGAGCCAGCACAGGTTGTCCTTCATGATGACGTCCATGCCACCACTGGTGTAGCTGCCCTCGGGCATGCCGCCGCAACCCAGGCAGTCGGTGATGAGCACCGTGTGCTGCCAGCCCTTTGCCTGCAGCAGTGCCTTGATGGCGGCAGGGTTTACGTGCTTGCCGTCACAGATGATCTCGGCGTAGGTCTCGGGCGTGGACATGGCAGCGCCCACGACACCGGGCTCACGGTGATGCAGGCCGCGCTGACCGTTATAGGTATGCGTAAAGCAGCTGGCACCGGCGTTGATGGCGGCGATGCACTCATCGTAGGTGGCGTCGGAGTGACCGATGCTGGTCACCACACCCTTGGCGTTCAGAGCAGCCGCATAAGCAGCGGCACCGTCGCGCTCGGCCGCCATGGCGCTCTTAACGATGCGACCACCCGCAGCCTCCTGCCACTGATCGAAGACCTCCTCGGAGGGATCGATAAGATAAGCGGGGTTCTGCGCGCCCACGTGCTTCATGGTAAAGAAGGGGCCCTCCAGGTAGATGCCCTGAATGCGAGCACCGCAGAAGTCGGGGCCGCGGCCCTCGTCCGCCTTGGCGATAGCGGCGCAGGCGTCCTTGATCTGCTCGACGCCATCGGTGAACGTCGTGGGCAGCCAGCTGGTGGTGCCGCGACGGGCGAGCTCGGTTGAGCTGATATCGATGCCCTCGGGATCGTTATCGGTAGTTGAGTGGTTGTAGAAGCCATGGATGTGAGTATCGACCATACCCGGTGCGATCCACGATCCCGTGTAGTCCTTAATCTCGCAAGAGGGCTCGTCGGCCTGCCAGGCGCCAAAGACGCCGTCCTCGACCATAAGATAGCCGCCCAGTTGCGGGCCTGCCGGCAAGAAGAACTTGTCAGCCTTAATTGCGTATGTGCTCATATGCACTCCTTGCTTCTTGAAGCAGTTGACCGTGGTGATACTTATACCCGGTCCATGTAAAAACAAAAAGCGCCCGCCCGCCGTTATGAGCGGACGGGCGCCCTTACAGGGGGACGCGATTAAGCGGTGAAGGGGTGAATCGTCACGCCCTTAACCACGCGGTTGACCGTGCCGGTGGGGCTCGGCGTATCGGGCGTGTTGCCCACGCGCACGGAGTTGAGCAGGCTGATAGCCTGAGCAAACATCACGAACGGCAGAGCAAGGTAGCCCTCGGGAAGTGCCTCGTAGCCCTTAAAGGTGAAGGACTCACCCTCATAGACGGTAGCACCTTCCTGCTGAACGGCGATGGTGTGCTGAGCGATCTCGTCGCCACCGATCTCGTTGAGGATGTCGATGTCGTACTGACGGGTGTAGGCGTCGTTGTTGACGAACACGAAGACGAGCGTCTTATCGTCGACGAAGGACTTAGGTCCGTGACGATAGCCCATGGAGGTGTCGTAGGAGGTAGCGACCAGACCGTGAGCGAGCTCGAGGATCTTGAGCTGGCTCTCCTGGGCAAGGCCACCGAAGGAGCCAGAACCCAAGTAGGTCACGCGGTTGAAGTCGCCAGCCAGGTAATCGGCGATCTCGGGCTCACGGGAGATGACCTCCTCGCCCATCTTGGCGATGGTCTCGACCCACTCGGCCTTCTGCTCGTCAGAGGCAGTGTCGAAAATAAGGGTGGAGAGCAGGGTCATGCAGGAATAAGAACCGGTCATGGCGAAGCCCTTGTCGTTGGCGCGCGGAATGAGCAGCGTCAGCGCATTGGGATCATCGGCAGACTCGACGGCGAGCTTGCCCTCGGGAGCGCAGGTGATGTTGAGGAACTTGACGTTGTGGACGAGCTCCTTGGCAACGGCAACGGCGGCAAGGCTCTCGGGGCTGTTGCCAGAGCGGGCAAAGGAAACCACGAGCGTGGGATCCTCGGCGCGCAGGAAGTCGCGCGGAGCGCTCACGATGTCGGTCGTGGCGATGGGCTTAAAGTCGTAGAGATCAGTGTTGCCAGCGTGACGCAGGTACGGGGCGCAGGTATCGCCAACGTAGTCGGACGTACCGGCACCGGTGAAGACAACGGACAGACGACCCTCGCCCATAGCGCGAGCCTCGGCCAGGAAGGCCTCGATGGCCTCCTTGTTCTCGCGATAGATGTTGAGCGTATCGCGCCAAAGCTCGGGCTGCTGAGCAATCTCGGCCGTGGTGATCTGGGCGCCGAGCTCGGTGAGCTCCTCGACACTCTTCTCGAACATTTCTAATACCTCTCTCTAGAAGTAATCCTCTGACGTGCAATTATACACTTCGGTTGGTTATCTGGTAGTAACCAGTTAAATGCAAAGAATCACCATATGGAAACGATGCGAGCACTAGTTACTGCGCTGGTGGTAAACCTTGTATTTAAACTGATCGGCACGAGCAACCGAGAGTGTGTACTCCACTACCTCGTTTGACTCGTTATACGTAGTCCTGACCAAATCGAGCACAGGCGAGCCCTCGACAATTCCCAAAAGGTGGGCATCGGTGGGACGGGCTATGCTCGCATAGAACTCCTCTTCGGCCACGCGAATCTTTTGCTGAAAGTCCTGCTCAATCACATCGTAAAGCGGCTTACGCTCCAGCAGCGGTCGCTTTAGGGACAGAAATTGACGAACCGGTAGATAGCTGCGTTCGACCATCATGGGCATGTTGTCGGCAGAGCGAAGGCGCTTGAGCTTAAAAATGCGATCACCGATGCGCAATCCCATATGCTCGGCCAGATTCTTATCGGCCTCCATCTCGCAAAACTCGAGAATCGTGGTCTCGGGTTCTCGACCCATCGCGCGCATCTGCTCGGTAAAGCTGTAGGACTGCATAAGATTGGTTGCTTTTGCCGAACGGTCGGTCACAAAGGTACCGCGACCGTGCTGCCGAACCACCAGTCCTAAACGCTCCAGTTCCTGCAGAGCCAGGCGTACCGTAGTGCGCGAGAGACCATAGCGCTCCGAAAGTTCGCGCTCGGAAGGAATCATGTCACCGGCGCGATATTCATGGTCAATCTTTTCGGTCAGAATATCGACCAGCTGATCGTACAGCGGTTGCTTACGCGCTCCGATCGCCATCCTATCCTCCCTTTTGCTCGAATTCGGCTAACTACCTAGGGTGTTATGCATTATCTGTCTGCCACACCCGAATCATTAAGAAAACAAAAGCCGCGCGCTCTTTCGAGCACGCGGCTTTTAACATACACATGGCTTAAGGGGTCGGGGTGTGAGCCGCGTAGGGACACACCCCTCAAGCTAGAGCCTTACCAGATGCTCGGCCAGAGACCAAGCGGGCCAGCGCCCAGGATGCCAAGGACGAAGAGCAGGAGAATGCCCTTGGTCGGGGTCCAGCTGTGCTTAGCGAACATGTAGTAAAGCAGCAGCGTAAGCATAAGCGGGACGAGCTTCGGGACGATGGTGTTGAGGGTGTCGGCAACAGAGAAGTTGACCGGATCCTCGGTAACGGTGCCGTAGGTCACGGACTCCATGCCGTTACCCAGATCGGTGACGCCGCACTCGACAGCGTTGCCGTCGGCATCGGAAGCGGTGAGGGCGTTGCCGTCCTCATCGGTCATGGCGATGGTACCGGCCTCAGCGGTCTCGGTATCGATGCCCTCCATACCGGTGAAGTTCTCGGCCTCCTTCTCGGAGACGATCACGGTAGTAGCGGAGAGACCACGGGTGGTGCCGTTGGGGATCTGGAGGTTGATCTGGGTGCCACCCATGGTGACGACCAGACAACCGACGACGAAGACGCCCATGATGGAAGCGGCACGCGTGAAGGCCTGCATGTTGGCAGTCAGAGCGTCAATAGCGCTGGTGCCAAGCTTGTAGGACCAGTTCATGAGCCAGAAGCGCAGAGCGAACTGGACGACGTTGAAGATCACCAGGAAGATGATCGGTGCAGCGGCGTTGCCGTTGATGGCCATGTTGGAGGTGATGCCGGCCGTGATAGGCACGAGCGTCAGCCAGAACAGAGCGTCACCGATACCACCGAGCGGGCCCATTGCGGCAACGCGGACGGCGCGGATCGTGGGGATGTCAACCTTGTTCTGCTCGAGCGAAAGCACGATACCCATAACAAAGGTGACGAGGAACGGGTGGGTGTTGAAGAACTCCAGGTTGTGGCTCATGGAAGCCGCGAGGTCGTTCTTGTTGGTGTGGATCTTCTCCAGACCGGGGATGATGGAGTAGAGCCAGCCGGCGGCCTGCATACGCTCGTAGTTGAACGAGGCCTGCAGGAAGCAGGAGCGCCAAGCCATCTTGTTGAGGGTCTTCTGGTCGAGCTGCGGAGCAGGAGTGAGATCCTCGTAGTGCTCCGGGATCACATACTCATTAGATGCCATCTTCGAAGTCACCTCCGTCAGAAACAGCTGCACCCTTCAGCTCGGTCTGCTGCTGGAAGTCCCAGAAAGCGATGCCGAAGCCGATGAGAGCGAGGATGAGCAGGGCAGGGGTTGCCAGAGAATCGTTGGCAACGGTGATGAGCGCGAGGCCAAAGCCCATGAGGAAGAAGCCCCACATATCGCGGTTCATCATAACCTTGAGCAGGACGGCGAAGCCGACGAAGCGCATCATGCCGCCTGCAGCGGACAGACCGGTCTGCAGCCAAGTCGGGATGGCGGAAGCGATGGTCTGACCAATGGTAGCGCCAGCGATGAAGAACAGGGTGACGACGACAGCGAAGATCAGGCCGAGCAGAGCCATGGCGAAGTAGTTCAGGCGCTCGATGCCCTTGGTGTCCGCGTTATGAGCCATGTTATCGGCCGTGGACATAAGCGGGGACATAAGCGTGAAGACCAGGGTAACGCCGAGCTGACCAAGCAGAGCGAACGGAATGGCAAGGCCGACTGCCGCGTTGGGCTCGAGACCCGTAGCGATAGCGAGAATGGCTGCCATGATGCCGCCAATGACGGCGTTAGGCGGCTGAGCGCCTCCGATCGGCATGTTGCCGATCGTCATGAGCTGATAGGTACCACCCACGAGAAGACCGGTGTTGAGGTCGCCAAGGATAAGACCGATGACGGCGCCGGTGACGATGGGCTGATAGAGAGACTCGAGGAAGTCAAACTGGTCGATTGCCGCGATGAACGTGACGACGAAGACCAGAGCGATCTGGATGATCGAGTATTCCATCTTGCTCCTCCTTTCAAAATGTATGTACGCACTTTGGATTTCACGTACAGAACGTCAGGGTTTCACTCCTGACAACGTGGATCACGAGGATTACGAGAAGAGCTTGCTCGTGTCCTCAACAGGCGTGCTCGGAACGCGCCTGATCTCCAACTCCACCCCCAATTCCTGCAGCTCTTTAAACGCAGCGACATCCTCGTCGTTAACTGCGACGGAGGTGGCGACTTGGCGCTTTCCTTCCGACATGTGCATGTTGCCGATGTTTACCTTCTTTATAGGCACACCGCCCTTGACGAGCGTAAGCACGTCTTCCGGTGTTTCGGCCACGATGAAGATCTTCTGGCGCGGGCTCGCCTTGCCAATGACGTCGATGGTCTTCTGCAGAGAGAAGAAACGCGTAGCGACGCCGGCGGGAGCGGCCATCTTCATGAGGTTCTGGCGCATGGTGTTGGACGCCACGTCGTCGTTGGCGACGAGGATGAGGTTGGAGCCCAGAGTGGAGTTCCACTGGGTGGCAACCTGACCATGAACCAGTCGGTTATCGATGCGGGTAAGAAGAATGTTGGGTTCTGCCATGTTGATCAGCTTCCTTTCGATATTTGCTGACGACAGTTACTTGATCTCCTGAATCGCGTAACGCGAAACATCTACGACGGCTCCGGATCGGACTTTGATCTGGACCTTCTCGCCTTCGAAGCCTTTGACGGTTCCGTAGATACCGCCGGCGAAAAGAACCTCCTGACCCGGCTTGAGCTCGGTGTGCAGCTCCTTGAAGTACTTCTGCTTCTTCTTCATGTTGATTTGCGACCAGATGGTGTAAATCAAGCCCATGATGACAAGCAGGCCTAAAAGGGCGACCGAGGAGCTCAGGACGTTGGCTCCGAAATCGGCCATTAAATGCCGTCCTCGTCGCCGAAGATATCCTCTTCCTCGGAGCCGGCAACGGATGCGACCGTCTGGGCGGTGACGCCCGTCTGGCCAACGGTCACGGCCTGCTCGCCAAGCTCGGCGAGCGTGGCATTGCCGCGGAGGAACAGAAGCTCAATAACCATGGGAAGGTTGGTGCCAGTCAGAACCTCGACGTTGTCGACATCCTGGGCAATCATCATCGACTGGTTGAACGGGGTGCCGCCAAGCAGGTCGGTAAAGACAAGCACGCCATCGCACTCCTCGCGCATGGCGGTAATAGCGGCGCGGAGATCCTCACCGTAGGATGCGGCCTGGTCGCCCTCAAAAGGAACGACGGTAAAAGCAGGCTGGTCGCCGGCAACCATAGCGATAGCGCTTGCAAGACCGGGTGCGAACTGTCCATGACCGGTAAGAATAAAGCCAACCATTCAAATTTCCCTTCCGAAGGTGTGTACGATCTGAGTCCGATGATTTTCGGAAGCCAGCGGGCGCTCGCCCTTAAAGCTTCTTAGAAAGCGTTCTTTGAAGACCAGTGGTTTCTAAACTGGTAGTAACCACGTGACGTGTTGTTGTCACTATATCACCCCAGAAGAGGTCGCTTTCGTTGATTCATACGGTAAAACGTTTTTGCACCGCTCACGGTGATAAATCGACCGTTTACCGGTCGTTAACACTTCTACCTGCGGTTTTGAAACCGTTTCGAAATGCTTTGGCAAAAAATCTGATCTTTTCCTGTGTCTAAACAACGTAGGGCGGCTAAAAATAGCGTGTAGAAAAATTGCAGGTCATTGTGAAGATATGTGAATTGGTCTTTTTGACTTAATACCAGTTAGAACCAGTTTTGAGATTATCGGTGAACGGTAGTTTTCGACCGTTCACCGGTTACTTGCAATCGTTTGCAGCTGTTTTCCCATATGAATTAGGGGAACCCGATGGAGCGCTTGCGCGATCACAGGAAATTTTGGCATTTGTCCTTATCCCCCACGCGCCAAACTCCGGCATCCAAAATGAGCTAATAGCTCACGCTAATCGTTTTCAATCATTACATACTCAGTATCCGTAATTATTTATCGTTTGTCATTAATTCTGATAAGATACAAGTATCATCCAAAACGCCGATTGGAGGGGTTATGGTCCATCGAAACGCATCTATATCGAATGAAACCATCAGCCGCGAACAGACGGTAGCCAAACTGAGGAAGCTCGCTCGCATCTGCAAATGGGCCACGATCTGCATTACCACCGCGCTCGCTCTGGGGCTCCTCGCAGTCATTGCGATTGACCTTCTACTCATATTGCCTGGCCTCTCCCAAGGCTCGTGTCTCCAATCCGTAGAACTTCAAGCCGGCGAAGGGCCGTGCCTTGCTATCGTCGGTACCGATGCGCAGGCCCCACTTATGCTCGTCGCACACGATGGTCACACTGCCATAGGGAGCCTCTTGATGACATGCCTCGCGCTTACCATCGCGATAAGCGTGCGCAGGCTTTTCCTCAACATTGAAAAGGAAGGCAGGCCCTTTGACCTTGAATGTAACCAGACGCTTCGTCGAGTAGGACATTTATTCCTTATCGGCGGCGTTGCCGTGAGGCTTCTTGGCGCCGTAATCACGGGAATGATACTCTCAGGATTTGGCGGCAGCTTTACGGATGCGTTCGTCGGCCAGTTATTCGAGCCCTCCATGCTCTTTGCAGGCCTGATTATTTGCCTGATTGCCAGCATCTTCCGCTACGGGTATATCCTGCAAAAGCAAGATGACGAGTTGCTCTAGGGGAAATCCATGATTATTCTGCGGCTTGACCGCATGCTCGCCGAACGCAAGATCTCATCCAAAGAGCTTGCGGAACGCGTGGGCATCTCCCAGGTCAATATGTCACGCATTAAGACGGGCAAGGTTTCTGCCATACGTTTTTCAACTCTTGACGCGATATGCCGGGCACTCGACTGCCAACCAGGCGATGTACTGGAATATATATCCGACGATGAAGCCGATAGCCTTTTTGGGCTTAAAGATGAATGGTCATAATTAAGCCGTCAATCACGCCCTCAACGCAAAAAGCCCGCTAGAACGTTGTCCGTTCTAGCGGGCTCAATCAGGTAGATCGGTTAGCGCGCAGTAGTGCAGGCAAACCTTACGCAAACAGGCCGTAGATGCTGATGTTGGCCTTGGCGTAGAGGCCGTTCGCATACTCGGTCCACTTGGAGCTGGCGCTCGAAGCCTGCGAGGAATACTGCTGATAAGCAGTGTAATAGGCGGTCATGGCTTGCTTATAGGTAGCGCTATCGGCCGTAAAGGCATCGTCAGCGAAGGCCTTGGCATAGGTGCTGTCGGCATCCTTCCAGGCGCCCTTCTCGCTATCCCACTCGTCACCGGCAAGGTTGATGATGTAGTCAGCGTAGTCCTTGCTCGCGGTCTCCTCGTTGCCGTCAGCAGGCTCGGTCGGGGCGGTCGGCATGCTTGCGGAGCTGTCGCCGACCTTCTTCTTGTAGAGCTTCTGCAGCGTCGCGGACTGACGGACAATCTGCTTGGCCTGATCCTTGGACACGCCGTACTGCGTGGCCATGGTCTTGTAGTCGGAGGTGCCGATGGAATCCTCGGCGTACTTCTTCATCTCCTTGGAAGAGACGGTAATGCCCTCGTCCTCGGCAGCATCGAGCAGGATCTTGTTGCGCACGTAGGACAGGATAACGTCGGCAGACGGAGCGGTGTAGTTGCCATCGCTATCCTTGACGGTGTCGAGGCTGTACTGGCTCTCGATGGCCTCGCGCGCGGTGATGTCGCTCTTCTTGCCGTTGTAGCTGTAGCTTGCCACGGTCGAATCGAGCTGGTCCTCGGTGAGGGTCGCCGAGCCGACGCCCTTGCCGCCAAAGCCGCCATTGCCAATAAAGAAGCCGACCATCGCAGCGATCACGACTGCAACCACGAAGGCGGCAATCATCGTCTTCTTGTGCTTGGATGCATGGTCGTCTTCGTCGGAGTCGTCCTCGTCTTGCTCCTCGGGCATCAGGTTCTCGTCAGCGGCATCCGCGGCAATCTGAGCCTCCAGGCGGGCGTCCTCCTCCTCGGCGGTCGTGCCGGCAGCAATGTGCTCGGCAGACGTACCGGCGACCAGATCGATCTTCTCCTCCTCATCACCGTCGGGGCCTTCGCCGCGCTCGATGATCTGGATACCGTCGATCTCGTCCTTCTCGTCCTTCTTTTGAATCAGACCCATATCAGTTACTCCTTGTTAGGAAACATAGTCCGCAATAGAATACGCCCGACAGAGCGCCGGGCGTATTGATTCTTAGGTTATACGCAAACACTTAAGTACTATTTAGGCGTTTGCAGCGTGCATACCTTAGGCCAGGTGCGCGATAACGGCATCGGCAAAGGCTTGCGTGCCCACAGCACCCTCAACGGAGCCGGTCTGGGCACGACGAACGTCGCCGGTAACCTGCTCACCCTCGTCGAGCGTGGCAGAAACGGCGGCGCGAATGCGATTGGCCGCATCGTTCTCGCCCAGGTGATCGAGCATCATAGCCGCAGACAGAATCTCGGCCGTGGGGTTAGCGATATCCTGGCCAGCGATATCGGGCGCGGAGCCGTGCGTTGCCTCGAAGATGGCGCAGTCGGCACCGATGTTGGAGCCGGGGGCCATCCCTAAGCCGCCCACCAGGCCGGCGCACAGGTCGCTCACGATATCGCCGTACAGGTTGGGCAGCACCAGGACATCGAAGTCGTTGGGGTTCTGGACCAGACCCATGCAGGTGGCGTCGACGATCTTGTCGTTGAACTCGATATCGGGATAGTTGGCGGCCACCTCGCGCGCCACGCGCAGGAACAGGCCGTCGGTCGCCTTCATGATGTTGGCCTTATGCACGGCCGTCACCTTTTTGCGGCCGCAGCGGCGGGCATACTCAAAGGCATACTCCACAATGCGGCGGCTCTTGGCGATGGAGATCGGCTTGATTGAAATGGCGGAATCAGCGGCGAAGGTCTTCTGACCCGAGCGCTCGACAAGCTGCGAGAGCTCCTCAACCTCGGCAGCGCCCTCATCGAACTCGATGCCGGCGTAGAGGTCCTCGGTGTTCTCGCGCACGATGACCAGGTCGACGTCGCGGAAGCGCGAGCCGTCGCCCGGCTGCGACAGGCAGGGGCGCACGCAGGCGTACAGGTCGAAGTGCTTGCGCAGTGCCACGTTGACGCTGCGGAAACCCGTGCCGACCGGCGTGGTGATGGGCCCCTTGATGGCAACCTTGGTCTCGGCAACCGCGTCGAGCACGTGCTGGGGAAGCGGCGTGCCAAACTCGTCCATGACGCCGGCGCCGGCCTCCTGGACGTTCCAGTTGATCTGGACATCGGTGGCCTCGACCACGCGGCGCATGGCCTGCGTAATCTCGGGACCGATACCGTCACCGGGAATCAGGACTACATCGTGCGCCATAATCTGTTACTCCTCGTCTTCGGCGTCGTCAGATTTTTTAACGCTAGCACGCTTCTTCTTTTTGGAGAGATCCAGGCCAAAACGTTTAACAAGCATTTCGCAAATCTCGCTCGAACGGGCCTTGAGATAGCTGCCCTTGCCGTTCTCGGCGTCGAACTTAAGGCGCAGCGCGAGCTTCTCGGCGACCTCGGCGTCAATCTCGCCCTGGCCAAACTCGTACAGGCAACCGAGCATATCGCGATACTCGAGGTCGCCGTGGTAGCACTGGATGGCCTCGTCCAGGATGGGCCAAGCCTCGCGCGAGCGCTCGACGCTCGTGGCGCCCCACACGCACAGCAGACGGAAGGCGGCATAGCGCAGCGTGGAGGAAATCTCGTCGAACAGCGCGGTCTCGGCGCCCTCAAAGGCATCGCCCAGCTGCTCGGGGCAGGTGGTGGCGAGCGCCGCCAGGGCATCGAGGGCCTCCCAGCGGGTCTGAGCCTCGGGGCGGTCGAGTGCCTCGATCAGCGCGGGCACGCAGGGCACGACGCGCTGTGGATCGCGCTCGGCGAGCAGGTGCAGCACGCGGGCGGCAAACTGGCGG
>UMJI01002765.1_pt1 | contig 11186 bp, 7 predicted proteins | sample 1965991 | NCBI WGS metagenome assembly UMJI01 (sample SAMEA4836140, study PRJEB28245) | human gut metagenome | biome: gut microbiome; material: fecal sample | place: Denmark | collected 2008
TGCGGGGCGCACGCCCGGCGTCACGATCAGGAAGTCCTCGCCGCACGCTTCGCGGATGAGGGTTGCTTCCTGCGGGGACGCGACGACGCCGTCAAGGCCGGCCGACTTGGCGAGCTTTGCGAGGCGCACGACGGCGTCCTTGATGGGAAGGGTCTGGCCGACGCCCGCCCAGTCTTCCTGGTTGATGCTCGTCAGCACCGTGATTGCGATGAGCTTCGGGCAGGGAATCCCCCGCTCCTCTGCTGCCGCGTGCAGCCGGTCGGCTGCCGTCTTCATTATCGTGTAGCCGCCGCTCGCGTGGACATTGAGGATGTCTGCGCCGAGGTCCATGAGCGAGCAAAGCCCGCCGGCCACAGTGTTCGGGATGTCGTGGAGCTTGAGGTCGAGGAAGACGTGCTTGCCCTGGCCGCGCAGCCAGCGGACGACTTCGCCGCCGACGCTGTAGAAGAGCTCCATGCCGACTTTATAGTATGAGACGCTTTCCCCGAGCTTCTCGACGAGGGACTTGACGTCCTCCATCGTGTGGAAGTCGAGGGCCACGATCAAGCGGTCATCTGCTTGGATTGCCATTATCTATGTCATCCTTTCTGAACATCGTTCCGGAACCCAAGAAAGCCCGGATTGGCCTTGCCGACGATCTCCTCAATGCTTGAGAAGCCGTGCTCAGCAAGGTACGCCGCGAGGCCGTCGCAGATCTTCATCGTGATTTCGGGGTCGGTGAAGTTGGCCGTGCCGACGGCGACGGCGCTCGCACCGGCGAGGAAGAACTCGACGGCGTCCTCTGCGCTCGCGATACCGCCCATGCCGATAATCGGGATGCGAACGGCCTGCGCAACCTGCCAGACCATGCGCACGGCGACCGGCTTGACACAGGGGCCGGAGAGGCCGCCTGTGATGTTGCCGAGCACCGGGCGGAATCTGTTGATGTCGATCTCCATGCCGAGCAGCGTGTTGATGAGCGACACGGCGTCTGCGCCGGCCGCCTCGACGGCCCTGGCCATCGCGACGATGTCGGTGACGTTCGGCGAGAGCTTGAGGATGACGGGTTTCTTCGTGTGCGCCTTGGCCTCGCAGACGACGGCCGCAGCCGCCTCCGGGTCGGTGCCGAAGACGATGCCGCCTTCCTTGACGTTCGGGCACGAGACGTTGAGCTCGATGGCCGCAACGCCCGGCACGTCGAGGAGTTCGGCGAGCTTGCCGTACTCCTCTGCCGTGCTGCCCGAGATGTTGACGATGACATTCATGCCGTACTGCTGGATGCGCGGCAGGGTTTCTTCGAGGAAGTGCTCGACGCCCGGATTCTCGAGGCCGATGCAGTTGAGCATGCCCTTCGGCGTCTCTGTGATGCGCACGCCGTCATTGCCGCGGCGCGGCAGGAGCGTCGTGCCCTTGACCATGACGCCGCCGAGGCGCGAGAGGTCGACGAAGTCCTTGAATTCCTCGCCGAAGCCGAACGTGCCCGAGGCCGTCAGCACCGGCGTCTTCATGGCGATGCCGAGAAGATTTGTCTGGAGTCGTTCGTCACTCATGCGAACACCTCCTCTGCCGGGAAGACGGGGCCGTCCTTGCAGACCTTCTTGCGCTGGCCGTCCGTCGTGTCAATCGAGCACGAGAGGCAGGCGCCGAAGCCGCAGGCCATGCGCTTCTCGAGCGAGACTTCGCACGGGATGCCGTGCTCTCTGGCGATCTTGGCGACGCCGCGCATCATGACTTCCGGGCCGCAGGTCACGACGACATCGTAGTCGCCCCTCTCGAGAATCTCGGGAAGGACGGTCGTCGTGAAGCCCTTGGTGCCGCGCGAGCCGTCATCCGTCGTCAGGAAGCAGTGGCCGCAGAGGTCGTCAAAGAGGTCCGACCAGAAGAGTTCTTCGGCCGTCTTGCCCCCCATGAGGACGTCTGCTTTTCCCTGCATGGCTGCTGCGTAGTAGAGCAGCGGCGAGAGGCCCATGCCGCCGCCGACGATCAGCGGATGCTTGTACGCCATCGCGAAGCCGTGGCCGAGCGGCCCAAGCACATTGACCATCTCCCCCGGCATCAGCTGTGCGAGCGCTTTCGTGCCCCTGCCGACGACGCGGTAGATGAAGGCGATGCTGCCCTTCTTTTCGTCGACGGCGGCCACGCCGACCGGGCGGCGCAGTGTGAACGCACCCGAGAGGATGCGCAGCTGCACGAACTGCCCGGCCTTGGCCCGGCGCGCAATCTCTGGCGACTCGACAACGAGGAAGTAGACGTTCGTCGCGAGCTCCTGCTGTGCGAGGACCTTCGCGTCGCGCACGATTTTCTCTGGATGATTAGGCAAGTTCATCACCACCACCTACATAGTCCTGGATGGCCAGCGAGTAGACGAGGCGGCGCTCACGCATGAAGGAGAGCACGCGCAGGACTTCCCAGGCCGTGTCGAGAGACGTCAGGCAGGCGATGCCGTGCTCGACCGTCGCGCGGCGGATCTTGAAGCCGTCCTTGGCTGAGTGCTTGCCCTGCGTCAGCGTGTTGATGACCATGTTGATCTTGCCGTTCTTGATCATCTGGATGATGTCGGAGCTGCGCTCGTGGACCTTGCCGACGATCTCGGCGTCGATGCCCATCGACTGGATGGCCTTGGCCGTGCCCTCCGTCGCGCAGATCTCGAAGCCGAGCTCAGCAAAGGCCTTGGCGAGCTGCTTCATCTCTTCCTTGTCCTTGTCGGCAACCGTGAAGAGGATGCAGCCCTTCGTCGGGACGTGGATGCCCGAGCCGATGATGGCCTTGTAGAGGGCGCGCGCGTAGTGGTAGTCGATGCCCATGACCTCGCCCGTCGACTTCATCTCAGGTCCGAGCGCGATGTCGACATCCGTCATCTTCGCGAAGGAGAAGACCGGTGCCTTGACGGCGACGTACGGCTTCGGCGGCACGAGGCCCGACTTGTAGCCGAGTTCCTTCAAGGTATGGCCCATGGCGATGCGCGTCGCAATGCCGACCATGTCGACGTTCGTGACCTTCGAGAGGAATGGCACCGTGCGCGAGGAGCGCGGGTTGACCTCGATGATGTAGACCTCGCCGTCGACGACGACGAACTGAATGTTCAGGAGGCCCTTGACGTGCAGCGAGAGCGCGAGGCGCTTCGTGTAGTCGATGATCGTGTAGATGACCTTCGACGAGAGCGTCTGCGGCGGGTAGACGGCGATGGAGTCGCCCGAGTGGACACCGGCGCGCTCGACGTGTTCCATGATGCCCGGGATGACGACATCGACGCCATCGGAGATGCCATCGACCTCGACTTCCGTGCCCTGCATGTAGCGGTCGACGAGAACCGGATGGTCCGGCGTGACCTTGACGGCGCGGCTCATGTAGTCGCGCAGCTCCGCCTCGTTGTAGACGATCTCCATCGCGCGGCCGCCGAGGACGTACGACGGGCGGACCATGACCGGGTAGCCGATCTTGGCGGCACCCGTGACGGCATCGTCGAGGTTCGTGACGCTGATGCCCTGCGGGCGCGGGATCTGCGTCTGCGTGAGGACTTCATCGAAGCGCTCGCGGTCCTCTGCGCGGTCGATGTCGTCGACCGACGTGCCGAAGACCTTGACGCCGGCCTTCTGCAGGGATGCGGCGAGGTTGATGGCCGTCTGGCCGCCGAACTGGACGATGACGCCCTCCGGCTTCTCTTTGTCGATGATGTTGAGGACGTCTTCCGTCGTCAGCGGCTCAAAGTAGAGGCGGTCGGAGATGTCGAAGTCCGTCGAGACCGTCTCCGGGTTGTTGTTGATGATGATGGCTTCGATGCCCATCTCACGCAGTGCCCAGACGGAGTGTACGGAGCAGTAGTCGAACTCGACGCCCTGGCCGATGCGGATCGGGCCGGAGCCGAGCACGATGACCTTGCGGGCGTCGGACACGCGGACTTCGTCCTCCTCTGCCTGGAAGGTCGAGTAGTAGTACGGCGTGGCCGCCTCGAACTCGGCTGCGCACGTATCGACCATCTTGTACTTCGGCAGGATGTGCATCGTCTTGCGGATGGTGCGGACCTCGTCTGCCGTCTTGCCCGTGATCTCGGCGATGGAGCGGTCGGCAAGGCCGATGTTCTTCGCCGAGAGCATGAGGCTCGGCGTCAGGGCTTCATCCTTGAGCTTGTTCTCGATGGTCGCGATGTTCTGGATCTTGTAGAGGAACCACTTGTCGACCTTCGTGATATCGTGGATCTCGTCGACTGTCGCAATGCCGCGGCGCAGGGCTTCGGCGATGACGAAGATGCGCTCGTCGTTGATGCGCGCGAGGTTCTTCTTGACACGGGCATCGTCCCAGGCGTCCATCTTGTCCATGTGCAGGCGGTGCACGCCAATCTCGAGCGAGCGGGCCGCCTTGAGGATGGCGCCCTCGAAGTGGCGGTCGATGCTCATGACCTCGCCCGTCGCCTTCATCTGCGTGCCGAGCGTGCGGTCAGCGTAGACAAACTTGTCGAACGGCCAGCGCGGGAACTTGACGACGCAGTAGTCGAGGGCCGGCTCGAAGCAGGCCTTCGTCTTCTGGGTGACGGCGTTCGTAATCTCATCGAGCGTGTAGCCGATGGCGATCTTCGCGGAAACCTTGGCAATCGGGTAGCCCGTCGCCTTCGAAGCGAGTGCCGAGGAGCGGCTGACGCGCGGGTTGACCTCGATGACGTAGTAGCGGTTGCTGTTCGGGTCGAGGGCGTACTGCGCGTTGCAGCCGCCTTCGATGCCGAGCTCGCGGATGATGCGGAGCGATGCAGAGCGGAGCATCTGGTACTCGTGGTCCGTCAGCGTCTGCGACGGAGCGACGACGATGGAATCGCCCGTGTGGACGCCGACCGGGTCGAAGTTCTCCATGTTGCAGACGGTGATGCAGTTGTCGTGGCCGTCGCGCATGACCTCGTACTCGATCTCTTTCCAGCCGGCGACGCTGCGCTCGATGAGCACCTGGCCAATCATGGAGTACGTCAGGCCCTTGATGACCGTCTCGACGAGCTCCTCTTCGTTCTCGGCAATGCCGCCGCCGGTACCGCCCATCGTGTAGGCCGGGCGGACGATGACCGGATACCCGATCTCATTGGCGAACGCCACAGCCGACGGCACATCCTCGACAATCGTGCTCTCGGGGATCGGCTCGCCGAGCTTCTGCATCGTCTCCTTGAAGAGCTCGCGGTCCTCTGCTCGCTCGATGGCCTTCAAGGGCGTGCCGAGCAGCTCGACATTGTACTTCTCGAGGACGCCCTTCTCGGAGAGCTGTACCGCGAGGTTCAGGCCAGCTTGGCCGCCGAGCGTCGCGAGCAGGCCGTCCGGGCGCTCCTTCGAGATGATCTCCTCGAGGAATTCCGGCGTCAGCGGCTCGATGTAGACGCGGTCCGCGATGTGCGTATCCGTCATGATCGTCGCCGGGTTCGAGTTGACGAGCACGACTTCGAGGCCTTCTTCCTTGAGCGCGCGGCAGGCCTGGGAGCCGGCGTAGTCGAATTCAGCGGCCTGGCCGATGATGATTGGGCCAGAGCCGATGACCATTACTTTCTTGAGATTCGCTTTCTTTGGCACGAGTCATTCCCCTTTCTTCAGCATTGCCCAGAACTCGTCGAACAGGTACATGTTGTCGTCTGGGCCCGGCGCTGCTTCCGGATGATACTGCACGGAGAAGATTGGAAGCGTATTGTGGCGCATGCCCTCGACCGTGCCGTCGTTGACATTGATGTGCGTGACCGTCAGCGGCAGGTCCTTGAGGGATTCTTCGTCGACGGCGTAGCCGTGGTTCTGCGAGGAGATGTAGACATTGCCCGTGCGCAGGTCCTTGACCGGCTGGTTCGTGCCGCGGTGGCCGAACTTGAGCTTGTAGGTCTTCGCGCCCATCGCGAGCGCCAAGAGCTGATGGCCGAGGCAGATGCCGAAGATCGGCTTCTTGCCGATGAGCTTCTTGACCTCTTCGACAATCTCCGGCACGTCAGCCGGGTCGCCAGGGCCGTTCGAGAGGAAGACGCCGTCCGGGTTCATGGCGAGCACTTCCTCTGCCGTCGTGTGCGCCGGCACGACCGTGATCTTGAAGCCGAGATCGTGCATCGACTTGATGATGTTCTGCTTGACGCCGAAGTCCATCGCGACAACAAACGGCGCATCTTCCTTCTCGCTCTCGAGCGTGTAGGCCTCAGGCGTCGTGACTTCCATGACGACGTCCTTCTTGATGGGCACGGCGAAGAGCTCGTCGATCTCCGTCTGCGCGGCATCCTCGGGGACAATGATGCCCTTCATCGTGCCGGCATTGCGGATCTTGCGCGTGACGGCGCGCGTGTCGACGTTGTAGAGGCACGGGACGCCCTGTTTTGTCAGAAAGTCCGCGAGGCTTGTCTCATAGTGCCAGTTGCTGCCGTGCTCGCAGAGCTCGCCGATGATGAAGCCGTTGACGAACGACTTGCGCGACTGCATGAAGATGTCAGCGATGCCGTAGTTGCCGACCATCGGGTAGGTCAGCGTCAGGATCTGGCGGCAGTAGGACGGGTCCGTCAGGCTTTCCTGATAGCCGACCATGCCGGTATTGAAGACAACTTCACCCGTTGCCTTGATATTATTCAAGAGTTCCCCGTGGAATACGCTGCCGTCTTCCAGGATCAATTTTCCTTTCACTCAAAACACCTCACTAATCAGAGAACCACGCCGTCTTTCATGACGACCTTGCCATCGACAATCGTCAGGACCGGCTTGCCCGTGAGCTCGCGGCCGACGAACGGCGAATGGCTGCCTCTCGTGTAGAACTTCTTCGGGTCGACCGTCCAGACAAGATCAGGGTCGATGACTGTGACATCGGCATTCGCGCCAACAGAGATCGTGCCGGCATCGAGCTTGAAGGCCTTTGCAGGGCCCCACGTCATCCTCTCGATGATTGTCGGGATGTCGACCTTGCCCGTCTTGCAGAGATCCGTGAAGAGCACGCCGATGGCCGTCTCAAGGCCGGGGAAGCCGCTCGGAGCGTACACGTACTCGCGGTCCTTCTCCTCCTGTGCGTGCGGGGAGTGGTCCGTGACGATGGCGTCGATCGTGCCGTCCTTGAGGCCCTCGACCATCGCGTCGACATCGCTCTGCGTGCGCAGCGGCGGATTCGTCTTCGTCGAGCTGTCGTAGAGGTTGACGCACTCGTCCGTCATCGTCAGGTGGTGCGGCGTGACCTCCGTCGTGACGCGCACGCCGCGCTTCTTGGCCTGGCGCACGAGGTCGACAGAGCGGCCCGAGCTGATGTGGGCGACGTGGACGCGCGCGCCGGCGTACTCCGCGAGCAGGATGTCGCGGGCAACGGCGATGTCCTCGGCGACCGTCGGGCGGCCCTTCATGCCGAGCATCGCGCTGCGGTGGCCCTCATTCATGACGCCGTCCTCGACGAGCGACGTCTCTTCCTCGTGGTTGATGATGACCTTGTCGAACGTGTGCAGGTAGTCGTAGGCGTTCAAGAGGACCTTGGCCGTCGGGTCGAAGTGGCCGTCATCGGAGAACGCGACAGCGCCCGCCTCGACCATGTCGCCGAGCTCGGCGAGCTCCTGGCCCTTCTGGCCCTTCGTCACTGCACCGATGATGCGGATGTGGACCTTGGCGACGTCCTCGGCGCGCTTCTGGAGGCTGCGCACGATGTCAGCCGCATCGACAACCGGCTTCGTATTCGGCATCGTCGCGACCGTCGTGTAGCCGCCGGCTGCTGCTGCCTTCGAGCCGGACTCAAAGTCCTCCTTGGCCTCCTGGCCTGGCTCGCGGAAGTGCGTGTGCATGTCGATGAGGCCCGGCGTGACGAACTTGCCCGCTGCATCGTAGACTTCCGCACCTTCAGCTGCGAGGTCCTTGCCGATGGCAGCGATCTTGCCATCCTCGATCAGCACATCAGCGACTTCGTCAAAATGCTCTGCCGGATTGATGACCCGGCCACCTTTGAGTATCAGTTTCATTCCTGTTTCCCTCCCGTCAGAACCAAGGTAAAGAGTGCCATGCGGACGGCTACGCCATTCTGGACTTCTTCCTGAATCGCGGAGTTGTCGCCGTACGCGACGAACGGCGAGATTTCCCATCCTTTATTCATCGGGCCCGGATGGAGGACGAGCACATCGTCCTTCGCGAGGGCGAGGCGCTCATTGTTGAGGCCGAAGATGCGGGCGTACTCGCGCGTCGTCGGGAAGAGACCGCCCTTCATGCGCTCGAGCTGGATGCGCAGGACTTCGATGACGTCCGCGTCCTTGATGGCGTCCTCGATGCGCTCGTGCACGACGATGCCCGGCTCCTCCGAGAGAAAGCGCGGCAGGAGCGTCTTCGGACCGGCGATGTGGACTTCCATGCCCATCTTGCGCATGCCGTAGATATCGGAGCGCGCGACGCGGCTGTGCAGGACATCGCCGAGGATGGCGACCTTGAGGCCCTCGAGATGGCCCTTGTGCTGCTCGATCGTGAAGAGGTTCAGCAGGCCCTGCGACGGATGTGCGTGGGCGCCGTCACCGGCGTTGATGATGACCGGGCTCACGACGCGCGCAGCGTACTCCGCCGCGCCCTCTGCTTTGTGGCGCATGACGATGGCGTCGACGCCCATCGCCTCGATTGTGTAGAGCGTGTCGCGCAGGCTCTCGCCCTTGACGATGCTCGACGTGCCCGCCGTGATGTTGACGACATCGGCGCCGAGGTACTTGCCTGCGAGCTCGAACGACGTGCGCGTGCGCGTCGACGGCTCGTAGAACAGCGTGACAATGGACTTGCCGCGCAGCGTCGGGACTTTCTTGATGTCACGATGGATGATGTTCTTCATTTCCTTGGCCGTCTCGAGTACGAGACGGATCTCCTCCGCCGAGAAGTCAGCGAGTCCGAGGACGTTCTTGCCTCGTAAGGATACATTTGTTTTTCCCAAGTTGATCACTCCTTAAAGAATCCGCTAGAAATGGTCCATTGTCTTTTTAGCCCCTGATATGCAGAAAAGGAGCTCCCTATGCGTATGCATAAGAAAGCTCCTGGCTTTACGTAAGCTTATGACGTTACTTTGTGGCTCCCTTTATGCGCATCGCAGTACGCATCTTAAAAAGGCAATTTTCCTTTTTCGTCTGTGTCATCTGACTGTAGCTATTATATCGTATCTCAGACCGAAACGCAAGGCAGATGAGAAATTCCCTCCCATCAGATATTGAACGGCGTGAAGAGCTTGCGGATGTAGTTGCGCGCCTTGCTCATGACCTTGATGACCGGCTCCATCATCTTCGGCTGGCGCACGACGTACTGCATGACGCGGCGGCGCAGCTGGCGGTAGTCGGAATCGAAGTCGCGCAGGACATCCTCCATCTCCTTCTCGACCGAGACGGCCGGGATGTTCGACGGGATAATCTCCGACGCGCGGCCCGAGATCTTCGCGAGATCGCCGCGGAACGGGATGTAGCACTCGATGCCGAGCTCCTTCTGGATGCGGCTCTTGAGCGCCTCCTGCCCCGTCGACTCGCCGTGGACGATGAAGATCTTCGCGGGCTTCGGGTCGCGGATCTCGCCGAGCCAGCTCATGAGCTGGTTCGCGTCGGCGTGTGCCGAGAAGCCGTCGAGGCTCTTGATCTGCGCCTTGACGGCAATCTCTTCGCCGAGCACGCGCACGCGCGTGATGCCGTCGATGAGGCGGCGTCCAAGGCACCCCTCCGCCTGGTAGCCGACGAAGAGGATCGTCGACTCCGGGCGCCAGAGGTTGTGCTTGAGATGGTGCAGTACGCGGCCCGCATCGGCCATGCCCGAAGCCGAGATGATGATGGCCGAGCCCTCCGACGTGTTGAGTGCACGCGACTCCGCCGCCGTTTCACAGAGGTGGACCTGCGCGAAGTCCGGCACCTTGCCGTCCTTGCCGAAGACCTTCAGGGACTCCTCGTCAAAGTCGCGGAAGTTCTTGAGGAAGACGCGCGTCGCGTTAATGGCCAGCGGGCTGTCGATGATGATCGGGATGTCCGGGTCGAGCCTCCCCTCACAGTGCAGCCGGTAGAAGTAGTAGAGGAGCGTCTGCGTGCGGCCGACGGCAAACGACGGAATGATGAGGTTGCCGCCGCGGTCCATCGTCTCGTTGACGATCTCGATGAGCGCCGTCTCCTTGTCGTAGAGCTGGTGCAGGCGGTCGCCGTACGTCGACTCCGTGATGACGAAGTCAGCGCCGTGGATGATCGTCGGGTCGCGCAGGAGCGGCTGGTCCGGCTGGCCGAGGTCGCCCGAGAAGACGAGCTTCGTCTCCTTGTCGCCCTCCTTCACGTAGATCTCGAGGATAGCCGAGCCAAGGATGTGGCCCGCATCGCGGAAGAAGACGCGCAGGTTGTCCGACAAGCGCAGCTCCTTGTCATAGGGGACCGGCGCGAACTGCTTGAGCGCATCCATCGCATCATCGACGCCGTAGAGCGGCTCGACCGGCTCATCGCCGCGCCGCCTCCCCTTGCGGTTCATCAGCTCCGCATCCGACTCCTGGATGTGCGCGGAGTCGGGCAGCATGATCCGGACGAGGTCACACGTCGCCTGCGTCGCGTAGACCGTCCCCTTGAAGCCCTCGCGCACGAGCTTTGGCACGAGGCCGCAGTGGTCGACATGCGCATGCGTCAGAAGCATGCCGTCGATGTCCGCCGGGTTGAACGCGAACTCCTCGTAGTTGTACTCGCGGATGCGCTTGGCACCCTGGAACATGCCGCAGTCAATCAGATAGCGGTTCTCCCCTGTCTCCAGCAGATAGCAGGAACCCGTGACTGTATGAGCCGCACCTAAGAATTCGAGTCGCATAGAAATGCCCCCTTGTGATGGTTTCCTTCCTACTTGATAATACTTGATGACTTTCTTGACTTGATATACGTTCCTTTGGTTTTCTCTTGCTCTTACTGGTAGTATTCGCATTCATGCGTTCGGATTCCTCTTTCGAACCGAAAATTTTACAGAAAGTTTTTTCGCTTTATCCCTCGCTTTCATTTCCGCATATCCGTATAGATGTAGACGGCCTCGACATCCTCGAGCTGGACGCCGAGCTGCTGTACGGCCGATTCGAGGCCGCTTTGCAGCAGGCGCTGCTCATCCTTTCCTCTGGCTTCTGCGAGCTGGCGCGCCGCATCATTCTTCGTGTAGAGCTGGACGATGCCGTCGGCATAGGCCACCTCGTACTCGCCCTCAGCACCCTGATACGGGACGCGCAGGACTTTGCGCGCTTCTTCGGCAGCGGATGCTGTCCTGAGAGCCGGGACGACTGCCGCATCG
>UMJI01022381.1_pt1 | contig 11161 bp, 15 predicted proteins | sample 1965991 | NCBI WGS metagenome assembly UMJI01 (sample SAMEA4836140, study PRJEB28245) | human gut metagenome | biome: gut microbiome; material: fecal sample | place: Denmark | collected 2008
GTTTTATATGTATGTTTATGTACATAAATATGTGTATAATTTCTTGCAAAAAAAAATATTGAATTTTTTTAAATTCTCTTTGGACAAAAATTGAAAACGGAATATTATAAACGTGTATCTGATTTGCGAGTTTTTTACACTCATTTTTGGATCTCTTTTCTTAGTTTAATTACAATGGTACGGCAGGAACTGCCGGAACCTAACGCCTGTGGACATTGTGTAAGACCTGTTAACATGGTATATATGCTAACAGGCAGTAGTGGCTTGAAACAGGAAGCTCGGTTACTTGTAGCCGAGTAGTTCACATATCTCCCGTCTGCCATCAGAGCAGTATTGCAGGTGCAGTTCCTGCAAGGAGATTTCGTCTGGATAAGAAAGGCGTCTGTCGACTATTTTTGATTCCGGACATTTAGTGCCCGTAGCTCAGTTGGTTAGAGCATCCGGCTCATAACCGGACGGTCGAAGGTTCGAATCCTTCCGGGCACATTTTTATCTAGTACTAAAACTACCTACCGACTGTTTCAGTGCTGGATATTTTTACGACTGCGGAAAAGCAAAATAGCGTCTGCATGAGCTGACTATAACGGCAAATAATGTGGATGCTTATGCTTATGCGTCAGGTTCCTTCTACGAATACATATGGATGCATTTATAAATTACCTGATACAATTGCCACAGTCTTTGTTCCGGCTATATTAAGACTTCCTTCTTAATACTACAGATCAAAACACATTTTTTTAGTGTTGATAATTTCCGGAACGTAATAATAATTCAAAAGCAGATATGCCGCAGCTTCCTTCTTTCTCAAAGGTCTGATAAACTTTAAAGTTAGCTGTAACAATCACTGCGAAACAGGCTACGACAGCAGTTCCTTCTATAATATGGGATATCTCGTTTGGCTGATTTTGGTCAGTTGAGATAGTTGGTGTACTGCTGTCAATTCCCAGTTTTTATCAAAGGAGAAAATTCATTATGGAAAATTCAGTATTTAGCATCATTTTGAGAAGAAAAAACAGAGTATTCATTAATGATGACGATATGCTTAAATCTCTTTCTGCTGCAGTCGGTGAAAAGAATAAGCAGATTGTTGCAACAATGAATAAGAACATAGAAGTCTTTGGCTATACAATGTCAGAGGCTCTTTTTGACAAGCTTGTGCACATGAAAGCTAAGAACCGTGAAGTGATGTATGATGCCCTTGTAAACGGACTTAAGGAAATCACCGGTGCTGACAGGGCGTACAATCCAATGTATCCTAATTTCCCTGAGTCTGTCATGGAGAAAGATGATTTTGAACTGTATTTCAATGCTATCGTTCATTACTGGTCTTTTGGCACCCTTCTGCCTTATGAGGAGAAAAAGGAGAGAGTACCTCTTTTTAACACTGCAAAGGTTAAGGTCCTTGAAGCAGGTTCGTTTGATGACTTAAATGACATCTTTAATAATTTCTGTGCATCAAAGACATCTCTTTCAAAGAGTGATGTGGATGACATGGTCTTTATTTTAAATTCAGCAAAGGTTACTTTGCCGGATGAGATTCCGTTTAAGGAGAATACTGCGTGCATATGCAGACTGCTTGTTGATACCGGTGTTGACACAGATGGCTCTTTATGCAGAAAATACATAAAAACTGCAACTGATGTACTGCGTCTTGTTACAGCAATGTCTGATGGTGACGTCAGCCTTGCAGAAAATACCAAGTTCAGAAACTTAAAGAGAAGCGAACGCAGAATCATTATGAATCTTCTTGCGGGCTGTGGAAATGTAGCTGAGAATATGAACAGATATGCCGGAAGATGGATCCGTGTAGGCGAAAAACTGCACCCGGGTGAGTTTGCTAAGAATGAGCGCTATACAAAAGTTGTTCAGGCATTTGGTATCATAAGAAATGATGGTAAAATTCAGTCGTTTGGAGGAAAAGTGGATGCGGCTATTGCGTCAGGTGATGTAACTACTGTTGTTTCCCTGCTTAAGAAGCGCCCGGGAGAGTTTGCAAGAAGAATTGATTTTCTTCTTCGCACATTTGACAAGGATGCCGACAAAAAGGCTGTTATCATGGGCTTTGCTTCTGTTGCAAAAGATGTATCGTCTACAGTGCTTTTACAGGTAAGGGAACATTTCATCAATAAACTTAACGGTAATGATGATATGAGGGTTTTCTTCCCAAAGGGAAATCTTGCAAGATCATACTATGTCAAGAATAACAAAACAGAAACTGTTTCTGAGGATGCAATGAAAATGGTTATTGCTGTCTGCGAGAGCGCTCTTGTTAATATATATGGAAACAGGGAGTTCCTTGGAAAAGTATATATTGATGAAGCTCTTAAGAATTATACAGTTCCATTCTCATTAAGAAGCGCAGGCAAGACAATGACTGCTGTTTCAAGGGGCTCACGTATCGCAATAGATGACAGCGCAAAGATTATCAGGCCATTCATCTGGTGGACTAATACTAAGGATAACATCATTGACGTTGATTTATCTATTGCTGTTTTTGCTGATGACTGGAATTGTCTTGAGCATGTATCATACTCAAATCTTAAATCAAGCAGGTTTGGAATCTGCCACTCTGGTGACATTACAAACGGCGGGCCTGTTGATGGAGAAGGTGTGGCTGAGTTTATCGACCTTGATATTGAGAAAGCTTTATCTGCAGGCGCAAGATACGCGGTATTTAATGTGTATAATTTTTCAAATGAGAACTTTTCAAAGATGGAGCATGCAGCTTTTGGTTTTATGACAAGAAATGATATGAAGATCGGGGAAATCTTCGAGCCATCTACAGTAAAGCAGCGTATGGACCTCGCATCAGCAACAACTACATGCATTCCGGTCATTTTTGACCTTAAGGAAAGAGTATTTGTATGGTGTGACATGGCGCTTACTGCTGACCATGTAAGGGCTGGCTACGGCGGCATCAATGTGGAGAGTAATCTGCCATCAGTAGTTGTTACCTGTAAGGCCATGGTTGATATTAAAAAGCCAAATCTGTATGACCTGTTTACATTAAATGCTAAGGCAAGAGGTATTATCACTGACAATCCGGATGAAGCAGACATAAGATTTGGTCTTGATGATAGCTGCGATGTGAAACCAAGCGATATTGATGTTATCGTGGGCAAATATCTATAGACAGTCTTTTTGAGAAAAGGACTTATAGGGAGTGCGTAACTGCACTCCTTATTTTTGTGTAGAAACACATATTTTAGGATTTTCTTATAGAAATGTATACAAAATGTTGTTATGTATGTTGACTGAGACACTATATATTGTATAATTAGTTTGTGAAGCATAAAAATCCATATATATAATTTATGAACAATATACTAATTAATAACGGAGGATAAAAATATGAAAAATTTATTAGAATTTTTTAAAGAAGAGGAAATTTCATTAAATGATTTTCTTAAAGTAACAAAAATGGTAGCATTTAAGCTTTTGATTTTTATTGTGGTGTCATTAATATTTAATGTAACCTGTGACGGAATTAAAGATTATTTGCTTATACCACGTAATGCAGAAATTGCGCATAATTTTGTTATATGTGCTTTTATTGCATACGTGGCTCAAGCGTTTGTATGGGATTATATTGTAAACCATTCTAAAGATCCCGAAGAATGGATTGGTTTTCATGTTGTTGCATATAAAATTGTAACTGCAATATTATATATTGCAGCAGCAATAGCATTTACATATGTCTATTCTGGAACTACGGATCATTTTATAATGATATTTGCAGTAGCATCAGGTGTCATTATGATTATAAATGCTTTTATTTCTGCTGTTCAACATGTACAGTATGATCGTCAGCAGGAAAAGTCCAAAGAGAAGGAATCTACAGGGTTATCTATAAATAATAAGGAAGTTTTTTATGGTGATAAAGTCTGCACTTCTGATGGTGTTATTTATTATGTCGTAAAAAGTGTTATTTATTGCAAACCAACACTCTGTAAAGTAACAGAACGCCATTGGGTTGCTGACCCTTGGAAGTTTGAGCGTATGATCAAAAATCATGAGCTTTTTCTTATTGAAAATTAAACGCTAAAGAACAGTCAGTAGCGACTGTTCTTTTTCTTTGCCTCCAAAAACCATATTCATACTGTTACTAATAAATTGTCATATAAGAATAAAGGAGGAAATAATTATGGCAACAATTAACGGATATGGAATCGAATTAACAACAGCAGCGGGTTTTTCTTATGAGAAGTATAAAAACTTCATCAAAAACCATATTGCAAATCTCGAGGAAAAAGCTGAAAAATCTGAGGCAGCTGAATGGGTACTTAAAGGCTGTAAAGATTATTTAGCATCTGACGATTTAACAAATGCTGATGTATGCCTTAATTCTGGCATTGCTACACCGGCAGCTTTTCTGTCGAACATTATGTTTCTTGAGACGGGTATCAGATTTTCTGCTTACAATGATGCAGAGGATTATGACATTTCAGCAGGCACTGTTATGTTTGAGGAAAACTTCCCATGGCTTATGACGGAGTTTGAACGCAATATGACAAAGCAGGTCCTTGACGATATTTTCGTTAAGTACATTGCTGAGCTTGGCATGGATATAAGTCCTGATAATATCTGTGTTGACACAGGTATTTAGAAAAGGGGAATATCTATGACAAAAATAATCAGCATTGAAGCCAGTAAATATTCTATTGAATATGATCCGGCTAAACAGTGGGACTATCATATTAAGAGAGGCCGTGAGGATCTGTCAAAGGAACTTAAGTCAAATGTCATGAACGACTTGGTCTTTTGTCTCACTGAGAACATTGAAAAAGGTGTTGTCCTTGATGGTATCACTGTAAGCGAGAAATAGGTAGAATAAACGAAAAATAGACTGGTACATTTGTATCGGTCTATTTTTTTTATAAAAACTCCATATTTATTCTGTATTTCATCAACAAAAATATTAAATATAAAGGAGGAAATGAACTATGAAATATTATATCAGAACACAGACAACTGTAAAGGAACGTGACCGTGGCAAATGGTGGATGGACAGCGATATGATCTGCCCGAAAACTATTGAAGCTGATAATCTGCCACAGCTTCTTGAACTCTACAGAGAGGCAGTATCGGATATGGTAAGCATATCAGACAACGCCATTAAAAATAAGAATGCCATGTATATTGACCTGCCAAATGGCGAGTACAAGCAGGTTGGCTATGTTATAACGGGCAAGACTTATTTTGAGGACCGGGATATTAATTATTCAAAAGAACATTATATTGACGTGTGGGTTCATATTGATGAACTGCGCGATGTAGATTTTTCTGAGTGTCCGGGCAATTCACTGTAAACGCATAAGAACATCTGATTTTTCAGGTGTTCTTTTCTTTTATGTGTTCAAAATCCAACTTTATTATGATTTTTATATACAAAATAATAATAAAGGAGGACGAAAATATGAAAATCAATAAAGTGTTATTAATTCAGCAGGTCGAGGAGAACAAAGTAAGGTATATTTTTGAACTTGCAGATATGCCAAGATTCGTCAGTAACTGTGGATTGTATTACCCTGTAGAGGCAGTTCATTATGCAGCATCCATTGACATAATTGATGAGCGTATTGTTGGACAGTGTTTATTTAATGTATGTGATGTGACTGGGCATATTCGTGACTACAAATTTAGTTCAGAAGAGGCTCGTATCACTGCTGTTAATGTGCTATGTCGTTTTATAAACAGAATGGCACCGGTTTTTCCGATTGTTGGCAATAATAAAACTTATACCTTTGATGAGTATGAGGATCTTGTAAAGACAACTGTTAGATTCTCTTACATTCCGTCACCGCTTATGACATTCGGGGTGCCATTTGGTGTTACATATACTGGCGGAACCGTAACAGACATCAGGGGCTTTTCTGACAATACTCTGTTTACAGGACTTCATGGTGAGCATATGCTTAAGTCTGGTAACAGACTGTACGTAGAATGCGGGCATTTGGGAAGCATTTCTGTACCAGCAATTAAGAGCTGCTGGTCAAGCCATAAAATTAATGACAATCCGCAGTCGTGGACATTCATTGTCTCTAAAACAGAGCAGCTTCAGGATTATTCAGGCGACAGTATTAAAGCACGCATAGAAGACAATCTGAAATCTGGCGGAGTAAATGCTGACGAGATTTGTGCACTTCTTGAAAAATATAGCGGATATTTTGATGTCTGTGATGACATTCTTAAGGTGTTTGCAAAACAGCCGGTAAATCCTGCTGAAAAACGAACTGTTGCAAAAAGCATTACCCTCAGGGTGATGCAACAGATTATTTTGAATGCTGTATATTCCATGGACTCAGACAAACTGAAAGAGGTTTATAAAGACTTCACACGTCAGATCACGGTTCTTAGCGTAAGTGTTCCTTTCACTGAACATATCTCAATGAAGATTGTTCTCAATGTGGACAACAAGGAAGGATATTTTTATTCCTTTGCTGTATTGCTCTGCGATGGGGAGGAAGTATTTCAGTCTGCTATCCGGGATCAGTTCTTGGGTGAATGGAAAATTACCTACAATAATGTCGTATACAAAGCAGTTGTTTGTGGCAGAGATTTGTAAACGAATAAGAGCATCTGATTTCAGGTGCTTTTATTTTTAGTAAAACTCATATTTATCCTGTAATTTATTGTTAATTGTATAAAGGAGGAATTGAATATGAAATTACAACTATTGCCATGGCAAAAGAGCAAAGAGGAACTTTTGAACAAATGGAATGAGATCAATCGTGATTATGGTCCGTGCGGAGAAGCGATGCTTATTATTCCCAGAAAGGATGATGTTCTGCTTGTAATGTTCCTTATTACAGATGATTTTGATCGTGATGACGACGAGGATGAAGATGAGGATAAAATCCAGATTTCTTATTCTGTTGGCTTCTATGAGGGTGGAGATGATTTGAGCGCTGACATTGAAACCTATGATGGTGGATTTGTAAGTTATCTTGCCAGCAAAGGTACAGGTCTTGAAACTATTGTGCAGGAACTTGCTGATTTCTGTGATGATAGGGATGAGACAAGATTTGGAGAGGATTATTATATTCTTAGTATGCAGTAAACAAATTAAAAGAGACCGCTTGTTGCAGTCTCTTTTTTTTATTTTTCTTTGGACAAAAATCGAGTTTGGAATATTATATATGTGTAAAGCAAAACTTTGTTTTATTCATAGATTTTTGCAAGGTATCATAAGAAAGGGTGCTTTGCAAATACACCTCCTTTATATAAGATATAGCGGCAGCTGGGGCGAAATGGCTGTCGCATTTTTTTTTGTAAAAATTTACGTCAATATCTGGACAAAATTAAAAAATGGAATACTATATATAGTGTAAGGAACAATTGTAGTCATAAATCCCTTACACTTTCCGTTCTTAAAATGTCTGCTAGGGCAGACGCGGGAACCTCCTTTATTATTATATAAGCGGCAGCCTGATCGGATTTGAGGCTGTCGTATTTTTTTTTGATATTTTTTCATAATTTCTTTGGACAAAAATTAAATTGTAAATATTATATAGGTGAATTGCTTTTCTAAATTATTTTTAATTTGGACTCTGGCGGGCAGACTAATATGGTCTGTCTGTCAATTAAAATGTCTACTGGTGTAGATAATTATATTCTAGGTTGCTTTCATAATTGAAACTGTAAACAGAATGTCTACTAAGGTAGATCCTTTGATCATCTATTCTTCATGTTTGGTTGATACTGTGAGCGAAATGTCTACTGGTGTAGATAAAGATGCTAATATTTATAGAACAGTTGTTGAAGCGGTAAGAAAAAATACTACTAAAGTGGGTTCTAAAATAGGTGGATCAAATGACCTAGGGATTGAAGCTAGAAATGTCTACTGGTGTAGATATAGAGAGTATGTTTTTTATTCACGGCTGTAAACGAAATACTTACGGTGTAAAGTGCAGCAATAAAAAACAAGTAAGGAGAAAGCTATGAACATAAATCTTGTATCCCTGTGGGATGAGATTAAAGATAAAAAGATAGTGGTATATGATTTGGAAACAACCGGGTTTAAGTCAAAGAATACCAGAATATTGTCGTTTTCAGCAATCAGGTATCAGGTAAGTGAACATGGCATGGATGAAATTGACAGACGGAACATGTTTTTGAATCCAATGATGACCATTCCTGCATATATCACTGCTGTTAACCATATTACAAATGAAAAGATTGCTGACTGTCCAACGGAATATGAAGCTGGTGCCGAAATATTGAGTTATCTTAATTCAGCAGACTTTGTTTCAGGTTATAATAATGCGAATTTTGATGATGGACTTGTGAATGAAATGGCAAGACGAATTGGTTTTGGCAAGTGGATCCCAAAGAATGAAATTGATGTCATGATACTTGCAAAAGCAGTTCTTACAAAGCAGGATGTACCAAACTTCAAACTGGGTACGCTGGCAGAATACTTTCATGCAGATGTCGGACTGGAGTTTCATAACAGTATTGATGATGTAATTGCAACATCAAGGGTTTTATGGGGACTTGTTAACAAATGCAGGACTGATGAGCATGATGAGGGCTCTGTTGTCAATGCGTCGCTTGAAACAGACAATATAGAAGTTTCTGATGAAGACATTTATTCGCAACATGTAGCAGTGCTTCCTGTTAATGACAACAGCAATTCTGTTTCTGAGCAGGTGAAAGCTGCAGTTGTTGATGAAAGAAAGCCGGTAATGCTCGATCCGTCAAAGTGGAAAACTTTCAGCAATGAAGATTTAATTGATGCACCTGTAGAAACAAAATGTAAAGTTAAAAATGATCCGCTTACGGCAGTACTGTGGGAAAAGAATGGTTACAGAAGGCTTTATATCAATAATTCTCTTAATCATCCGGTTTATTATGATGTAAAACTGCGTAGGTGGCAGTATAATTTTGATGAAGACGAACGCATGATAAGCAGAATAGATGACGAGTATGATGTTGACGAACTTGTCAGAAGAAGAAAATACAGCTTTACGGCATAAGGAGAGTGCGATATGGCAAAGAAACAGGTGGTTTCGGAAGAGGAGAGCAGACAATATGTTCCGGAACCGGATAAGAGAGATTTGTTCACGGAAAGAATGAATAAAAAGGGATACAAAGTAGATAACAGTAGCGGGACGCCCATAGTGAAATGCAGTTCCCGCGAAGAAATGGAAAATGTCAAAAAGGATTTGGGAGATATACCATTTAGTTTTGGTTTCAGGTTCCCGGAGTGATTATTATGCAGGTTAAGATTAAAAAATCAACACTTTTAAAACATGTCTTTCTTAAGGACATGTCAGTATCAATATCAACTCTGTCTCTGTTTTCTATTGGCTTTATATGCCTTGAGCGTGGAATAAGGAGCTTGATAGGACTTTATGATGATGGAATACAGTTTATCATGTATTTTACAAGCGGACTTATGCTTACACTTATGGGGTTCATGGAAATAACTATCATCGAAATTGACCTTGAAAATAGAGCAGAAGAGGCGTATGAAAAGAAGAAGCGTATGCAGGAAAGAAAAGCCCGTGAAAGGAAAGCTGCCAAGAAAGAACGTCGTGAGATGGCGGAAATTGATGCAGCAATAGAGCGGCAGAAACAGAAAAATGCCGGGTAAATGTTTATTTCGTTTGGACAAATCCTTTTTTGTAAATACTATATATATAAGTAATTACAGGGAAGGAGATTATCATTATAAAATCAGTGGCGAAAATTCACAGGCCTGTTTGTGGGAGTAGTCAGTGATAAAGAGAAAATAAGATTTATGGTAGAAAATATAGAAAATATAAAAACAGCTATTAAGTTTAATAGTACAAATGGCAAATCTCAATTAATGAAGTATTTTTTAGAACAATATAAACCAACTAAAATTGTAATACAGGAATTTCCATGTTCATTTAATGTAGAGAATAAGCAGGTATAAAATTATGGATACACAGAAAACAGTAAGAAAATATTTATGGTATGACTTAATTGCAAATTTATGCTTTGGATTGGTTACAATGATCAATAGCTTAAGCAGCATAATAAAAACAGATGCATTAAAGACTGTTGTTAGTACGGCTGGTCTCATTAATGTTATCATTTTTGTAGTTTTTACCATAAAAGGACGCAGACTTGTAAGCAAATATTATGACAGTGAACTTAATAAGATGGGCATATCTATGCCAAAAGTCGGAGATAAGAATTTTCAAGAGCTTTTAAATAAGACTCAGGAAAAACTTAAAAACTGTTCTGTTGATGGACTTGCTGACAAAATGTCTAATGATTACATGAAGTACAACATGATATTTACAGCCATGACAATGTTTTTTATGCTTTTTCAGATTTCTCAGATGATGATGCAGAATATAAGATTTGAACTTTTGCTTGCATTTACAATAGTATTAGAATGCGGATTTATATTTAATATGACTTTAGAATATAAGTTTTCGCAAAATATAAAAGAAGACAACAATGATAAAGAACAAAAGAGTCCTCAAACGGACAAATAAGATAGAATTTACAGGTATAAATTTATGGATACGCAGAAAATAGTAAGAAAATATTTATGGTATGATTTAATTGCAAATTTGAGTTTCGGACTGGTTGCAATGCTTAATAGTTTAAATAGTTTAATAAAAACAGATGCATTAAAAACGGTTGTTAGTATAGCTGGTTTCATTAATACTATCATTTTTATAGTTTTTACTGCAAAAAGCCGCAGACTTGAAAGCAAATATTATGACAATGAACTTAACCAAATGTCTGATGATTACATGCGATACGATTTGATATTTACAACTATAACACTGCTTTTTATGTTTTTTCAGATAATAAAGCTGAATATAAGATTTGAAATTCTGTTTGCACTTACAATAATATTGGAATTCGGGTTTATATTTAATACGACCTTAGAATACAAGTTTTTACAAAATGCGAAAGGAGATGATAATAATGAAGAACAGAAAAGTTCTCAAGTGGACAAATAAGTACAGCGGTGAGACAGGCTATGTAGGAACTGTTTCCAAGAAGAAAGGTTATTTTACAAACGAGCCGGATGTCTTGAAATAAGACTACCGCAATCCCACTGGCTTTAGCCGGTGGGTTAAGGCAACCAAAAATCAGAAATTCACATTATTTTCGTTTGTAAATATAGGAAGAAATGCTGAAAAGATATATAGAAAATCAAGGTTGAGAA
>UMJI01001698.1_pt1 | contig 11118 bp, 9 predicted proteins | sample 1965991 | NCBI WGS metagenome assembly UMJI01 (sample SAMEA4836140, study PRJEB28245) | human gut metagenome | biome: gut microbiome; material: fecal sample | place: Denmark | collected 2008
CGTGATCACAATGCAGCATTGAATATTCTGGAAAAAGGATTCCAGAAACAACAAAAAGCCCAGCCCAAAGGCTTGACTCATTCCTATGGCAACCTGGGAATGTAAAAGGCATCGGTAATTAGATAGTCACTGACCAGACAACTACGGCTGTTTGGTCAAACCATCTGTATCTATGCAAATTGTGGTTCAGATACTCAATATAAGGGTGTCTGCTCACAAGCCATCGACTTTAGCCGATGGTGGTTGACACGAGGACATAGGCATTGTTTTAAGTTCGAAGGAATTTCCTGATTTGAAGAAATTCAAAGGACAGCGATTGATTACGACAGACGGAACGACGCTTTTGGGAGCAGATGACAAGGCCGGAGTTGCCGGATTGCTTGGGGCGGTCAAATATCTTAAGGAACATCCTGATTTTGAACACGGAGCTCTGTATTTGGCATTCGGTCCGGATGAGGAAATCGGTCAGGGTGCCAAGAGATTTGATGAGACCGAATTTCCGGTCGAATTTGCCTATACGCTTGACAACGGTCAGCCGGGCGAAATCGAATATGAAACGTTCAATGCTGCTTGGGCACAAATCGAAGTTGAAGGAACGGCCGTTCATCCTGGGGATGCATATGGTCTGATGGTTAATGCGGCTTTGATTGCAAATGAAATCGTCAGTGCGTTGCCGCAAGACGAGGTTCCGGAAAAGAGCAAGGATCATGAAGGATTTATTTTGGTAAACGAGTTTGATGCCACTGTTGATCATGCGTATCTCAGCATGATTATTCGCGATTTCGACACTGAAAAGTTCTTTGCCAAACAGGAGTTTTTGAAAGAACTGGTTTCAAAAATCAATGCGCGCTATGACAAACCGCGCGTTACGTTGAAATTTACCGAACAATATCGGAATATCGGTGATACGATCAAGAAAAATCCTTATATTGTCAACTTGGCTATTGATTCGTACAAAAGGCTCGGGTTTGAAGTTAAAATTGTTCCGTTCAGGGGAGGAACCGACGGAAACTTCTTTACGCAAAAAGGAATTCCAACTCCAAACCTTTTTAATGGCGGTAACAACTTCCATGGGCAGTACGAATATGTCACGACTGAGGCAATGGCTACAGTTTCAAAGACGATTTTGACAATCGTTGAAGAACACGTTTTGCAATCTCAAAGCAGGAACATGACGCCGTTGCCTTAAAGCGAAGAACGATTTTTTTGTAAGGGATAACGGCAAAAATTTGAAAAAGATAAAAGCAGACAGGTTTTTGATGATTTGAAAACCTGTCTGCTTTTTCATATCTTTATTTCTTGTCCCTTACCTTAATTCTGAAAACTTGGGCCATCCCTCCTTTTGTGTGCATTCAATGATGTTGATTTTTTTGAACGTTTCAATCATGTCTTTTTCATTAGGACTCAGGTTTCTTTCTTTGGCATAGGCTAAAAAGTAATCAAGCGATAAGATGTCTTGTGGCAAAGGACACAGATTGTATTCTCCTTCATCCAAGTGCATGGCGACGGTTGCCGGAATGATGGTGCTTCCGATTCCTTTGGCCGATAAAGAAGCAATCGTCTCGATATTCGTGCTCTCAAGAACGATGATGGGGTTAGTCTTGAATTTGTGAGTCAAAAAATTGATTTGTTGCCTGATGGCTGAACCGGCACAAGTCAACAGCAGCGGTTCCTGCAAAAGTTTTTCAATGTCAACGGATTCAATGTTGACAAATTTTTGATCGGGATGATAGTATTTTGAAGTTTTTGGAATCATAAAGTAGTAAGGTTCATGTCCTCTGACTTCGCACTCGAGCTGTGGCCCGACCGTTGCCGGGGTTTGCCCGATATAAAAATTGATCTGTCCTTTAATGGCTTTTTCAACGGAAATTTCAGGTGAAGCTTCTTCAAGTTCGATTTTAACGTCAGGATGGTTTTTAATAAACTTTGGCAAAAACTGCGGCAAAAGAAAACTTCCGAGAGTCGACAGCACGCCGATTTTGATGACAGAGTTCTTTTTTTGAGTGAATTCGTTCAATTGATTTATGAAGTTGTTCGTGTGTTCGACGTTTTCGGTCAGATATTTATAGTAAAGGCGTCCGGCTTCCGTCAGACGGATCTGATTATTCCCGCGATCGATGATTTTGACTCCGATGTGCTTTTCGGTTTTTTTGACAACTTGTGTCAGGTATGGCTGTGAAATGTAAAGATCTTCTGATGCTTTAGTAAAACTGTTGTACTTTAGCAGGCTGTCAAGGTATTGAAGAATGGTGTTGTCATTTAAGATGGCCATTGGTAAGCTCCTTCCTTATAACTTAATAGTTATTATCTTATTGACAGATAAGCGGTTGACAAAACATACCCATTGAATTAACAATAAAATTGTACTACAAACGGATGCTTTTGTCAGTCAATTTGGAACTAAAGTCCAAGAAACAATGCGTATTAGATTACTGCGAGAACGTTATCCGTTGTTTATTGCTTTTTTGTTATAGAAGAAAGAAATGCCCGAAAAAAACTTGCGGCATTGTCGAAACGTCAGTCAAAGAATCTGCCAACCGTCTGCTTTTACAATACATGAGACGCTATTTTGCAGCCGAATCCGAAATTGGAATTTTTGAAACATCCGGGATACTAATGTTTGATAAGCCAAAATCAAAAGTTGCACTAGCAGCAATCAAAGAGCTCAGCGATAAAATCGTGGCAGCTGACGGGGCATCATTGCAATGCCAAATATGATTGATTACTCCGCTCCGGTGGACTTGCTGAACGTTTTTTAATGGCTGGCATACACAAGCCGCGCATTTAAATTCACCTTTTTCTAATATTATTTGCTATAATAGAAATGATAGGTAAATGTATTAAAAAACACTTGTGCCTATAGCAGATGAAACAGGAAGTGAATATTCGTGAAAAAAGAGCTTAGACAAGCTAAGATTGAACAGTTGATTACCAAGCAGATAATTTCAAATCAGGATGATCTGTTAAAGGCTTTAAAGAAAGCGGGAATTTCAGCTACTCAGGCAACGATCTCGCGTGATATTCGCGAAATGCAGATTGTTAAGCAGCAAGACGGCGATGGTCATTTGCGTTACGTTGTCTTCAAGGAACAAAATCAAGCCGAGTGGCTCAGACTTTATAAGGCAATTTATGATTTTGTGATCGAAATTACTCAAGTCGAATTTGTCAATGTCGTTAAGACGATGCCAAGAAATGCAAACGTTTTGGCGGCAATAATCGATGATTTGAAACCTGAATGCGTTGCCGGAACGATTGCCGGCTATGATACGCTGGTAGTAATCAGTCCCTCCGCAGATGCTGCTTTAGAGTTCAAAAAGATGGCTATTGAACATATCAATCATGATGCGATCGGAATCGCGCCTGAAGATGATTAAGTTTCTCTTATAAAACTCCTTTTATCAGAGCAAATGTGATAATATTTCTTAAGTATAAAAGAGCATGGAAGAGGATCTGAATGGACAAATCTTTTTTTAAAAAAATAACAGAATCGCTTAAACGGTTTTTGAGTTTGTTTGGAAGCTGGTTTAAGGAAAAATGTCATCGTTACCAAGTGATCAGATGGTTCATCGTGGTATGTTTGAGCATTTTTTTAGCAACAAGCATTTATTTGATTTACGTAGCCAAGACAGCCAACGTCAAGGGCCTCGAGAATGCCTTGGAGAGACCGACGACGATTTATGACAAAGACGGTGACAGGGCAGGATATCTGTATTCTCAAAAAGGGACATGGGTTTCTCTTGACAAGATTTCGCCAAATGTTGCCGATGCGGTTTTGTCAACTGAAGATCGCAATTTTTACCATGAATACGGCTTTTCCATCAAGGGGATGGTGCGCGCGCTATTGCTCAATCTGAAAAATAGGATCATGGGCAGCAGCGATATTGCGGGCGGAGGAAGCACGTTGACGCAACAGCTTGTCAAAAATGCCTTTTTATCGCAAGAGCAAACAATTTCCAGAAAGGCCAAGGAAATTTTCATTGCGATGCAGGTTGAAAATACGTACAGCAAAAAGCAGATTTTGGCGATGTATTTAAACAATGCGTATTTTGGAAACGGTGTTTGGGGCATTGAGGATGCGTCAGAAAAATATTTTGGCGTTCATGCTTCGCAGCTGACGGTTCCGCAAGCGGCAACAATTGCCGGAATGCTGAAAAATCCGAACGGATATAATCCAAAAGATCACCCGGCAGAATCAAGACAAAGGCGCAACGTTGTCTTGACTTTGATGAAAGACAATGGCAAATTGACTCAGGAGCAGATGAAATCGTATCAAGACAGTCCGATGATTACAAGCGATAATTATCAGTACGATTCGGGGTATCGTTATCCGTATTTCTTCGATGCGGTCATTGACGAAGCAATCAAAAAATATGGTCTTAGCGAAGAAGACATCATGAATCGCGGATATAAGATCTATACGACGCTTGATCAAAACTATCAGTCAACGATGCAAACAGATTTTGCCGACAGTTCGCTTTTTCCTTATGATGCGGATGACGGGACTCGCGCGCAGGGGGCTTCGATTGCCATCGATCCAAAGACAGGCGGCGTAACGGCTTTGGTGGGCGGCAGAAACGACAGTCATGTTTTTCGCGGATACAATCGCGCAACGCAACTCGTTCGTTCGCCTGGATCGACGATCAAGCCTTTAGCCGTCTATGCTCCGGCTCTTCAGCATGGCTATCATTATGATTCGATGGTTGAAGACAAGCATCAAGCTTATGGTTCCAATAAATACAGTCCTAAGAATGCGACGGGGACGTATCAAGGCAAAATCATGCTTTATCAGGCTTTGGCCGAAAGCAAAAATACGACTGCAGTATGGTTGTTGAATAAAATCGGAGTCTCGGAGGGATATCGTTCAGCCGAAAAATTCGGGTTGAAACTATCAGATTCCGATAAAAACCTGAGCCTTGCTTTGGGCGGATTGGAAAAAGGCGTCTCTCCAATGACGATGGCATCTGCCTACTCTGCATTTGCCAACGAAGGCGTGAAGTATGATGCGCACTTTATACGAAGAATCGTCGATGCTTCCGGAAAAACGATTGTTGACGAAGAAGATGCTGATTCGACCAGAGTGGTTTCGGAAAAAGTCGCCAACGAGATGACAAGCATGATGATTGACGTTTATAAAAACGGAACGGGGGTTTCTGCAAAACCGTACGGCTATACGATTGCAGGAAAAACCGGTTCGACTCAGGGAAACGGAGTTGATCCAACCGCAGCCGATACTGACAGATGGTATATCGGCTATACGCCGGACGTTGTTTTGGCAACTTGGGTCGGGTTCGATTCAAATAAAAATTCGATTGAAAATGCCGGTACCAGAGGCGGCGCAGCGTTGTTCAAGTCGGAAATGGAAGGCATTTTGCCGAAGACGAAGCAAAGTCAATTTAAAGTCAAGGCAGCATCGACCTTGGCATATGAAAATATAAGCAGCAGTTCAAATCTTTGGGATTCGATTAAAAATGCCGGAGCCAACATTGAAAAATCAGGTTCCGGAATTAAGCAAAAAGTCGACTCATGGATTGATGCCGGCAAGCAGAAATTACAACAGATTTTCGGAAATTAACGGAGGGATCAGCATGATCAATATTTACGATACGGCCAACCAGATGGAGCAGGATTTAAGAAAGACCAGTCAATACCAGGAGCTTCAGACGGCTTATGAAGCCTTGAAAGCTGATGAGACGGCTTTTAAGTGTTTCAATGAGATTCATTCTTTGCAAGAAGAACTTCAAAAAAAGCAAATGTCTGGACAAAAGCCGACTGAAGACGATTTTAAGAAACTTCAGGATTTAGGCAAAGAAGCAGACGGATATGAGACTTTGCAAACGCTGATGCAAAAGGAGCAGTCTTTGAGCATGATGATGGATGAACTGAGCAAGATTATTTTTCGTCCGATTCAAGAACTTTACAAGGATTAATTACGGAGCGGGACATGGCTTTTTGTCTCGCTCTTGTTTTCGTGTTAAAGTAGTAAGGAACATACGAATCAGATGGAGGAAATATGACGAAAAAACTATATGACTATGACGTAGGCGAAAACGTTTCTTTGTTTGTTTTGATTAAAACATCGGAAACCAGGATTGCCAAAAACGGTAACAAATTTATTGCAATCAACTTTTCAGATAAATCTGGCGTAATCAGCGCCAAATTTTGGGATGCGTCCGCAAAAGATATTGAACAGTTCAAAGCTGGCAATGTCGTTTATTTGAAGGGAAAGCGCGAGAACTATCAAAATAATCCGCAGATCAAGATTGCTCATCTTCGTTTGGCAAAAGAGGATGAGCCAAGAGATCCGAGTCTTTATGTTCCGGATGCACCGGAGGAAACTCGCAAAATGAAAGAGGAACTGGAAGAGTATTTGGAGAAAATTGAAAACAAAACGTGGCATGACGTGGTCAAGCTGCTTTTTCAAGAAAATTCAGAGCAGTTTTTGGCTTTTCCTGCTGCCAAGTCAAATCACCATGCCTATTCAGGCGGATTAGCCTATCACACGCTTTCAATTTTACGCATGGCAGAAGCAGTTTCCGGAGAATACCCTGAGGTAAATAAATCTTTGCTGTATGCAGGTGCAATTTTGCACGATATGGGCAAGACGTTGGAGCTTTCAGGACCGGTAGCAACGACATACACTCTTGAAGGAAATCTTCTCGGACATATCGTTTTGATTGATGAGCAGATTGTCTTGGCAATGAAAAAACTAGACGTTGATTTGAATTCTGAAGATGCAGTTTTGTTGAGACATATGATTGTTTCGCATCACGGTTTGCTTGAGTATGGTTCGCCGGTTAAGCCGCTTTTGCTTGAGGCCGACGTTCTTCATCAGCTTGACAATTTGGACGCTTCGATTCAAATGATCAGAAATTCGGTCTCAAGAACTGAAGGCGGAGCTTTTACTGAAAGGCTTTTTGCAATGGATGGAAGAATGTTCTATCATCCGAAAGTCAAAGAAAAAAACGATTAAAATTAAATTGCTGTTTTGATTTCATGATTTTGAAGCGATTAGGATATGCTAAAATGCCCATGACATGGAAAGGGTGATTTCCTGTCACGGGCATTTTTTATTTTATCTTAAAGTCGCTTGGGGGCAGATAAAGTTGTTTATAATTTGAATTTATCTGTTTCTTCTCTGAGAGTTGCCGAAATATCGCGGAGGTCGGAAACATGTTGCGTAAATTCGTCCATCGTTGCGAGAACTTCTTCCGAGTTTGCTGAAACTTCTTCTGTACCGGCAGCATTTTCCTGGGTTGAAGCAGAGATGTTCTCGAGTCCCTCAAGAACTTTATTTTGAACTTTTTCGATATTTCCGCTGGCTTGTTTGACATTGGAGATGCCGTCTGCCATTGATTGATTGCGTTTAAAGACTTCCATAGTTGACTTGATTGCTTTCTGAATGAGTTTGGACTGCTTTTGTCCTCCTTCAAGCGAGGCATTCGTTTGATCGACCATGCTGCTTGATCGTGCTTGGATATCGGCAATGATTGCTTCAATTTCCTTGGTTGATGCAGCGCTTTGTTCTGCCAGCTTGCGGATTTCTGCGGCAACGACCGAGAATCCTTTGCCTGCCTCACCGGCACTCGCAGCCTCAATTGAAGCATTTAAGGCAAGCAGGTTGGTTTGGCGAGAAATTTCGTTGATGACGTTGATGATTTTGGTAATGTCTTGGACGTTGGCATTCATTTCTTCAACGCTGTGCATCAATTTTTCCATGGAACGCAGTTCTTCTGACCAGCTGCTGTTGACTTTATCCATCGTGTTCATATTTTCTTGATTGATTTCTGAGCTTTGTTTTGCTTCTTCATTCATGCTAATGACGTTTGTGTGAAGCTGATCGATAATTTCTGAAAGTTCTTTCAGTTTTGTTACGCTTTCTTGTGTTTCTTCGGCCTGTGAACTTGTGACGTCAGCAATTCCGGTGATGGTTTGAGATACTTCTTCAGTAGCCTTTCCGGTTTGTTTGGAAAGCTCAAGCAATGAATCGGACATTTGCGCAACGTTTTTGCTTTGCTTTTGAACATTATGAATCAGTTCAACCATTGATTTGACCATCATGTTGTATGCATAGACGATCTGACCGAATTCATTGCCATCCTTTGCTGGAACAAACAATTTTCTGCCGAAGCGCTCTGCTCCTGAAACGTCATTTCCGATATCTTCTGGAACGAGTGAAAGATTTCCTTTAGCACTGGATGCAAAGACGTCGACAAAATGTTTTGTGCCGGAACGCAGAGCTTTTTTGATGAATCCTGATAAAACGACGATGATGAACATGATAACGAATGCCATGATGATAATCCAGTTTTCAAGATTATAGCGTTCACGGTACAGATCATTTCGGGCAACGGCTGCTACTGCCCATGAATTGCTGCCTTTTGCTCCCTTATCGTAGTAGACGTCGGCAATTGCGGCGTTGGGATTCAATAAACGTAAGATGCTTCCCGAATTTTCTTCGGTACTGCTGAGGTATTCTGCTTTACCGTTTGAAACTCTGATATAGCCTTGTCTTGTCGGAGCATTTTTAATTGTCTTGAAGACGGAATCGTTTGAATGCATTGATTTCGGTCGGAATTTTTTTATTGATGTCGCTGCTCGTAGTATCTCTTGAGGCCAGGACCCGTGCTGATTTTGAAACAAGTGCGACGCGTCCCGTGTTGCCGACTTTCATTTTTTTAACGACAAATTCGATGTTTTTGTATGTAATTTCAAGACTGACGACGCCTAGCTGATTGCTTTGATTACGAACCGCAATGGCACAGCTCTTAACGTAACTGTCGGTTTGGTCATCGAGGTATGGGCTTGTCCAAATGATTTTGCCTTCGTTGTTGACGGCTTTTTTATACCATTCGGTATTTTTGGCATTGGTATAGGTTTCTGATTTTGTCGTGCTTATGGCGTGATTTTTTGAATCCACGAATGTTGCTCCGACGATGTCCTTATTACTGTTTGCAACAAGCTTTAAGATGCCGCCGATTTGGACTGCGTCAAATTTTGATCCGTTGAGCATCGTTCCCTTTGCGACAGATTCGAGCGTTGAAGCTGTTTGGGTATTCAGTTTCAGACTTTCGTTTTGAATGATTCCGACGGAACTTGTCTTGGTCGTGTTGTTTCGGTTGATCAAGACATTCGAGAACGTGAGATAGGAGACGGCGAATATAATGAGGACGGGAATGAAACTGCAAAAAATAAGCAGCTTGACTAAAGTATGAGCAATCGATTTGTTTTTGCTCTTTTTTTGAATATGATTCATGAATAATCCTTTCCTTTCAGTTTGTTTCATGTTTGATTGGTGTATTTAACAACCTACATTTTACATAATCGGATGAATGGTGTTTATCTTTAATATCTTCAATTAAATCTAATTTAAGCAGAATGTATATTGCGGTATGTATAATTGTTTTTGGTACAACTTAAAATGTTTAGATTAAATTAAAATAATAAATTTTTGGATTCAAAATGATGTTTGACCTAAAGCCAACTTAATTCAATACCAAATTGCATGGAACTGACAAATTTCGGATGACAACATTTTCATGAAGTGTCTGTTTTTGTTCAATCGCGTAAAATGGTTGGAGGAAAATTTAACAATGCGTGCGCACATGGGGATTCTTTTGGGATGAACAGTTCGAATGAAAAGTTGATGCTTCAAAAATAAATTCGGTCAAGTGGGACGTCAAAGACTTTGAACTTCCGATGTGAGTTGCGGACATGGATTTTAAGGGCAATCACAATTGATGTTTGCATTTATCGGAAAATATCGAAAAAATTCGTCAAACACTTGTATTTCAGCTATTATTCAACTATTATTATGTAAAAGACACTCTGAAAATGTGAAACGAGGTATGATTATGAGCGAAAAGTTAAGAGTCGGTGTCATCGGGGCTACCGGGATGGTAGGACAACGTTATATTTCTTTGTTGGAAGACCATCCGTGGTTTGACGTGACTTGCGTAGCAGCGAGTCCGAGAAGTGCGGGCAAAACTTATGCCGAAGCAGTCAAGGGACGTTGGCGCATGGATAAACCGATTCCTGAAAAAGTTCGAGACCTTGTTGTGCTGAATGCAAATGAAGTTGAAAAGGTTGCTTCGGAAGTAGATTTCGTATTTTCTGCCGTAAGCATGTCAAAAGATGAAATCAAAAAAATTGAAGAGGAATACGCAAAGACCGAAACTCCGGTTGTTTCGAATAACAGCGCTCATCGTTGGACGCCAGACGTTCCGATGATTGTCCCGGAAATTAATCCTGACCATACGGCCGTTATCAAGTACCAACGTGAACGCTTAGGCACAAAGAAGGGTTTTATCGCTGTAAAGCCCAACTGTTCGATTCAAAGTTATGCTCCGGCATTGTCTGCGTGGCTGAAGTTTGAACCTTACGAAGTGATTGCAACGACATATCAGGCAATTTCCGGTGCCGGAAAGACGTTTGCTGATTGGCCTGAAATGGAAGGAAACATCATTCCGTTTATTTCGGGCGAAGAAGAAAAGTCAGAAAAAGAACCGCTCAGAATTTGGGGACATGTCGATGATGCAAAAAAGGCAATCGTTCCGGCGGAAAGTCCGGTAATTACGACGCAATGCGTCCGCGTTCCTATTCTTTACGGGCATACGGCCGCTGCTTTCGTTAAGTTCAGACAAAATCCTTCGAAAGAAGAATTGGTGCAAGCATTGCTTGAATATAAAGGAGTTCCGCAAGAATTGGGACTTCCAAGCGCTCCTAAGCAATTTATCCAGTATATGACGGAAGATGATCGTCCTCAAGTCAAATTGGACGTAAACTTTGAAAAGGGAATGGGCGTTTCAATCGGACGTCTGCGCAAAGATAAGGTGTATGATTGGAAATTCATCGGATTGTCTCATAATACTGCCCGTGGTGCTGCTGGTGGCGCAATTGAGTGTGCTGAGCTTTTAAAAGCACAAGGATATATTACCAAAAAATAACATTAACTATTATCAAAATCTCGCAAGTGTTTTTGTTTTCACTGCGAGATTTTTTGTTTAGCAAGCAATATGTATCAATTACATATTTTTATTTATGAATCATATACATGATAACCTTTTTATTGATAATTATTTTTGAAAGCGTGCAAGGAAACACGTTCTTTTAAGGACGTGA
>UMJI01081097.1_pt1 | contig 11002 bp, 10 predicted proteins | sample 1965991 | NCBI WGS metagenome assembly UMJI01 (sample SAMEA4836140, study PRJEB28245) | human gut metagenome | biome: gut microbiome; material: fecal sample | place: Denmark | collected 2008
AAGAAACGTAGTCTTTCCACATCCGGACGGTCCAAGGATGCAGACAAATTCGCCCTCATTCATCGTAAAGTTTACGTTTTTGAGGACTTCATTTCCGTCCCCTTTTCCACCATTGTCATAGATTTTTGTCAGGTTCTGCACATCCAAAACGGGAGTTTTCCCCTTCTGCTCCTGTGTCATCTGCTCATCCCCCATTTCTTAAGTGTTATTTTTTCTATGGTGTGGAAAACTCCGTATTCTACTACAATTCCGATTACAATGATCACCAGAAGTGCTGCAAAAACACCGGCGATATCCACATTGGTACGCTTCATGAAAATAAACCATCCGATACCGGCTCCGGAACTGGTCGTTCCGAAGATCATCTCCGCACTGATCAGACCTCTCCACGCTCTCGCCCATCCGGTGCGGATACCGGAAAGAATATAGGAGAACGATGCCGGAATATAGATGCCGGTCACAAGTCCGAGTTTTCCAAGTCCCATATTTTCCCCGGATTCTATGTAGATCTGCGGCACCGCCCGAAATCCGTCCATAATGCTTCTGGACATTGGCCAGATGATCGAATGTACCACGATCAGGATGATCGTCCCTTCCCCGATCCCCATCCACAGGATTGCCAGCGGCAGCAGTGCCACACCAGGTATCAGGTCACACAGGGAAACGACCATATGGTAAATGGAATAAAACGTCTTGCTGACGATGGACAGTCCGGAGAGGATAAATGCCAGTACGATTCCGATCAGCAGCCCTTTTGCGATCAGGCTTAAGGAATAAAGCGTCATCGCTCCCAGCCCGTCCCGCGAAAATCCTTTGATCAGCGACTGAAATATCTTTCCAAGTGACGGAAACATCAGTTCTGGAAAGGAACCCATCTGATAGACGACCTGCCATACCACCAGAACAGCAACAATAAAAACAATCTGATTTCTTAAATTTTTCATCGTTCTCATCCTTATTCTTTCTTTTCCGACAGATCTTATCTTGCCGACTCTGTTGTGATTGCTTCAAAGGATTCCGGTGCACTGTCCACGAAATCATTCTCCGCCATAAAGTTTGCCATATCCATGACGCCCGGAAGTTTCATATCATAGACACATCCCGGATCCTGTAACCATTCCTGCATCGTTTCTGCCGTGACATCCTCTTTCTTGCAGAGAATATTTGCTGCTTCTTCCTGGTTGTTGTTGATGTAATCCATCGCTTCCTGCGTTGCATCCACAACTGCCTGATAGATTTCTGGCTGATTTTCATACAGGTCATCGGATACCAGACCAACGATAAATGCATTGCCTTCCGGCCATACCGAATCCAGGCTTTCTGCCTCTTTGATGTTGTCCTGTTCTTTTGCCTTGAAAATATAAGGTGCGGTTGTGAGCTGGCAGGCTACACTTCCGGACATCAGGGCAGTCATGCCATCCGGATGGGACATGGTCACCAGATTGTTGTCCAGTGCATGGGCATCGCCAAGCTCCTGCTTTGCGAGCATTGCCAGCAGAATATGCTGAATACTTCCGACGTTTACAACGGAAATCTTTTTATCATCTGTGATATCTTTTAACGAATGGATCGTATCCTCGTTTGTCAGCAGCTCGTTTGGCTGTGCTGCGATCGTTCCGTACATTTTGTAAGGAATCCCTGCCGTTACACCGGTAATGAACGGTGCGATCCCCATACATGCCACATCAATATCCCCGGATGCCATCCCTTCATTGATCGCCGATCCGGAATTTAAGCTGACCCACTCAACCTCGATATCTCCATCGTAGTTTTTCTCGATCAGTCCCTGTTCCTGCATGATGGTCAGCGGTGCATAAGCCAGTCCGTACTGATAAGCAATCTTTACTTTTGCTGTGTCCCCACTATCCTGCGTACTTTTCTGACTTTTTCCGCATCCGCTTACCCCTAAAACCATGGATACCGCCAGAAGTATTGCTGTTATTTTCCTCACCCTTTTTTTCATCGTCTTTTCCTTTCTTTTGAGCACCCGGTCTGCTGCCTGGTGCATTTTTCATCAGCTTATTCTATAATTGTGATATAATTATGACATTTTCATTACATACAGCACTGTTTTCGTCATTTTTTCATAAACTTCCTGGTCAGGAATCTGGACAAACCGGCATCGGAAGGCAAAAAAATCCCCCGGAAATTGCTCTCCGGAGGATTGTATGCTCTGCTTTATGCTTTGGCTGCCGCCTTTGCCTTCGCTTTCTCACCCAGGAAATCAATGGATGTCTTGCAGATTACCTTATCAAAGATAATAAACATCGCCGGCAGGATGAAGATTACGCATGCCATACTGATCAGGGCACCTCTTGATAACAGTGTACAGATTGCACCGATCATATCAACTTTGGAATACCATGCCACACCGAACGTTGCTGCGAAGAAACTGAAACCACTTGTCATGATAGACAGTGCACATGCTTTGTGTGCATTCATGACGGCTTCTTTCTTGCCAAATCCTTTTCTTCTTTCCTTCTGGTAACGGCTCGTCATAAGGATCGCATAGTCCACGGTTGCACCAAGCTGAATGGTTCCGACTACGATACTTGCAACGAATGGAAGTTCGATTCCCTGGAAAAACGGGATTGCCATGTTGACGTTGATGGCAAATTCAATAACCGCAACCAGAATGATCGGAACGGAAATGGATTTGAATACCAGCATAATGATGATGAAGATGGCTGCTACGGAAGCAACGTTTACATTTACCAGGTCGATGTCCGTTACATCCTGCAGATCTTTCATCAGCGGAGCTTCACCGATCACCATACCGTTTGAATCGTATTTCTTTACAAGATCGTTGATCGCTGCGATCTGACTGTTGGATTCGTCTGTTGCGGAGCTGTACTTTGAGCAGACAAATACCAGTTCCTGTTCATCACTTTGCAGCATATCTTTGACATCTTTCGGGATCATGGAAGCCGGCACGTTTGCACCGAATACGCTGTTCAGTCCAAATGCCCATTTCACACCGTCCACCTTTTCGATGTCTTTCATCAGCGTAGTCCTGTTTGCATTGGAAATGTTTTTATCCATCATGATGATGTGCATGGTGCTCATGTCGAAGGTATCTTCCAGTTTTTTGTTTGCCACATTTGAATCCAGTGTTGACGGAAGCGATTTATCAATATTGTAGTAAATCTTGGTGTGGTTGTTTCCGTATACTGCCGGAAGCAGTCCGATGCAGAAAACGGCCAGCCAGATTTTATAATGCCTGATGATAAAACCGGACAGTCTGTTCGTATTCTTGATCAGCGGTTTATGTTTTGTCTTTTCGATCAGCGGATCAAAGATCAGGATGATCGCCGGAAGCAGGGTTACACAGCAGATAACACCGATGATAACACCTTTTGCCATTACGATACCAAGGTTTTTACCAAGTGCGAATGTCATCAGACACAGGGCTGCGAAACCGGCTACCGTTGTGATGGAACTGGATACGATGGATTTGAAGGTATTAGATATTGCATGACCCATCGCTCTGTTCTTGTCGCCAGGGAATCGTTTTTTATTCTCCTCGAAACTGTCCAGCAGGAAGATCGAGTAATCCATCGTAACACCAAGCTGAAGGATCGCTACCAGTGCCTGTGTCAGATACGAAATCTCACCCAGGAAAATATTCGTTCCCATGTTATACAGGATCGAGATTCCGATACAGAGCAGGAACAGGATCGGCACCACAAAGGATGTTCCGGTAATCTCCAGCACGATGAAAGAAAACAGTGCTGCGATCGCCACGTAGATCGGCAGTTCCTGCAGACACAGATTCTTGATATCGGTTACGACACCGGACATACCGCTGATAAAGCACTGCTTATCTACAATGGCACGCATGTTCGTGACAGCTTCCATCGCCTCGTCTGAAGATGTGGTGTTATCAAAAAGTACCAGCATCATTGTAGAATCGTCCGCAAAGAAGATATTCTTTAAATCTTTTGGCATCATGCTTGTCGGAACGCTGATATCAGCGATGTCATCATACCAGAGTACCTTTTTGACATGTTCGATCTCTTCGAACTTGTTTTTCAGTTTCTGCACATCTTTAAGCGGCATATCCTCGACGACGACCATCGAGAATGCACCTGTGCCGAATTCATCCACCATAACATCCTGACCTTTTACCGTTTCCAGAGATTCCGGAAGGTAACTTAAGATATCATAGTTGATTCTTGTTTTTATGGTTCCAATAACAGATGGAATGAGAAGCAAAATTCCGATCAGTACGATCAGGATACGGTGTTTTGCTATCCATTTTCCAGTCTTGACCATTGTTGTCATCTCCTATCTTTCCTTAATATTTATGATACCGGGGAGCAAAGATTTTATTCCCCTGACATCCCGTTTACGGATTCTGTGTCGGCTGATCATTCTGTGCATGGATTGCCTCCAGTGACATCAGCAGTGCATAATTTGATGCCTGCATCGCAAAGTCCAGAAAGTACTCTGCCAGCAGTATCTTATTCTCAGCTGAGAGTTCTTTTGTCGTTTCCTCCGTAAAACTAATCCCAAGCTGCTCCTGTGCAATCTGGATCACCTGGTCGACTTTGTCGTAAGCTTCTGCTATCCGTCCTACCAGTTTCGCCTTGCTGTACTTCATTTTATTGTGGAGCATTTCACGGTTTTCTCTGCATTCTCTGCGGAGTTCCTGGATATCTTTTTCTACCTGTTCCGGACAGTCCATCTCGCCCTGCTCAATGCGGCTGTGCATCTGTCCGATCGCCTTATCCAGCTCATATAGCTTTACAGAAAGTATATCATGTGTCATACGCACACCCCTTTCCTTTCTTTCTCACACCATTTTAGCAAAAATCTGCTTCGCTGATATAGACAAAATATCCGCAGTGTAAAAGAACTTTACACTGCGGATATTTTATAAATCGTTATTCTCATCTGAAACAAGGACTGCTTTGCCCATTAACAGAAGATAAATCTGATGTACTATATAACTGATGTTTTCGGTGTCCTGCTTCGTCCACTCGCGGAGCAGTCCCATAACCGCCTGACAGTGGTAATGCAGGATAAACTCCCGGTCTTTGTCTGAATAACCCTCGTACCAGTGCTGCATCTCCGTCACTTTCTCAAACAGATCATAAAAAACCTGCTCCAGCATACGTCCGATCTCGTCACCATAGTTGGACTGCATACCGCGGATTGCATAAGGCTGAAGCTGAATCGCAATCTCAAAAAAATGGCGAAGCCCCTTCTCAAGATCCTGCTGGGCAATACATTCTTCCAGGACAACTTCTGTCTCCTGATATAAAACCCAGTGAATCAGATCCGGAATATCCTCAAAATGATAGTAAAATGCCTGCCTTGTGATGTGGCACTCTTCTACAATATCCTTTACCGTCAGTTTCTTTACTTTTTTCTCAAACAGAAGGTTGCTGGCAGCTTCTGCAATTGTTTTTTTCATATCAATAGCCATTTTACCTACTCCTATTTCACTCAAAAAACCGCTTTGTTGCTTATGCTACCGTACATTTTTTCTTCTGTCAAGTAAATTAATTCTAAACTGTTCCTGAGGCTAACGATGTGCAAAATGAACAAATTCCCCAAGAAGACACTTTTACGTGCCCTTCGGGGAATTCGTTCATTTGCACATTCAGAAAATCTCCGCATCTTCCTAATAAAACTGATGTGCTCCGATCTTCACTCCGGTTCCGGATCCTGTATTAAAGTACAGTGCTCCTCCTACCGGATTCTCTCCGTTCAGTGCTGCCTGAGCTGCTTCTACGCAGTCACTCGGTACACCGCTTGCCAGTGCACTTGCCAGTGCTCCGCTGTACGCCGGTGTGAACTGTCCTGCCTGGTAAACAACCTCGGAAATGCTGTTCGGGAAGGAAGCACTTGCCACACGGTTGAGAACAACGGCACCGACTGCCACTTTACCTTCGCGGCTCTGGTTGCCTGCCTCGCAGTAGATGATCGCTGCCAGAAGGTTCAGATCACTGGAATCTGCTGTGGTAACAGTCTCTTCGCTTCCGGTTGACGCTGCAGAATCGTAAGTGTCGTCTGCGGTATCATAGGAAGCATCTGCTGTCGTATCTTCGCTGTAGCTGTTGTCGGTATAAGAACCGTCTGTGCCGTATGTACTATCGGACTCATAAGTTTCACCGGCATAAGTACCGTCTGTATAAGAATCGTCTGTATAAGAATCGCCTGTATTATAAGCATCACCGGTATAAGTACTATCTGCATTGTAGCTGTTGTCTGCATAAATGCTGTCCGCAGAAGTATCATCATAAGCACCATCTGCACTGTAGCTGTTGTCGGTATAAGTATCATCTGTACTATAGCTGTCATCGCCATAGCTGCTGTCTGCATATGTATCCTCAGTATAGCTGTCATCGTTATAAGTGCTGTCTGTATCTGCCGTGCCATAGCCTGCTGCATTCCAGCCCCAGCCGTTCGGATCGTAATAGCCCTGTGCCACGCTGTCCGTTGTGTCTGTATTGGCATCTGCATCACTGACGTTGACATCCGCAGTTGAGATTGCAACGGCACGGTCTGTGATGATCGTCTCTTCGGCATCCTCTGCCGGAACGTATGCAACCGTAACGTCATCCATCTGTACCTGATACCAGTCACCATCCTCGGAAATCAGGCTGTACTCGCTTCCGTTGTCTGCACTGTCCAGAATGTCTGCTGCTGCATCCGGTGAAGAGAACAGGTTTACACCATCCCAGTTGACCTTGACGCCCTGTGTACCATAGACATTTGCCAGATATTCTGCATCTTCTCCGTATGCCAGATAATCATTCTTGATATATCCTTCCACGCCGTTTGAAATGATGTGTGACCATTTCTCGCCCTTTTCGATCAGGTCTGCAGATGCTCCCTTTGGAAGATAGCCGACGATCTCACTTTTGGTGGATGCATTTGCACGGATGTTGACCTGTGTATCTACATCTGCCACTGCACGATAAGACCACACGCTGTCTTCTATATTATTACTGTCTGTAGACGGTGCTGCAAAAACAACTGTGGAAGATAATACTGTAAATGCAAATACCGTCGCACTGCCGCAAAGTACCGTTTTCATTCTTGCTTTCATGTAAAAAAACCTCCTGAACTCCTATAACTGCACGCTTTTTTGGCATTTTTGTTATATTTGTTACAAATGTATTAACTTTTGTTACGTTTGCATCATATAACAGTTACAGTATTTTGTCAACCTTTTTTTATCTTCGTCAAGTGATGAGAAGCAAAGGATTGCACTCCCACTAAGATAGCCTCCGGCGGATTGCTGAGGCATTCTTGAATTTTAAAGTTTGAGGATATACCGCAAAAAAACATTGCTCTCATAAAGAAAGGTGAGAATCGGACTTTCTTTTATCATCGAAAGCAGCTGGCTTCCGATCTCTGTGTTGGAGCAGATCGCCACTACCAGAAAGAACAGCCAGACGATGCAGATCCCTTTTACAAATCCGAGTGCTCCTCCGCACATCCGGTTGACGCCACGCAGGATCGGCAGCCTTGTCATGATCCGCAGTGCCCGTGCAACGGCGTGCAGGGCGATACTTACCAGGTTAAAAGAAATAAAGTAGGTCAGCATGTTCAGGATCATATCCGCCAGATAGGTGGAAATATATTCCGAAAAGGTCTGAACCGCCATATTTGCATACGTGTAACTGTTGTTATTATCAAGAAGCTGCGTCTGCAATTCTTTCGGGATCGGCAGTGATTTGATGATCTTGTTCTGATCTTTTCGCGGCACATCGCTCTGCTGTGCAAATTTCTGTGTTTCTTTATCCAATTTGTCCATGATCGCATCTTCCACCAGCGTCTCGCATTTGCTCTCCACAAATGAGTAGACGGGTGTCTGCGTTTTCAGAAAATCATTGACATAGGGTGTCGAATAATAGACCAGTACACCGGAAAACACGAAAAAAAGCAGAGAGGTCAGCGTCCTCGCAAAACCTCTCATATAGCCATTGATCGCAAATACCAGCAGTACCAGTAAGATAATGATCGTAAGTAAATTCATAATTTCCTTTCTGCTATCCAAGCCGGATCAGATCTGCACTGTCCTCGGTGATCACCATATATTTGCGGAATCCACGGATACTCAGCACATTCTGGATTGGCTTGCGGTATTTGCCCTGGAATGTTTTCTGACCGTTTAACTTATAAATGGCAAATTCTTTTTCATTGAACAGCACGATTTTGTCTTTCTGCAGGGTAATACTGTTGTACTGCAGATCAAAATATTTCTGCATGGTATTCTTACCGCCGGTATTGTAGACCTTCATCAGATATTTATGTCCAGAGTCGCCTCCGTCAAAGACAAAGCCGATGCGGTTGCCGTCATGGAAAGTACTGATGATCTCCTGATCAAACTTCACCGTTTTCTTTTCTTTCGGAGACTGGCTGCCGGAAAAAACCGTAAACCCGTCGGTGCGGACGGCAACTGCCGTGCTGTTGTCACAGAAAAAAATCTGCGGAGCCAGCACGTCGTCCACATTTAGCTCACCGACCTGATTGTTCAGCTCCATCTGACCTGCACTTCCGAAGTTATAAAACGCAATATGTGTACTGATCTTGTTTCCATTGACCCGCATATAGGACACTGCCATCTTGATCCCGTCCGGAGAAAGTGCCATATCCAGCGGATAACCAAAATCGTCGATCGTCGTGCGATTCTCGGCGATCAGTGTCCCGGATGCATCGTAAAAATTGACCCAGGTCACATCATCATCTGCTAGGATCACCGCCACAACACCCTGCGTTGCCACTCTTGCCTTCTGGATCGGCAGTTTTGTCTGGAACTGTCCTTTCAGTCCCTCTTCATCAAATACATAGACCTGCATCCCCTGCTGATCTGCGATCACAGCAGTCGTACCGCAGACATCCACGAACGGTGCCTGCATACTGTAGGTCGTACTCCATTTTGTATTCGATTTGCTGTCCACACAGGCTACCCCGTCGGAGCTGTATTTCAGGAAATAATCTCCAAACTCCAGATACTGCGTACTGCTCACGTCATTTCTCTCAATGCGGTCTGAGGTAAGATAGGTGCTTCCGGTGTGGAAGAATAAAAATGTCCCCAGCCCGAACAACAGGATAAACAGAAGTCCCATGGTAATCGCATTGCGGTTATGTACAAACTTCTGATGTTTTTTAATCTTATCCCACAGTTCTTCTTTTGCCTGTGGATCTTCCGTCATCTCATATGTCTCGATGCGGATATCCGGATCGTTGAGCTCTTCGTCCAGATCCAAATCCAGATCATCCTCTTTTTTTCTGAATAATTCTTTTAATTTTATTTTCATCCTCATTTCGTCCTTACTGTGCCAATTCTGAAATTTTCCTGATGCTCTGCAAAAGTTCTTCTTAAGTACCCTGCAATGTTGTTATTATAGTTTAAAAGGCATGGGATAGTCAACCATGCCTTTTACGTTCCTTATTCTTTTTACGGCAGCACGATCTTCTGTCCCGGAAGAATCGTGTTTGGATCGGTAATGCCGTTCAGATCACAGATTTCCTGAAGCTTGTCCAGATTTCCGTAGTACATCCGGCAGACGATCGCCAGCGTATCGCCGTCCCGCACCGTGTATTCTGCCTGATACTTCGTCACATCCGAAGAGGATGCCGCACGGCTATTTGCAGAGGAACTGCCGGATGTGGTGCTATCCTGCCTACCGGAAGTTCCGGCACCTCCTGTTCCATCGGTTGCTGTGCTGCTTTCCGCTGTTCCTGTGCTGCCTGTTGTTCCCATATTGTCTGTGGAATCGCCTGTTGTCGTCGTATTGCTCTCTGTACTGCTCTCTTTTAAGATCCAGGTCTTTTCAGTCTCATCCTTTGCGGCACTCTCCTTTGCAATTTCTCCTTCTGCCTGTGCCGAAGCTGCCAAAGCATCCGTTTCTTTCTGTTTTTCGGTTCCTTTTGACAGGCCACTGCTCTGCCCATCACTTCCAAGTGCCATCTCCTGTAGCGTCACTTCCATATCTTTCATGCGATTATAGTTGTTGACCATCGTCGCCCCGATCACCAGGATCGTCAGCACCAGAAACATACTTGCACCATATAAAAAACGCACCATCGTCGGAGTTTTGCTTTTCTGCTCCTGCTCCACGTTCTGTGCGTCCTGTTGTTTTTTTGCGATCCGTCTGCGGAAGTTCTGGATGGCTCCATCCTGATTCTTTGATTCCGCCTCCACGGACTGCCCTTCATTTTCTTTTACCATATAGCTCTGCATCTGCTCGTTTTTTTCGTAGTAGATGTAATAGCCGCTCTGCTTTCGGATCCCGGTGTTCTCCGTCAGGAAAACGCTGGCATTTTCTTCGCTGTCATACAGAAACAGCAGCCTGTCCTCACCCGGAAACTGTTCCCGGTGCAGATCAAAGAGCTTCTCATCCGGTTCTTCTTCCGGCTCCTCCATCTTTTTCGCCCAGCCGATCACTTCTCTTCCCGGAAAATACTGTTTCATTTCCCGGTAGATTTTCTCCCACATATCATCGTTTGGTTCACCCTCCGCGATCTCTACGGCTCCGTCCGCAAACAGACACTTCATGTTTTCGTTCTGCCAGACTTCACCGAGCAGCACCGCACAGCCTGTCTTTTCCAGAAATGTGATCACATAATCTTCTATATAAACCCTTTTATCTGATCCTGCATCTCCGATCTGCCGGATATTTTTCGGCAGGCCTGTCCGTTCCTTTCCCTTTCCGTCCTTTGAGGTTCCCCTGTAAACCATTTCGATCATACTCCCAATCCTCCTTTATACTACTTCCAGCTGATGCCCCTATCGTAGCACAAAGAATCTGCAAATTTTAGCAATCCGTGGGATACTTTTCAAGAACTTTCCGACATGTTTTTCATCGGATTGATGCGAATAAACCTTCTTTTTTTCGGATACACTGTAAAAGCCTTTAACACGGCAAATTTCACATCTGTCGATTTGAACGTAGCGAAGCGGATTGTGAATGTCCGCTTTACAAATTTTTAAGAGAGGGATGACAATCATGTTTTCTTCCGATACGATCTGCTATTTTAA
>UMJI01065634.1_pt1 | contig 10999 bp, 7 predicted proteins | sample 1965991 | NCBI WGS metagenome assembly UMJI01 (sample SAMEA4836140, study PRJEB28245) | human gut metagenome | biome: gut microbiome; material: fecal sample | place: Denmark | collected 2008
CAAGACGGAGTTTCTCTTTTAGCAGATAGGCACGATACAGCCGCTTGTCAGCCTTGGCAATGAATTCAAGCTGAGCTTGCTGTTTCTTGGTGAGATGCTCCGGAGCCTTTCCCAGAGCAAACCGAGAGCCTTTCAAGTCTTTGGCTGTGGTATCTTTCTTGGGACGACCGCGTTTCTTCGGAGTCTTATCCGCTGGATTCCTCAAGGCATCACGCCATGCTAAACGACGCACCTCGTCAAGGGCTTCAGTAGCCCACTGTACAACGTGGAACGGGTCAATGCATCGCTTGGCTACCAGACAAAAATCGTTGATGCATGCCTGAATCCATTTGGCACCATCACCAGATACAAGCTGTATATTGGCCAGTTGCTCTTTGCTCAGCAGCTTAAAGAACTTGGTGAAAATGGTCTTGCCATGTCCTTCATGAGCCCAGATAACCTTACCTGTGTCATGATTGATGACCACCGTTATGTACTTGTGTCCCTTCTTGTAGCTGGTTTCGTCAACGCCTATGCGGACAAGTCCCACGAAGTGTGCGGCTGGATTTGCATCAAGTTCAGCCCGCATCCTGCTAATGATAGGGCCGATGGTATTCCAAGAAATCCTGAGCAAAGAGGCAACAGCGGTTTTCGTGCAGGACAAGGAGAGCCAAGTGGCCAGCTCCTCAAATTCCTTTGTAAAACGGGACTTATGCCTTGCCCAAGGAACAGATACCGTAACGACCCCATGTTTGGGGCACATGACACGATGTATATCTGCTACAATATAGACTTTGTGGGTATTCCAGTCGCAAGCCCGCCAAGAACGGGTGCCACCGCGGCCATTGTCATAGTGGACAGATTTTCTGCCACATATGCCGCAACGGCATTGTTCGTCTTTGGTAGGATGTGCCTTGATGACAATTGTTCCATCTGGCAAAATTTTCATGTCATCTATAGCGGTATGCTTGACATTTAGGATTGATTTGAGTATCTTTTTGGTGAGCATACATTTCCCCCCGTACGGTGTGTTTTTTAGCCGAAAATATCGTACAGGAAAATGTATGCTTTTTCAATGGTCATAAGGGATGGGAAGAGTTAGTTCCCCACACATTCTGATGGAGTGCCCTTTTTTATTTTCTTTTATTCTGGGATTGGCGAGGTGAAAGCAGTGGAGCATACAATCGTTCAGGCTGGTAAGGTCTATCAGGGCATGCGGCGCGGCTGCGCAGATGTCGTGCGCCTTGGCATGAGCATGCTGCGCATCGGCGCAATCGGCTTTGGCGGCGGCAACGCTCTGATCCCTGTCATCGAGAAGGAAGTCGTGGAGAGCGGCAAGCTCGTCACGAAGCGCGCGTACGATGAAGATGTCGTCGCAGCCTGCATCACGCCGGGCGCGCTGCCCGTCGAGATTGCAGCCGGTATCGGCCAGCGCCTCGGTGGCCACACCGGCATGCTCATGGCTTCGTCGATGATGGCCCTGCCGGGGGCCTTCTTCACGGTGCTGATCCTCGCCGTGCTGACGGGGGAGCAGGGGGCGGCGCTCACGGGTATCCGCTATGTCTCCATCGGCCTCGGCGCCTTCATCATCAGCCTGCTGTTGGCCTACGTGCTCAAGACGCTCGCTGCCATGCAGCAGGCTGGCACGCAGGCCTTTTGCACGATGTGTCTCGCGATGGCGGCGGTATTCCTGCTCTCGTCGGAGGCGAATCTCTACGCGCTGCTCGGCCTTTCGGCTAAGCCAATCTTCAATCTGTCGGTGCTCGCCATCCTCGGGCTCGCGTTCTTCCTGATCATCTACCTCGGCAGCGGCATCTCAAGGGCAAAAGCTACCGCGGCCGGCCTGCTCACTGCAGGATTCCTGCTGAGCGGCAGCCATCTTTCTGCCTTTGCCTCGTCCGCTGCCCACGATGCCACCATCCTCGTCATGGCATGGTTCGGACTCATGGGGCTTGTCAAGAGCTTCCGCATGGGCGGTGAGTCCGTCGATGGCGTGAAGTTCTTCAGGGATACGCTTCGCGAAGCCTCTGCCTGGATTGCTTTTACCCTGGCGCTGTGCCTGCCGGCCATCGCGATGGTTCAGGGTAGTCCGGCGTACATCGGGGAGGGATTCCTCTCGTCGCTGCTCTCATTTGGCGGTGGCGATGCCTACCTGACGATTGCGGACGGCCTCTTTGTGCAGGGCGGCACGGTTGCCGGTGCTGAGTTCTATGGCCAGCTCGTCCCTGTGGCCAACGCCCTGCCGGGGTCCATCCTCTGCAAGATCCTCACGGGCATCGGCTATCTGGCCGGCTTCCGCGCGGGCGGCATGAGCGCAGGGCTTGCGCTCTCGCTGGCAGGCTTTGCTGTCAGCGTCGCGGCGTCGGGACTCATCTTCGGCATCATCGCGCGGCTGCTGCGCACGTTTCACGATGTGCCGGTCTTCCGCCAGATCAGCCTCTGGGTGCGCCCCATCATCAGCGGTCTGCTGCCCAACGTCGCGCTCTCTATGCTGCGCACGAATCTGGAAACGGGCGCGGGCTTGTTCCTGCCGGAGGAAATCGTCCTCGGCGCGAGCATCGCTCTCGCTGCGCTCTGCCTCTACCTGCTCTGCGCGCGCCGCAAGGCCATGACAGCGCCGATGCTCGTCGCAGCTGCAACGGGACTCGGGCTCATCCTCATCTGACAGACCTGCTACTTGATATAGACTATTTTTAGGAGAGATTGTATGAAGAATGTGAAGCTGGAACGGCGTCATCTGGAAACGGATGTGCTCATCATCGGCGGCGGCACGGCCGGCTGTTATGCTGCAATCAAGCTCGGTGCGCAGAAAGACCTGCGCGTGCTCGTCGTTGAGAAGGCCAATATCGAGCGCAGCGGCTGTCTCGCAGCCGGCGTCAATGCACTCAACGCCTACATCTCGAACGGCCACACGCCGGCCGACTACGTCGAGTATGCGCGCAGAGATGCCGAGGGCATCATCCGCGATGACCTCATGATGACGATCGCGGAGTCGGTCAACGGAGTCACCGAAGACCTCGAGCATCGCGGCCTTGTGATCCTTAAGGATGAAGCGGGCAACTACGTCACGCGCGGCTGGCGCAACGTCAAGATCAACGGCGAGAACATCAAGCCGCTCCTGGCCAAGGGGGTGCGCAATCAGTCAAACGTCACCGTGCTCAACCATGTCAACATCACGGACCTCAAGGTCGCGGATGGCACCGTGCACGGTGCCTGGGGCTTCTCGGTGCGCGAGCGGGCGGCTTATGACATCGAGGCAAAGGCCGTGCTGATTGCGACGGGCGGTGCCGCAGGGCTTTACCGGCTCAACAATCCGGGCTTCTCGCGCCACAAGATGTGGTACCCGCCTTTCAACACGGGGGCGGGCTATGCGATGGGCATCCGGGCGGGCGCGGAGATGACGACGCTCGAGCACCGCTTCGTCGCACTGCGCTGCAAGGACACGATTGCACCGACCGGCACGATCGCGCAGGGGGGGGCGGCGCCAAGCAGGTCAACGCCAAGGGGGAGATCTACGAGACGAAGTACGGGCTCACGACGCCCCAGCGCATTTTCGGCACGGTAGAGGAGAACCGCAGGGGCATGGGACCCTGCTACCTCGACACGCGCCACATCACGGCGGAACAGCAGGATGCCCTCTATCACGCCTATCTCAACATGGCACCGGCCCAGACGCTCAAGTGGATCGAGAACGGCAAGGGGCCGAAGGAGCAGCCTGTCGAGGTCGAGGGGACAGAGCCGTATATGGTCGGCGGTCATACGGCCAGCGGCTTCTGGGTCGCGACGAATCGAGAGACGACCGTCCACGGTCTGTTCGCTGCCGGCGATATCGCTGGCGGCGCACCGCAGAAATACGTGACGGGCGCGCTGGCTGAAGGCGAGATCGCGGCCGCATCCATGGCTGAGTATCTGGCAGCAGCCAAAGGGACTGCGCCACATGAAGAGGCGGGCGAGGATGAATTGATGCTGCAGGAGTACGAAGCGTATCTCGCGCGCGAGCCGGGCAATCTGACTGCGGAGCAGCTCGAGGAGGCTATGCAGAAGGTCATGGACGAGTATGCGGGCGGCATCCATACGGACTACCGCTACAACAGGAGCCGCCTGACGCTGGCAGACGAGAAGATCGAGCACCTCGAATCCCTGCTGCCGCAGCTCGCAGCCAAGGGGCCATACGAGCTCCTCAAGATCTACGAACTGCGCGAGCGCTTGACGGTCTGCCGCGCCCTCATCGCACATCTTCTCGCGCGACGCGAGACGCGCTGGCACACGTTCGGCGAGAATGCCGATTACCCAGAGCAGTCGCCGGAAGGGCTCTGCTACATCAACTCGCGCTTCGAGAACGGAGCCTTCCATATATACAGGAAGCCGCTGGTCAAAGGAGGTCATTATGAGCATATGCATCCATGAGGACCGCTGCATCGGCTGCGGCCGCTGCACGGAAGCCTGCCCCGGCAATCTCATTCTCTTGCAGGATGGACCGTCGGGCAGGAAGGCGAAGATCCGCGAGGTCCGCGATTGCTGGGGCTGTACGGCCTGCATGAAGGAATGTCCTGTCAGTGCGATAGGCTACTTCCTCGGTGCTGACCTTGGCGGCAGTGGCAGCACGATGACAATCCATAAAGAAGGTCATTACTATCACTGGCATATCCGCAAGGCTGATCAGCAGGAGGTCACCATTACGATCGATCGCGAGAATGCCAACCAATACTGAGTAAGGAGTCAATACATATGGGAAAATTATCGCATCTCGATGCACTCGAGGCTGAGGCCATCTACATCATCCGAGAGGTCGCGGCCGAATCCGAGAAACCAGTCATGCTCTATTCCATCGGCAAGGACAGCACGGTCATGATGCATCTGGCCCTCAAGGCATTCTATCCGGAGAAGCCGCCCTTCCCGTTCCTGCACATCAACACGACGTGGAAGTTCCACGAGATGATTGCCTTCCGCGATGCGCAGGCGAAGAAGTACGGACTCGACATGATCGAGTACAAGAATGAAGAAGGGCTGGCAGCCGGTGTCAATCCGTTTGACTACGGCGCCTCGTATACGGACATCATGAAGACACAGGGCTTTGACGAAATACGGCTTTACCGCAGCGTTCGGCGGCGGCCGCCGCGATGAGGAGAAATCGCGCGCCAAGGAACGCATCTTCTCGTTCCGCAATGCGGCCCAGGCCTGGGATCCGAAGAATCAGCGCCCGGAGATGTGGAGGCTCTACAACTCGCAGATCAACAAGGGCGAGAGCATCCGCGTCTTCCCACTGTCGAACTGGACGGAGAAGGACATCTGGCAGTACATCCGCCGCGAGAACCTCGAGATCGTCTCCCTCTACTTCGCGAAGGAACGCCCTGTCATCGAGTGCGACGGCAACCTCATCATGATTGACGATGACCGCATTGTCAAGAAGCTCAAACTGAGGACAGAGGACATCGAGCACAAGAAGGTCCGCTTCCGCACGCTCGGCTGCTACCCGCTGACGGGTGCCGTCGAGTCGGATGCCGATACATTGGATGCCATCGTGGAGGAGACGCTCGGCGCTGTCGAGTCGGAGCGCACGAGCCGCGTCATCGATCACGAGGGAGCCGGCAGCATGGAGCGCCGGAAACGGGAGGGGTATTTCTGATATGAACGATTTACTCAAATTCATCACCTGCGGCAGCGTCGACGACGGCAAGTCCACGCTCATCGGCCATCTCTTGTACGATGCAAAGCTCATCTACGCCGATCAGGAAGAAGCGCTGCTGCTCGACTCGAAAGTCGGCAGCCGCGGCGGTGCCATCGACTATTCCTTACTGCTGGACGGACTGCTCGCGGAGCGCGAGCAGGGTATCACGATCGATGTCGCCTACCGCTACTTCACGACAGACAACCGCAGCTTCATCTGTGCGGACACGCCGGGCCACGAGGAGTACACGCGCAACATGGCCTGCGGTGCATCGTTTGCCGACCTCGCCGTCATCCTCGTCGACGCGACGCAGGGCGTCCTGACGCAGACGCGCCGCCATGCCCGCATCTGCGCCCTCAAGGGTATCCGCTACTTTGTCTTTGCCATCAACAAGATGGACCTCGTCGGCTACTCGGAGGCGCGCTTCAAGGAAATCCAAGCGCAGATCGAGGCACTGCAGCAGGAACTCCATCTTCACGATGTCAAGCTCATTCCTGTATCGGCGACAGAGGGCGATAATGTCACGAAGAAGTCGTCTGCGATGACATGGTACGACGGTCCGACACTGCTCGACTACCTCGAGCAGGTCGATGTCAGTGCCGTTCACGAAGAGGGCTTCTACATGCCCGTCCAGCGCGTCTGCCGTCCGAATCATGAGTTCCGCGGCTTCCAGGGCCAGATTGAGAGCGGCAGCATCGTCGTCGGCGATACCATCACCTCGCAGCCGAGCGGCGAGCAGGCCGAGGTCAAGAAGATCCTCGTGGCCGACCATGAAGCTGAGTCGGCTTTCAAGGGGCAGCCTGTCACGATCCAGCTCAACCGCGAGGTCGACGTCTCGCGCGGCTGCGTGCTCGAGAAGGGCAGCCACATCCGCCAGGCCGCGAACTTCAAGGCTGAGATTCTCTGGATGGACGACGTGCCGCTTTCCATCGACAAGAACTTTATGGTCTTCCTCGGCACCAAGAAGATTCCCAGCATCCTGACGAAGATCGACTACCGCATCGACATCAACACGGGCGAGCACGTCGAGACGACGGGCCTCAAGAAGAATGAGATCGCGCTCTGCGAGATCGCTGTGACGGAACCGATCGTGCTCGACACGTTCGACCATCATCGCACGCAGGGCGAGCTCATCCTCATCGACCGCATCAGCAATATGACAGCGGCCTGCGGCGTTGTGCGCGAGATCCCCGACGGCTCCGAGCAGCACCACTTTGCGGCGAACCAGCAGATGCGCAGTGCACTCAACTGGCAGGCACCGCTGGCTGTGGCCTTCGAGCCAGCCAAGGACGGCATCTCGCTCGCGACTGTCGAGGAGGCCGAGTACTACCTCGTGCGCAACGGCCGCCACACGTACCTCTACCATCCGAGCGCGGAGGCAGACCCTGCGCCGGTGCTCCGCCACCTGCTGCAGGCGGGCCTCGTTGTCCTGCTTGTGCTAGACAAAGACCAGCCATTGCCGGAAGACGTCCGGGATTTCAGCGAGCTCTCCGGCAAAGCCGCTGCAGAAAGCACATCCCAGCAGATTGCGGAAACCATCCTGCATCACTCCATGCTCGACTTGATGATGGCACCGAACAACTGGATTATCTGATCGACATTGGCAGATCCGAAACAAAGACCAGATTGAACTAGCCTTTGTTTTTTTGACTTTTTACGGATTTGATATTGACATTTTGACTTAGAGGGGGTAATATAAAGACTGTAGTTAGCACTCGGGTCTAGTGAGTGCTAACACCATCAATATGTAAATTCAATTTATAGGAGGAAGATACCTATGATTAAGCCATTGGGCGAAAGAGTTGTCATCGAAGTTGCAGAGAGCGATGTAAAGACGGCCAGCGGCATTGTACTGCCGGACACGGCAAAAGAGAAGCCGCAGAAGGGTACGGTCGTTGCGGTTGGCGCTGGCAAGCTGCTCGATAATGGCGAGCGCGCTGCTATGGAAGTCAAGGTCGGCGATGGCGTCATCTTCTCCAAATACTCGGGTTCTGAGGTCAAGGTAGAAGGCAAGGATTACCTGATTGTCCGTGAGAGCGACATCCTCGCTGTCATCTGACCGTCCCGCGACTTGAAACAGACTTTTCTCGGAGGTAATATAAATGGCAAAACAGATTCTGTTTGATGAAGAAGCTCGCCGCGCACTTGGCCGCGGTGTTGATGCACTGGCAAATGCCGTAAAGGTAACGCTTGGACCGAAGGGCCGCAACGTCGTCCTCGACAAGAAGTTCGGCGCTCCGACGATCACGAACGATGGTGTCACGATTGCACGCGACATCGAGCTCGAAGATCCGTTTGAGAACATGGGCGCACAGCTCGTCAAGGAAGTCGCCACGAAGACGAACGACATCGCCGGTGATGGTACGACGACGGCAACGCTCCTCGCACAGGCCATGATCCATGAAGGCATGAAGAACGTCGCTGCTGGCGCAAACCCGATGATCATCAAGAAGGGCATTGACGAAGCCGTCAAGACGCTCGTCGACGAGATCAAGGCAAAGTCCAAGAAGGTCGAAGGCCAGGCTGACATCGCTCAGGTCGCTACGATCTCTTCTGCAAACGAAGAGACGGGCAAGCTCATCGCTGAGGCCATGGAGAAGGTCGGCAAGGACGGCGTCATCACGGTCGAGGAGTCCAAGACGATGCGCACGAATCTCTCTGTCAAGGAAGGCATGCAGTTCGATCGCGGCTACATCTCTCCGTACCTCGTCACGGATACGGACAAGATGGAGGCAGCTCTCGACGATCCGTACATCCTCATCACGGACCGCAAGATCTCGGCCATCAACGACATCCTGCCGATCCTCGAGCAGGTTGTCAAGGCTGGCAAGCAGCTCGCCATCATCGCTGAGGACATCGATGGTGAAGCACTGACGACGATTGTCGTCAACAAGCTGCGCGGCACGTTCAAAGCTCTGGCTGTCAAGGCTCCGGGCTTCGGTGATCGCCGCAAGGCTATGCTGCAGGATATCGCTACGCTGACGGGCGGCACGGTCATCAGCGAAGAGCTCGGCCGCAAGCTCGACAGCGTCACGCTCGCTGACCTCGGCCAGGCGCACAAGATGGTCTCCACGAAGGATGAGACGACGATCATCGGCGGCAAGGGCGAGAAGGAAGCTATTGCTGAGCGCGTCGCACAGATCAAGCAGCAGATTTCCCAGACGACGAGCGATTTCGACCGCGAGAAACTGCAGGAGCGCCTCGCTAAGCTCTCCGGTGGTGTTGCTGTCATCGAGATCGGCGCCGCTACGGAAGTCGAGATGAAGGACAAGAAGTACCGCATCGAGGATGCGCTGAACGCTACGCGTGCTGCTGTTGAAGAAGGCATTGTCGCAGGCGGCGGCACGACGTTCCTCGACATCCTGCCGGCACTCGACAAGCTCGAGGTCGAGGGTGACGAGAAGGTCGGTGTCAACATCGTTAAACGCGCTATCGAAGAGCCGGTCCGTCAGATCGCTCAGAACGCAGGCCTCGAAGGCTCTGTTGTCGTCGAGAACGTCAAGAAGGCTGGTACGGGTATCGGCTTCAACGCACTCAAGAACGAGTACGTCGACATGCTGCAGGCTGGTATCGTCGACCCGGCAAAGGTCACGCGCTCCGCTCTGCAGAACGCTGCTTCGATTGCTTCCATGGTACTGACCACGGAGACGCTCGTCGCCGACAAGCCGGAAAAAGAAGCTCCGGCACCGGCTGCTCCGGGCATGGGCGGCATGCCGGGCATGATGTAATCTGCAGGTTGCATCCCCTGAACTGAATCACAAAATCTCCATCTGGATACCCAGATGGAGATTTTTATTTTGGGAAGGCTGCTCCGGCCGCCAGGCGCGGGCAATTGTTGACAATAAGGTGGTTTTAAGCTAGAATAGCATCGTACCAGAATCCCCAAGGTGGTTCTGGTGGAAAATCGAATGATGCAGCAGGGATGATACGGAAAAGAAGGAATTCTTAGCGCTAGTTCCCTGGCCAGGTCTACAACGATTGGCTGGGGAGGACGAGGAGAAGGTTGTCGAGATGTCAGCGGATGCCTTCCGGCCGTCCCAGTCGATACGGTCTGCCGAAAGATGAGGAGCAATCCTCACGACAAAGGCAGCTCGAGGGAATCTGCTGCGAGACTACCAGGAGGTATGTATCATGTGTGGTATTGTAGGTTATGTCGGTGACAAGCAGGCAGCGGATTTCCTGCTCGAGGGACTCTCGAAGCTCGAGTACCGCGGCTACGATTCGGCCGGTATCGCTGTCTATGACGGCAATCGCATCCGCGTCGAGAAGAGCGTTGGCCGCCTCGCGGCGCTGCGCGACAAGATCAAGGATGATATGCCGCAGGGCACGATTGGTATCGGCCATACGCGCTGGGCAACGCACGGCCGTCCGTCGGACCGCAATGCGCATCCGCATACGGATTGCACGGGCGACTTTGTCGTCGTGCACAACGGCATCATCGAGAACTATCTCGGGCTGAAAGAAGAGCTCATCGAGAAGGGCCATGTTTTCAAGTCGGAGACGGATACGGAAGTTGTCGCCCATCTGCTCGAAGAGGTCTACAACGGTGATTTCGTTTCCTCGGTCCGTGAAGTGCTGCACCGCATCGAAGGTTCGTATTCGCTCGTCTTCATGAGCAAGAGAGAGCCGGACAAGCTCATCTGCACAAAGCAGGACAACCCGCTCGTCATCGGCATCGGTGAGGGCGAGAACTTCATCGCATCGGATATCCCCGCCATCATCGCACGCACGCGCCGCACGTACATCCTCAACGACGGCGAGCTCGCCGTCGTCACGAAGGATGCCATCAAGATCACGAACCGTCGCGGCGAGCCCGTGACGAAGAAGGTCTTTGAGGTCAACTGGAATGCCGAGGCTGCCGAGAAGGGCGGTTACGAGCACTTCATGCTCAAGGAAATCAACGAGCAGCCGAAGGCTGTCCGCGACACGATGAGCCAGCGCATCGCGAAAGACGGCAAGTCCATCGTCATGAACGAGCTCAAGTGGGATGCGGATTACCTCAATTCCTTCAATAAGATCTACATCGTCGCCTGCGGCACGGCTTACCATGCTGGCCTCGTCGGCAAGTTCTACATCGAGAAGCTGGCCCGCACGATTGTTGAAGTCGACGTTGCTTCGGAGTTCCGCTATCGCGAGCCAATCGTCGACGAGAACACGCTGTTCATCGCTGTATCGCAGTCGGGCGAGACGAGCGATACGCTCGCTGCGATGAAAGAGTCGAAGCGCCTTGGCGCCAAGACGCTGGCCCTGACGAATGTCGTCGGCTCCTCGATTGCCCGTGAGGCAGATCAGGTGCTCTACACGTGGGCTGGCCCGGAAATCGCCGTCGCTTCGACGAAGGCTTACACGACG
>UMJI01055197.1_pt1 | contig 10947 bp, 20 predicted proteins | sample 1965991 | NCBI WGS metagenome assembly UMJI01 (sample SAMEA4836140, study PRJEB28245) | human gut metagenome | biome: gut microbiome; material: fecal sample | place: Denmark | collected 2008
ACATCAACCAACTATTTTTGATTTTTACCATAGTGAAATATTCACTTTGCAAGAGTTGGTTAATAAATGTTGTCAATTAGAAAAAGCACTTGATAAAATGTGCAGAATTTTTGATGAAGAAATACACAATTGCGATTTCTTGTTAATAAGAAACGGTCTTTGTGATAGTAAATGTACACTTTGTGATCAAGAAAAAAGAGTTGAATTAATGAAAGAGTGGGTGATGAAAGATGAAAAACTTTGAAAAATGGGAAAAAGAAGTTAAGCAAATAGTAATTCAAAACAAGCCTATTGCGGTTGTAAATAATAAACCATATGTTTGTGATCCTCAATGTTCACAATGTCGATTTAATAAGAATAACGGTGATATGAGAGGTTGTATAGTAAAAGGCTTTGAATGGCTTTATGAAGAATACAAAGAATCTATTAAACTATCTCGTTTAGAATATGAATTATTAAAATATTATATTGAACACGGTTACCAATATATTGCTAGAGATAATGACAAAGCACTATTTGCTTATGATACAAAACCACGTAAAATACCATGCCAATGGTGGGCAACCGAAAAGATTAAAGGGATTTACTTTGATGAATGTTTCAAGTTTGTTAAATGGGAAGATGAAGAGCCTACTTTAATTCAAGATATTTTAGATGAATATGAGGTGATTGAAAATGAAAAAATTTAAGTTAAAAGAAGTATCATATAGCTTTGATAATAAAGGTATGATCATTGAAGGAGAATGTGCTGATGGAATGGTAAAAGCTCTTGCTAAAGATTTATGCCAATCCAATGAAAATATTATGACAAAAAAAGAAATAATGGATTGTATGAGTAATGGTGCTTATTATAAATGGAACTACTACATGAATAGATTAGAACCTTTAGAAACATTCAAAATGACTCGTTTAGATTATGAAATGCTTAAATTTGTTCAAAAGCAAGGAGCAAAATATATTTGTAGAGATAAAAAAGGTCTTTTAAATTTATTTGAAAATGAACCTTATATTATAAGTGAAGGCGATTCATGGTATGCAAAAGGAAAATGTGAGTATTTTGATAATTTTACACAACAATTATTCCAATTCGTGACATGGGAAAGTCAAAAATATTATGTTATCAAAGATATTTTGAACAATTGCGAGGTGATTGATGATGGAGAAGCCTAGTAGAGAAGAATATACAGATTTAAGCACTCAAATGGGTGGTGATGCAGTCCGTTTGTATGTAGAAGCTCTAGAAGGATATTGTGAGCAATTAGAAAAAGCTTACGAAGATGTAAAAAAAAGGTTTGGATAATGCTTGCAACAAACTAGAAGGTTTAGATCTTTGCATTGATATTTTAACGGATAAAGAATCTAAAAAAGATAAAGAATATTGGAAAAAGAAGGTGATGGAAGATGACTAAATTTGAATTGGATCTATTAAAAGTAGTGTCTAATAATGGTGATGGTGATGAATGCTTTGAAGACGTTGATGTATTAATTGACATGCGAATGAAAGGCTACTACAAAGGGATTGATGATGGTATAACAGTTGATGAATTGATTTGGAGGTATGAAAACGTTGACTAAAACAAGATGCATGAGTTTATTGGATGATATTGCTGGATATGCTCATAGAGCTAACATTGGTCCTAATGGTATTAATGAAATAAATGAAGATTACAATGGATTGAAAAAGTTAATTGAGGAGCATTTCACTCCTCAATCTCTTAAGTTTGAAGAACTTCATGAAAATATGTGGGTATTGATGTAAAAAATAAATGTTGTATTTATATCGAAGAATTAACTGTTGATAATCCAATGATGATTATTAGATATCCAATGAGCAATAGAGAATCAAATTGTGAATGGTGTAATTTTGAAGAAAACAGATTTTATCCAATTGCTATTCCAAATGTAGGAGATAAAAATGGGAAGCACATATAAAAACCTGCAGATCATAAAACATGCTTTGCAGTACTATATCTCTAGACCAGACGCCAGTGAGAAAGATTTAGCAAGAGAAAAGAGCTTATTGGAACGTATCGAAGATGAAGTTGAATATTATCAAAAAGCATATCATATTCCAAAAAAAGAGGTGGGAACAAATGATTAAATATTGTCCAGATTTAACCGGATTTGAAATAAGAGAATCGTATTTACGTGGCGGAGGAACGAATAAAACAGTTATTTTAAATCATTGTTTAAAAGATGCATGCGTTGCTTATAAGAATGGTAAATGCATTAAATATAATAGCAATGTAGAAATAAAAGAAGATGGTGATAAATAATGTACATTAACCCATTTTGGTGTGGAGTTGTAGCAACTATCCTTGCTGAATTGGCAGGGATAATTGCTTATGCTATTTATCAAGATCATAAAAATTAATAATTATTTAGGAGGATAAGGGATGAATTTTACAGAAGAAGAAAAAGAAACAATCAAAGAAGTTAAGGATTATCTAAAAGAGCTGAGAAAAATCAATCTTGAAAAGTTTTCTTTGACTTTTGAAATAGAGGACATCCCAAGTCCTCAATCTATTAAGTATAGTGATGAAGCTCCTGGAGGTTTTTCAAAACCTAAAGGAGAACAAATTACTTCTAATATGTTACGTAGAGATCTTCTAATAAAGCGCGTGACGTTGTTTAATCAAGAACTGGATAGATTTATGCCATTGTTATATTTGCTTAATGCAGGGCATAGAAACATCATTAGAACGTATGTGTGTTCAAGAGGGTATTCTGAAATGATTAGAACGCTTGATGAATCTTATTGCATAAGTGTTTCAACTTACAAAAGAGAATTCCCAAAGGCGTGTTTAGAATTGTCCAAGTATATTAATTTCAATAACGAGCCATCTTTAGAAGAATTGAATAACCGTTTTTTTAACAATATCAAGGGTGAATAATTATGTTCATTCTTTTTATTTTTATCACAAATGATAACTTTTTATTAAAAGTGGACCCAATTTGGACCTAGTTTGGACCTAGTTTGGACCCAAAATGAACCCAAAGTGAGCCCTAATTGGACCCAATTTGGACCTAGTATGAACCCTAATTTCCATGTTATTATGCTATTGTGGTTTTAAGAGAAAAGAAAAAGAACTTTTTTAACCACACAACATTTCGTTCTAAATGGTAAATCTTTGTTAAAAGCTCTATTCTATAGGGCTTTTTTCGTAATTATTTAGAATAAGAAGCTCAAACGCTTTTATTATACATATAAATCATTTTTGGAGGTGGTGATATGGCTTGAAAGAGAAATACGAGTTAGCATACCAGGATTATTTAGATGGGATGAAATACAAAGATATAGCTGCTAAATATGGTGTGTCAGTTAGTGCTGTCAAGTCATGGAAAAGTCGCTACTGGAAGAATAAAAAGTTGCAACCAAAAAAACCAAAGGTTGCAACCAAAAAGGTCGCTAAAAAGATAGCAAAGGAGATAGTTGAAAATGAAGAGCTGAACGAAAGACAACAGCTCTTTTGTGTTTACTTTATGAAGTATCATAACGCTACGAAGGCATACCAACTAGCATATGGTGCTAAGTATTCTACAGCTATGGTAAAAGCTTGTGATTTAAGAAAAGAACCTAAAATACAAAAAGAGATACAACGATTGAAAGAATTAATGTATCAGGAGATTCTTCTTGATCCAAATGATATAGTCCAAAGATATATTGAAATTGCATTCTTGGATGAAAGCGAGATGGATGGGAAAGCAGTGAAAATGTCAGATTCACTAAAAGCACTTGAATGGTTGGATGAACACTTGAAAGATAAAAATGAACAAAACAATATTGGAAATGATGGTTTCTTAGATGCATTAAACGCCAGTGCTAAAGAGGATTGGGAAGATGAAGAAGAGTAGAGCTGTATTCAAATTCAAACCCTTTAGCAAGAAACAACGAAAGGTTTTAAATTGGTGGATTGATAATTCACCAGTAAAAGATAAAGATGGAATTATAGCAGATGGTTCAATTAGATCAGGAAAGACAGTTTCAATGTCTCTTTCTTATATGATATGGGCTATGTCTAATTTTACTGAATGCAACTTTGGAATGTGTGGTAAGACGATTGGTTCATTTAGGCGTAACGTTTTGAATATTTTAAAACTGATGCTATGGTCAAGAGGTTATAAATTGAAAGATCATCGAGCTGATAACATGGTTGAAATCAGCAAAAATGGAATAACCAATTATTTTTACGTGTTTGGCGGTAAGGATGAAAGCTCTCAAGATTTGATACAAGGTATTACGTTGGCTGGTTGTTTCTTTGATGAAGTGGCTTTGATGCCAGAATCATTTGTTAACCAAGCAACTGCTCGTTGTTCGGTTGAAGGTTCGAAGTGGTGGTTCAACTGCAACCCTGACGGACCATTTCATTGGTTTAAAGTTAATTGGATTGATAAAGCAAAAGAAAAGAACATCATTTATTTGCATTTTACAATGGATGACAATCTTTCTTTAAGTGAGAAAATCAAGCAAAGATATAAAAGTCAATGGAGTGGTGTTTTCTATGACAGGTACATCAAAGGTCTTTGGACTGTTGCTGAAGGTATCATTTACGATATGTTCAATAAAGAAAAGCATATTGTTGATGATTGTGATTGTTTGATTGATAACAAAAACTATAGATATGTCAGTTGTGACTATGGTACTCAAAACGCCATGGTCTTTTTGCTTTGGAATAAAGGAACTGATGGCATTTGGTACTGCGTTAATGAATACTACTATTCAGGACGTGACAGGAAAGTTCAAAAAACTGATAGTGAATATGCGGATGATTTGGTTGAATTTCTTGATGGAAAAGAAATATTTCAAATTGTCGTAGATCCCTCTGCAGCATCATTTATTGCTGAATTAAAGAAAAGAGGGTTTAGAGTTAAAAAAGCTAAGAACGATGTATCAAATGGTATTAGATTGGTAAGCACAATGCTCAATCAATGCAAAATTAAGTTTTTTAGTAAATGTAAGAATACAATTAAGGAATTTTCTGTTTATGCATGGGATCCTAAAGCAAGTGCCAGAGGAGAAGATGCACCTATCAAACAAAATGACCATGCAATGGATGCTATCAGGTATTTTATCTATACAATTTTAAAAGGTTCAGGATTGAACACGGATCTGGAAGGAGGTATTTAATGAAGACATTAGAGGTAATTGCAAAAGATGAAATTTTTACCATTTCTGATGATGAAACAATGGACATTAAACATTTGAATAAATATATCGCTAAACATCAGCAATTGAATAAATCAAGATATAAGAAATTAAAGGATGGATATGAAGGCGTCTATCCAATTATGTCGTACCAGGATAAACCACAATACAAACCAGATAACCGTATAATCGTAAACTTTGCTAAATACATAGTTGATACGTTTAACGGATTTTTTATTGGTATCCCAATTAAAGTATCATCAACGGATGAAGAGGTTGCTATTTACATTAATGAATTGGATAAGAGAAACCATCAGGATGATAACAATGCTGAAATTTCAAAAAACTGTAGCATTTATGGTAAGTGTTATGAAATGTATTTTATCAATGAAGAAGCAAAAGTAGGTATTAAGTACATTGAGCCGACCAAGGGATTTATCGTATATGATGATTCTGTTGTTCCAGAGCCAAGATACTTTGTCACATATTATTATGATTCAAACGGAACAATGCATGGCTATCTGAGTAACGATTCTTATGTTTATGAATTTAGCAATAAAAGTGGTATGCATTTTGTTGACGAAGGTTCACTTCACGGATTTGATGGTGTTCCTGTTACTGAATATGTTGAAAACGCTGAACGAATGAGTGCTTTTGAAAGTACGTGGTCAATGATCAATGCCTACAACAAAGCAATAAGTGAAAAGGCAAATGATGTTGATTATTTTGCTGATGCTTATCTAAAAATCATTGGTGCAAAAGTTGATAAAGACGGAATTATTCATATTAGAAATAACAGGATCATTAATTTTGATGAAGAATCAAATACGGTTGATGTAGGATTCCTTGAAAAACCAAATGCGGATGGCTCACAGGAAAATCTTATCAATCGTCTTGAAAGATTGATTTTTCAGATGTCTATGACACCAAACATCAATGATGAAAACTTTGGTACAAGTTCGGGAATTGCTCTTAAATATAAGTTGCTTTCTATGTCAAACTTGGCCAAGACGAAAGAAAGAAAATTCACAGGTGCCCTAGATAGAAGGTACAAGTTGATTTTTAGTAATCCAATCAACACAATTCATGAAGACAAATGGGTTGATATTACTTACAAGTTCAGTCAAAACTATCCGGCAAATGTACTTGAAGAAACTCAAATTGCTCAAAATTTAGAAGGAGTTGTTTCTAAAGATACTCAATTATCTTCTTTATCAATCGTTGAAGACGTTCAAGAAGAAAAAGAAAAAATCAAGCTAGAAGATGAAGCTTCTAAAGAATCTATTGTTGATAAAAGGATGTTTAATCAATAGATGAATAGTGCCGAATATTGGCGTTTAAGAGAAGAAAAACAACGCTTGAAGAATATCAAAGATGAAAAAGAATATGATAAGAAGATTAAAGAAATCTATCAAAGAATGATGGATGAAGTACAATCTGAAATCAATAACTTCTATGCTAAATATGCAAAGGATACTGGTATCACAATGGCTGAAGCTAAAAAAAGAGCTTCTAATTTGGATATGAAAGTTTATTCAAGAAAAGCTAAACAGTATGTAGAAGAAAAAAACTTTTCACAACAAGCAAATGATGAAATGAAGCTTTACAACTTAACAATGAAAGTCAACAGACTTGAGTTGTTAAAAGCCAATATTGGTTTAGCTTTAGTAAGTGGCCATGATGAATTAGAAAAATATATGGATAATCTTCTTGAAAATAGAACACTTGATGAAATTCAAAGACAGGCAGGCATTTTAGGATCAACAATTTTAGATAACGCTGATACTGCTCATTCTATTGTCAATGCATCTTTTCATAATGCAACATATAGCGATAGAATATGGATGCATCAAGATTTGCTTAAACACGATCTTGAGAGTTTGCTAGCATCAGGACTTATCCAAGGAAAAAATCCTAATGAGTTGGCCAGATTATTAAGAAAACGTTTTGATGTTAAAATCAGTGATGCACAGCGACTAATGAGGACTGAACTTGCTAGAGTTCAAATTGCCGCACAACAAAAATCATACGAAGCAAATGGATTTGATGAATATGAATATATAACATGTGGAATCGGCGATGCGTGTGATACTTGCAAAGCGTTAGATGGCAAGGTTTTTCCAATAAATCGGATGAACATTGGAGACAACGCTCCGCCAATGCATCCAAATTGTCATTGTTCAACAGGCCCTCATATGGATAGAAAAATCTATAATGAATGGCTTGATGGACTTGCAAATGGAAAACACAGTTTGAGATTGGATGAATATAAAAAGATTTCAGATGTAAAAAATGATTTAAAAAAACAAGTCACAGTTCTATCTAAAAGTGAAAAAGAAATTCTTACAAGATACACTGGAAACCTTGCTATGCAGATGAATTTTGCTTTAAATACTGGACGTGAAAGAAAATTCAAAAAGGAAATAGCAATGTTAGATCATGCACTAAGTAAAGGAAAGATTCCAGATGATTTAATTTTATATCGAAAAATAGATAGTAAAGTTCTACTAAATAAAAGAAATGTTTCTGATAATGACATGTTTAGTTTAAAAGGTACTACGAAAACAGAGAAAGGATATTTGTCTACATCATTTAAAAACTTTGATTATAAATTAAGAGATGTAAATCTTGTTATGAAAATTCCAAAAGGTTATAAAGGCGCATTGTATATTGAACCATTAGCAAAAGAAAGTTATAAAAATCAAGATGAGGTTTTGTTTAAAAGAGGTGTGTGCTACAATATATGTGAAGTAAAAAAAGAAAAAGATAAATACACTTTAATAGTGGAGGTAAAGATAAATGATTGATTACGATAAATACCAATTTCATATTAAAGTTATAGGAAGCAAAGAAGAATTTATAAAGCATATTGAAGATTTTAAAAAAGCTGCTCCTTATTATACAGAGGAAGACATAGTAGCAATTCTTGATGAAGAACAAGACAAAAAAATAAGGCCTTCTTTTTGGAATAGACCTTGGATGTAAGCCGACAAGTAGTCGGTTTTTATTTTACCTAAATTTAAGAAAGGAGAATGACAATGTTAAATGCGTTATTAATTATTTTTGTTATAGCAAAAATATTAGGCTTTATAACTTGGTCGTGGTGGATTGTATTAAGTCCGTTATTGATTCAAGTATCAATCGTTTTATTAAGTTTAGTATTTTATGGTGTAGCTAATTTTAGAATTAAGAATCTTTTAAAGAAGCTTAAAAAGGAACTTTAAGGAGAGGAGGTATTTTAATGGCGGAAGGGTTGAGACACCATTTTCATCAAGAATTTGAATATCATACTGTTCAATATTTCGATAAGAAAAGACACATAATTGTTAAGAAAATTCAATACATGTGTATGATTTGTGGGCGTATCCGTCATGAGAAATATGACTGTTACGTACCACCACCTAAATCAAAAACAAAATCATTAGAACGAAATAAGAAGAAATATGGCAATCGTGAGTGATTGTTTTTTATTTTCTAAAAGAGGAACATATATGATCAAAATTACAGTTGGAATCTCTAAAGAACATATAGCGGTAAAATGTGTTGGACATGCAAATTACAACACATGCGGTCAAGATATTGTTTGTGCAGGAGTATCTGTTCTTTTACAAACGCTTTGCTATAGTTTAGAAGAAATAACCAAAGATAAAGTAACGTACTCTTTGAAAGAAGGAGAAGGTGTTGTAGGGGTATATCGCCCCACGTGCAAATCCCTAACACTTGCTAAAGCATTTGTTATTGGATGTAGAGATATAAGCAATAGATATCCTGATTATGTACAATTAGAAATCAAAAATTAGCGCACGTTGCGCTTTTTATTTTGTCCAAGCATTTATGACATTAAAAGATATGGATGAGTCAGGCGTGGAAACTTTAAGCTACGGAAAAGAGCAGGCGTGTAACTCTCTAAAAGATACGGATAGGAGAAATTAACATGAAAAAAGAATTAGAAGAATTATTAAAATCTTCACAATTTAAAAGAAGATTAAATTTACAGCTATTCGCTGAAGAAGGCGGAGATGGTGAACCAGGTAATGATGATCCTGAAGATAAACCAGGAAATGATGACAAAAAATACACTGATGAAGATGTAAACAACATCATCAATCGAAAATTCGCCGAATGGGAAAAAAGACAAAAAGAAAAAAGCGCAAAAGCTGCAGAAGCTGAACGATTAAAAAACATGACCGAAGAAGAAAAAAGAAAACATGAAATGGAAGAACTCCAAAAGAAAATCGCCGGTTATGAGAAAGAAAAAGCTATTGGAGCAATGACAAAGGTTGCCAGAGGAATCTTAAACGATTCCAAAATCGTTGTTAATGATGAATTATTAGTAAATCTAGTAGCAGAAGATGCTGAAACAACAAAAACAAATGTAGAAAGCTTTGTAAAAAACTTCAATGATGCTGTTCAAAAAGCAGTAGCTGAAGCATTAAGGGGAAAAACACCTCGATTAAAGGATGGCTCAAAAGAATTGACAAAAGAAGATATTTTAAAAATCAAAAATAGAACTGAACGTCAAAAAGCAATGGCTGAACATCCTGAATTATTTAGATAAAAAAAGGAGAAAACTATATGAGAAAACAATTCAATTTACAATTATTTGCTGCACCAACAAATACAACAGTTACAACTGATTTAGAACCAGGTATTTCTATCGATTATACTTCTAGAATCAGTTCAAATATTAATGAATTACAAGATTTATTAGGGGTTACTGAATTAACACCAATGTCTTCAGGAACAACAATCAAAATCTATAAAATGGAGGTTGGCACAGTTGCTCCTCAAGTTGGAGAAGGTGAAACAATCGGTTTAACTAAAGTAACTAGAAAGAAAGTCAAAGATATTGACCTAGTATTAGAAAAATATCGTAAATCAACTACTGCCGAAGCAATTCAACGTTCAGGACGTAATATTGCTATCAATCAAACTGATGAAAAAATGGTCGGTGTCATTCAAGGACAAATCAAAAAGACTTTCTATTCTACATTAAAAGAAGGTACTGGTACTGCTACTGGTAAAACTTTACAATCTGCCTTATCTGCAGTGTGGGGAGAATTAGTTAAACATTATAAAGATGAAACAGTTACACCTATTTATTTTGTATCTACAGATGATATTGCTGAATATTTAGGTTCAAAAGAAATCACTTTACAAACTGCTTATGGATTCACATACTTAAAGAATTTCTTAGGTTTAGGTGATGTCATCGTTTCACCTGAATTAGAAAAAGGTACAGTATATGGTACTGCCAAAGAAAACATTGCGGGTGCTTATATCCCAACAAACAATGGGGATGTTGCTGATACATTTGGCTTAACAAGTGATACAACAGGTCTAGTAGGTATGGTTCATACTTCTAAAACAGACAATGCAACAATTGAAACATTATTAATGTGTGGTGTTAAATTCTTCGTTGAATATGTTGATGGCGTATTCAAAGGAACAATCACTCCGGGAGATGCTGCTTAATGTATGTTGCAATTAAAAGATTTTCTGATTTAACAGATGATGATCATATTTATGATACTGGTGATGTGTACCCTAGAGATGGCTTTGAACCATCTAGGGAACGTATCATTGAATTGGCAACATCAAAAAATAAACTAGAAACACCACTCATCACTTATATTGAGGATGAAGAAAAAAACATTGAAGAAAATGATAAAGTAGAAGATGAAAAGCAAACGCCTAAGAAAACAACTAAAAAAGCTAAAAGTGAATAGTTATGGCAATCATTGATGATGTAACTGCGTTATTAGGATTTCCTGAAGAAAAACCTAACAGGACATTAGATG
>UMJI01009592.1_pt1 | contig 10879 bp, 10 predicted proteins | sample 1965991 | NCBI WGS metagenome assembly UMJI01 (sample SAMEA4836140, study PRJEB28245) | human gut metagenome | biome: gut microbiome; material: fecal sample | place: Denmark | collected 2008
GCGAAATTTGCTATCTTCAAACCCGCCGCCTTTGCACAGTGCATCGGTAATGTCCTGCTCCGTAATGTACTTGCCGGATGCGTCAATGATGGGCTTGTTCCACTTTTTGGCTTCTGCTGCAAGGTCGATATTTTTTGCTTGCTGCTCATGGCTCGGCAGCCCTGCCTTTTCAGAATCTTCGGGAGTAAGAGTAAGCTGCTCCATCTGCTGCTGCACGGGTGTAGTCTTGATGGGAACCATCAGACGCCCCTGCTCGATAAGGTCAACAATCTTTGCGGCAACAGCATCCCATGTCAGATTGACCTGTGCTGTTTTGGTAAGATAGTTGCCCTCCCAAAGTTCAAGGTACATATCATGCCGGATAAAACCCACGGTATGGTCATCCACGAACAAATATGTATAAATTTGCTTGTAACAGTGCTTGCAAAAGGCGCTGCGCTCAGCAAGGTCGGGATGCTCATTGAAATATTCCAGAAAAGCCGCATTGTCGGCACGGCTGGAGGAGTCCTTCGCCAGCAAGCCTAGAATCAGTTCATCGCTCAGCGGCGGCAAATCAGAAATGGGCACAGAAAAAGCGGAGGGCGTGGTATCGCTCTCCGCTTGGGGTTCTTGTGTTACAGGCTGTAAATCTGCTGCATCGCCAGTTCCTCGGCTTGGGCCTGCAAGGCGTTCATCCACTGCGTCCAGCCCATCGGGTCTGTCTGCCGGTTCGGGGCGGTGCTCTGCTGCATCAGCGTCTGCATCGTCTGTTCGATTTGCCGATGTACTGCGTTGTCCATCTCCACCAGATGCGGGTACAGCGTTCCCTCCAGCATCATCTCGTCGAACATCATCGGGGCGTTCTCCAGCAGGAATTTCCGCCGCAGGCTGCCGTACTTGCCGATTTCCGGCATCGGCAGCTCGTTCAACGTCAGCGCCGGGATTTGGTAGCCGTTCACCATCATGTACTCCATTGTTGACCTCCTTGTCATCGGTGGTTTTCTCTTGCTTGCCTCCATAATAGCGGACTTTTTCGGTGCGTGCAACACTGTCGATTTCTCTCGTGATGCTGCCGATCTGCTGCATGAGAGGCCGTGCCGTCTGCTGGCAAGCGCTGCCCAAACACAGAGTGATGCGGTTTGTATCAAACTGGTTCACGGACTCAAGGGCAGACAGGTCCAGCCGCGCAGTATCCACGCCGCACCGCAGCGCGGCCATATACAGACAGCTTTGGGTGATAAGCTGTAAAAATAGCTGCCGCTGTTCGTCCGGCTTGGCCCACTGTAAGCTGCTGCCGTCTATGGCTTTTCCCAGTGCGGTTGTGAACATGGCGCTGCGCTGGGCAACGCAGGATGTGGAGAGCATGAGGAGGGCGCTCTGGATGCTGTCAGCGTGATTATCCGCTACGATTTTATCCCAAACAGGCCGCCAGTTCTGGTCTGTAATGACCCACGGAAGCGCTTCGGGAATCTCTGCGCGGGGGATGGTATCGGAAATGTCAAACAGATACCGCAGCCGGGAAGAATTGGCGCGAGTGTCAAATACCGCGATACCGTGTGCGCCGCGCTTGACCCAGCGACCCGCATTATTATTCCAGTAAGCTATGTCGGCCACGGCTGTGGCGGTGGGGCTTTGCTCGTGAATCAAAAGCTGGTTCGGGAAACTATAATTATAAGCAATGGCCGCTGTCTGCAAAAATGCTTTCCAGCGGTCGCTGCTCTCCGTGACGGCTTGCAGTTGCTTTTTGGCAAGCGCACGGATATTTTCGTATTTTGCCATTTGCTACTCCTCATCGTTCATAAGGTTCCGGTTCTGATTGTTTCAAATTCTCTAACTCCGGCAATAGATAATCAACCTGACGATAACCATATTCATCTACATAGAAAGCCTGTGTTTCGCTCCTGTTGTGGATCACAATAATATCGCTGATAGAAACAGAACGCATCTTTTGAGCATTGGGACGGTTGCTTTGGTTATGCGCTATATAAATATCTTCAGGCTCATCCCAGCGTTCCATCTGTCCACTATAAACGAGTTTATAATCCGCAGCCTTCATACGAGTTTTCGCATAAGCATAGTTTCTGAAAACGAAATCACGGTTATTGGTTTGGTATATCTCATAAGGGTAAGTCTGTCTCTTTTCTTTACGAAAGCCACCCGGCCAATAGATGTCCCGCGGCAATTCCAATGGCTTGTCCATCTTATCCGGGAACACAACCGGGGTAATCGGCATACCAACCTCAGCGGCTTTCAAGATTTCCTTTCTAAACTTGTCTACATCTGTAAAGGGAGTAACATATCCGACTATTTTTCCATCATCACTAAGATATTCGATGTAGCCAATTACGTTATCAGAATTTCCCATTTGGTTTACCTCAATAAAAAAGACCCTGTACAAATTTGTACAGAGCCTTGTGTGAATACTAATTCGGTTTTATGCGGGACGATTATTGCTGCGTTCGCTGCGCTTGATGCCCATGAACGGAGGAACCGAGGAACGGGTCAAGCCTTGTTCACGCGCCTTTTGCAGTTGGTATTCATGCAGTGCAATCGTATCCAAGAGATCCCGCATTTCCTGCGTCGCACGATAGTAATTGATGCCGTATCGCTTGCATACAGCACTTAAATTGTTCAGCATTTCGATGCTTTCTTTGGACATACGCTTCACTTCAATGTCAATATGCTCGTTCATACGTGACCTCCTTTTATGAAAGATAAGTGTTAAATATTGTAAGTGCAGCATTATCCGCGATCATCAACATAATAGGACCGCCAGACTGCTTTGAGAAAATGCGGACCGCACCAAAATCACTTATATAATGTCTGGCCAATTCATCAGTTTTTGCTTCAAAGGTTACAACGCCATTTTTTCCACTGTCGATAGAAAGCTGAATGCCAAAAGCAATCATCATCCGCCCAATATCGACATATTTTCGATGCGAAACCAGTGTGGGATTGCTGTCGGGGTGGCTTTCAATATATTCGATATAAACAAACATGCTCTCCGGCGTTTCACGATATGCACCCAAAGCAACGATTTCTCCATCCTCGGTTTTGGCTGCGTACTTCTCTAAATCCGGGTCACCGATAAATTCGCTTGTCCAATCCGTTTGCCAGCAGGATTTTGTACCGGCAAGGTCAGCGTCTGTGGCACGATCTATTTCAATGGGGATTTTTCGTTCGGTTGCTGTTTCTGTAACAAAATATTGCAGTATCATTTTCTCACCCCTGATTGTATTATATCGGATTGTCATGGAAAAATCAATAAATGATTATTGCCCACTCTTTTCCAAACAGCTAATTATCTCCATCATTTTGTATTCTGACGGAGATTTTAAGATAAATGATGGAGATGATCATCATCGTTCAAGTCTTTCCCAAAAAGACAATTTACCTCCATAGCGCTCGTCCTGTGGTCGCACTTTGGCAGCGGGCAGTTCACCGCTTGCCATATCCGCGACTTGCGGGAGAAAAAGTAGTCGGCTGTATCGGTCTGCCTGATCCTTGGATAGCCCTATGACCTTATCGCCATTTAGTCCGCAAACGAGAAAGCGCCCACGAACAGTCACGCCCTCATCATTGACCTGCCTGTTATATTTCAGCTGGCTTTGCGATTTACTACATATCAGCCCGATGCGTGGAGTCCCGAACGGTTTTAGGATTTGGCTCTCGCCCTCAACAACTTCGGAAGCAGCCGCCATCGCGCTGGGAAAACCCGCTTGATAAGGGCAGTAGCCGGGTTCAACAACTAATAATCTTGTCATCGGTGCCCCCTCATCTGCTGCCGTGCTGGTGGGCGCGGGCGTAGTTTTCCAGCAGTTTTACGATAACCTGCTGCATCTGGTCGCTTGTAAAGCCTTTCGGAAAGTATCGTTCAACTTTTGCAACGGGAATCATAAGCTGCGGGTCACGCGGCTTTACACTTGGCGGCTTAGCGGCCATAATATGCTGGATTTTTTCTGGTGTCAGTACGCTTTCCTTGCTGGCCTCCTTGAGTTTTTGTGCTTGTGACAGTGAGGGAGTACAGCCCTCGGATTCCATATAGGACAGGAAGTCCTCTTGTTCTTCTGGAGTAAGGTAGCTAAGTTCCACGGCGGGTGTGGTTTTTAGCTTGCCATCATCCACCATTTTCATAAGTTCGGGGGTGAGTTTGTTCAGACGGATAAAGCGCTGGACTTGTTTAACACTTTCACCGGCTTCATCCGCGACAATTTGGTTTGAACGACGCTCATCAAAATTCGGGCCAAGTTGGCCCGAATTTATTTTTGACGGTCTGCCGCTCTTTCGCTTTATAGCTTCCAGCTTCATCTGATACGCTTTCGCCTTTTCACTCGGTAGAATATGCTCTCGCTGGCAGTTGGAATCTACCATCAAAATAATAGCAGTATCATCGTCCATATCCCGCACTATGCAGGGCATAGTCTCCACGCCAGCCCGCTGGCTGGCATGGCGGCGGCGGTGGCCCGCTACAATTTCATACCCGCCATCTTGCCGAGGACGGACAATGGCCGGGGTCATGACACCGTATTCCTTGACACTGTCCACCATTTTGTCCATTTCGTCATCGTCACGGACTTGAAAAGGGTGATTCCGAAAGGGATGTAATTCCGTCAGCGGCAAAATTTGGATTTTCTCTAATTTTGCATCCTGCCGCTCCTGCTCACTCGAAAACAGATTATCGAGTGAGGGCAGATTGATGTTGCTGCCGTACTCTCTCATTCTCCGTCACCTCCTTGGCAAGCGCTTTGTATGCCAAACTGGCCGGGCCGTTGGCATCGTAAGTCAGCACGCTATGTGTACTGGCAGCGCTTTCTGCTGTGCGCGTACTGACCGGGATTTCTGCACGGTAAATTTTCAGCGCGTGACCGTAGGCGCTGCGCAGGGCGGCGCATACATCTTTGGATAGGTTGGTGCGCTTGTCCACCATCGTCAGTACAATGCCGTCAATATCCAGCCGGGGATTGATACGGCGCTTTACTTGGTTGACGGATTTGAACAGGGACACCAGACCTTTGAGGGCGAAATGCTGTGCCTGCACAGGAATCAGCACCCGATCCGCCGCAACAAGCGATGCCACGGTGATGATGCCCAGCGAGGGCATACAGTCGATCAAGCAGTAGTCATATTTATCCTTGAACGGCTCCAATGCCTGTTCCATGATTTTCTCGTGCGCCATAACATTTACAAGGCTCACTTCCATATCAGACAGACCGATGTCGGAAGGAATGAAATCCACCTTTTCTTCATGGTGAATTACCACTTCTGGCGGTTTTTCATCCTTGATAACAGATTCCATTAGGTCGCTTATTGTTGCGCCGTTTTCGGTGCCCTCATAGCCGAGATAGCTGCTCAAATCCCCCTGCGGGTCGGCGTCCACCAACAGCACCTTGTAGCCCATAGCCGCCAGTGCTGTGCCGAGGTTTACGGTGGTGGTCGTTTTGCCCACGCCGCCTTTTTGGTTTGCAACTGCAATAGTTTTCATGTTCCGCTCCTTTACCGTTCCATGCTGATAAGTCTACGAGCCGCCAGCAGATAATCGTTATAGTCCTTGCCGATGGCCGGGGGCGCGTCCTGCACGATATATCCGCGTTCTGCCAGCCATTTCGCAACAGTTTTTGTGAAGTTTCGTCCGGGGTCGTCACGGTCAAAGCAAAGCGACACGCGCTTTACTTCGGGATGCTGCTGCAAAAAGTAGTCAATCGGCTGATGGTTCAACCCGCCCAGCGCCAAGTAGTGGACACTGCGCCACGGGGAATCATGTTTGTACTGCCGCAGTGTTGCGCCGGACATGGCATCAATGGGGGCTTCGTAGATCTCTACGTTATCGCAGGTTTCCGATTCGGCGGGAATCAGAAAGCCATACTGTTTTTGGCTGCCCGCGACATCTCCGCGAAAGCTGCCTTGACAGCCGCGCTGAAAAGCAGAGCGCGGTACGCCGTTTTCATCTTTGCCCACAAAAACGCAGTTGCGGTAGTTGCCGCGCGTAGTTTGGTATAGGATTCCACTACCCACACAGTAGCGCAGCACTTTCGGGCTGATGCCACGGTGCATCAGATAGGCCGTTGCAGCTTCGGCGTTCCTGTCCGCAGGCGGCAGCACAAAGGGGCGGGATGTCTGCTGCTGCACAGGTGCTGCCTTAACCGTCTGAACAGAGACCGGCATCGGTGTCATTTCGTTCAGCAACCGTACCGCTGAGACAAAATCCATGCCCTCGACCTTTACCAGATAGTCGAGTGCATTGTTGCCACCTTTGCTCTGCGAAAACCAGTGAAACAGCCCATTTGCAGGCGTGATAACAAGGCTGCTGTGCGTCTTGGTGCAATACTCCTTGTCCGTTTTGCGAACCAGTTCGCCGGGGTGATAGGTTTCGAGATACTGCACTACGCTGATTCGCCGCGCAGCCTCGATGTTCTTTTGATATTTGCCCATGATGACCTCCGATTTTTGAAATTAAAAAAGCACCTTGCCTGTGGACAGGTAAGATGCTTATAAGAGCCGATATTCTCTTTTTCAGTTGGCTGTTTCTTCAGCCAGCTGGAGAGGGGGTGTGGGGGAGAGGAACGCGCCGCAGCCCATTCCTATAAAAAGATACAGTTTCCCCTTGGATAGTTTTGACAAGTGTAACAAAGTGGCAGAATGACAGTTTTTGAATAATAGCGGGTCGCCAAACCGTTAGATAGTAGAAAAATGTCCGCTATTGGGTACTGCCGTTTTTTATGTGCTTTTATTTTCCGAATGCAATAGTTTTTGGTCTGCCATTTTTGAAAGATTGTCCACAATGTAAGAACAATTTTCGATTCCGTTGGGTCTGCCAGCTTTTCAATCGAGAGTGCGTTCGAAAATTGAAAATTATGCCGTAATGCGGCATCTTTTCGTTGAAGAAGAGCAGAAAATAAGTTCCTTGAAATTCCTAAAAACACCGCATATTTCCGCTCATTTGGGGCGACTCAAAATCCGTTGGTGGTGACACCGTATGGGTTCGACCCCCATCACCGGCATTCCTTATACCTAAGCCTTTTAGCGGCTTAGGTATTTTTTTGTGTGGCAGACAAAGCGGATTTATTTTTCGACACGCTGAGTTCCTATGCTGACGATACTGTGCCTGTTTCGCGTAAAAGTCAATACGCCAAACAGTTTTACAGAGTCCTAGCCGGAACAAATTTGTGATGCAGGAACGGGACGTTTGTTGACGGTTTCTCGCAAATGTGCTATCATTATAATGGAGTAAAGTGACATTAAATGGAAGGACGGCAAATTGTTAGGGGCTTACATGGAAAGAAACAATCGCAAACGCGGGTTCACATTGGTTGAGCTTATTGTTGTGCTGGTAATTCTGGCGGTTTTAGCAGCTCTGCTTGTACCATCGCTTACCGGATATATAGACAAAGCAAAAAAGAAAGCTGTGATAAAGGAGGCAAGAGATGTGTGGACAGCGTCGCAGGCTGCCTTGTCGGAGTGCTATGCCCTGTACCCGGAGAGTTTTACTGCCAACTCTGCAAACAATAAAAGCAACTGCAGGTTTTCTGTCTACATAAACAATAAATGGGTAGACAATGTGGGCAAAATTTCTAACGCCGCGCTGAATGCATTGCAAAAGAACCCAAAGGATACGGTGGAAGCGGGGACGGCAAGCCGCAGAGTTTCCGCCATGGTGTTGGCGTATTTGGACAGTGCAAACCAAAACAATGCGCGCTATACATTTAACAACGGTAAGGTAATCACCAAAGATACAAAGCCAAGTACGTATTTTGATAAAACACCAAAGTCCACGGACATAATCATACAGCTTTTTCATACGGTTGATGGCAAAGTCATTGCGTTGAATTTCGGAAAAGATGGCTATATGGTAACAATCGTCCCCGGACAGGAAATTATCTGTGAGTATGATGGGAAATGTCTGGATTTCAAAGGATGATCCGGCGCCTAGCAGCCGAGGGAGACCCCTTTTGCTACCAAAATCGTCAAATTTGCGTAAAGTATAAAACAATCGCCGCATAATTATAGACAAAACGACCAAACAATGCTACAATATTCCTATTCCGGGGCGAAACGGCCCCGTCAAGAAGGAGCATTGCCGTGAAGCTGAACAACCGTCGCACGATTCTGGTGGGCCTGGCGTTTTTGTCGATCTGTACGTTCTGGCAGATGTACGACAGCGTGATGACCCTGATCCTGACCGACACCTTTAAACTGAACGAGACCTTCGCCGGGGCTATTATGGCGGCAGATAACGTACTGGCGCTGTTTTTGCTGCCGTTCTTTGGCGCGCTGTCCGATAAGACCAGCACTCGCATCGGGCGGCGGATGCCGTTCATTGTGGGCGGCACTGCATTGGCGGCCGTTTTGATGAACCTGATCCCGTTGCTGGATGACCGCTATGCGGCAAACCCCAGCACCGGCACGCTGGTGCTGTTCATTATAGTGCTGGGTCTGCTGCTGGTTTCCATGGGCACCTATCGCTCGCCTGCGGTGGCGCTGATGCCCGACGTGACCCCTAAGCCGCTGCGCAGCCGTGCAAATGCCATCATCAACCTGATGGGGGCCGTGGGCGGCATTTTGTATCTGGGGCTGGCGGCGCTGATGTATCCGGTGTCCAAAACCAAGGGGGTCGGGCATGTCAGCTACCGCCCGCTGTTCTTCATCGTCTCGATGATCATGGTCGCGGCGGTGGCAATTTTGTACCTGACCATCCGGGAGCCGAAGCTCGGGGAGGAAAACCGGAAGCTCGAGGCCGCCCACCCCGAGTGGAACCTGGCCACCGACGACGGCGCCGGACATGAGGTCCTGCCTGCGCCGGTCAAGCGGAGCCTTGCGTTTCTGCTACTCTCCATTTCGCTGTGGTTCATCGGATATAACGGCGTTACGACGTGGTTTACCAAGTACGTGGAGGCCGTCATGGGCGAGGGCCTGGGCGGCGCGTCCACATGCCTGCTGGTGGCAACGGCGGGTGCCATTGTCTCGTACATTCCCATCGGTGCGCTGGCTGCAAAAATTGGCCGCAAGCGCACGATCCAGTGCGGCATTGTGCTGCTGGCAACCTGCTTTATGCTGGGCTACCTGCTGACGACGATGTACACCTCGATCCAGCCGATCATGTACGTGGTGTTTGCGCTGGTCGGTCTGGCCTGGGCAGCCATCAACGTGAACTCGCTGCCGATGGTCGTCGAGATGTGCCGCGGCAGTGACATCGGCAAGTTTACCGGCTATTACTACACCTTCTCGATGGCGGCGCAGGTCGTCACGCCCATCGTGGCGGGCTCCCTAATGCGGGCCATCGACTACCGCGTGCTGTTCCCGTATGCCGCGCTGTTTGTGGCGCTGAGCTTTGTGACGATGTGCTTCGTCAAACACGGCGACGCCAGAGCCGAGGCGAAGAAGGGGCTGGCGGCCTTTGAGGACATGGACAGCTGACCCGCTGAAAAGTTGAAAAAGCGCTGCCGCACGGAAGAACTTTCCGTGCGGCAGCGCTTATTTTGTTGGCTATTTGCTTTTCGGGTGGCCGTTCTCGACCTCGCTTGTGCCCTGCTCCATCAGATAGGTGGCGGTAAGGTCGGCGATATGCAGCTTGACGGCGAGGGGATAGGTGTTGTAGGCGTCGCTGACGGCAAAGCTGCCGCCGCGCACGGCATCGTCAAAGCCGCCCATGTGCCAGCGTATGGCGATGGCCTCGGCGGTTTTCAGCCGCATGAAATGCTCAATTAAATACACGCTTTTCTCGCCGTGGCCGTAGGGCAGCTGGTCAGCCACCTGATAAAACGGGACCTTCTCCCACTGGCCGGTAACGTCGTTCTTGACGTTGCGGGTGCCGACCTTGTAAAAGTTCGCCTTGCACAGGTCGTGCAGCAGGCCGCAGATGGCGTAGCTCTCGGCGCTTTCACCTTCGGTGAAAAAATGCTGCATCATCGCATTGTAGACGTTGATGCTGTGCATGACCAGGCCGCACTCGCACGCGCCGTGAAAGCGGGTGGACGCGGGCGCAGTGAAAAAATCCGTCGTTTCCAGCCATTTCAGCAGGCGGTCAGCGCCGGGGCGGGTGATGTTTTTGTTGTAGATCTCCACAAATTCGGCGTGATAGTCCTGCATACGAACCTCACAGCTCCATGTCGTCCAGAATGCCCTTCAGGGTCTTCAGCTCCTCCTCGGTCAGGCTGATGCCCTTGGCCATGCGGCTGCCGTCGGGGGACCAGTCGCGGATGTCGTACTTCGGCGGGTTGCCGTTCCAGCTGACCATGTTCAGCTGGCGCTCCCAGCCGCGGGCGTTGGTGGAAAGAACGGCGATGCGTTCGGTAACTTCATAGGTGAATTCTGCCATGATTACAGACTCCTTTTATCAATAATACTAGGTTAAGCAACATCATAGCCGATTCTGCCGGAAAATGCAAGAGCAAAATCAATCGATCCGCACGGCCAGCAGGGCAAAGCGCGCGTCGGTGTCGGGGTGGGTGTCGCCGCAGGTCGAGAGCGTCAGCAGCTGCGCGCCGTACTCCGGCATGACGCCGGTGTCATACAGTGCCTTTTCGGTGATGGCCCTGACGCGGTGCTGCCAGTCCAGCTTGGTGTCGGCGTCAAAAAAGGTGTAGTAGGGCAGCGTGTCCGCGCCGAGCGCGGTATCCACCGCGGCCACGACCTGCCAGGTGCCGCCCTCGTACAGTGTGTCAAACGTGAAGGTCGGGTGGGCTTTATAAAAATCTTCGTCCCGGTAGCGCACGAGCTGGCCGAACATCGAACCATCGTGCATATTGTGGCCGTAGATCAGCCAGTTGGCCGTCGGCGCGTCGGCGCTGACCGAGCAGCGCTCATCCAGAAACAGCGTGCCGCCCACGGCGTAAAAGCGGTCAAAGCCGCGGCGCAGGTAGTATTCGTTGTCGCCGGGCGTCTGCACGACGGGCAGGTCGATGTC
>UMJI01017482.1_pt1 | contig 10856 bp, 17 predicted proteins | sample 1965991 | NCBI WGS metagenome assembly UMJI01 (sample SAMEA4836140, study PRJEB28245) | human gut metagenome | biome: gut microbiome; material: fecal sample | place: Denmark | collected 2008
CCGTCTACGCCATCGGCGGCATCACGCCCGAGCGCCTGCCCGAAGTCCTCGCGGCGGGCGCGGCGGGCGGCTGCGCGATGAGCTCCCTGATGCAAGGGACCCTCTGGCTGGCGGCACGAAATAATCCGTGACTTTTATCACTACATGTTGACATTTCTCGCAGACGGCTGTATAATAGCCATAAATTGTTAAACATATCAACAAAGTATGCATTAACAAGATATGAGAGTCATTCGTCAACGAAAGCTCACGATAAGGCCTGTGGCAGGAGTCTGTTCTGTCAGGGTGTCTTTATCGCGAGCTTTTTCTGGTATTATGGAGGGATTTTACATGAAACTGACAGTAAACGGCAAAGAACTGACCATCGAGAAGTCCATCAACCTCAAGGACCTGCTCGTCGTCGCCAAGGCGGAGCAGCCGGACTATGTGACGGTGGAGCTCAACGGTGAGTTCGTCGATCACTCGGGCTTTGAGTCGACGTTCGTCAAGGACGGCGACAAGATGGAATTCCTCTATTTCATGGGAGGCGGCGCAAGATGAGCTCTTTGACGAATGAACAGATCGAGCGCTATTCGCGCCACATCATCCTCGACAAGGTCGGCGGCAAGGGGCAGGAGAAACTGCTCGGCGGCAAGGTGCTCGTGATCGGCACGGGCGGCCTCGGCGCACCGGCTGCGATGTACCTCGCAGCGGCCGGCGTCGGCACGATCGGCCTTGTCGACTTCGATGTCGTCGACCTCTCGAACCTGCAGCGCCAGATCATCCACCAGACGAAGGATGTCGGCAAGGCCAAGGTCCAGTCGGGCCAGGAGACGATTGCGGCGATGAACCCGGACGTCGAGGTCCACCCCTACAACGAAATGGTGACGTCGAAGAACATCCGCGACATCATCCGCGACCAGGACTACGACTTCATCATCGATGGCACCGATAACTTCCCGACGAAGTTCCTGATCAACGATGCGTGCGTCTTCGAGAAGAAGCCGTTCTCGCACGCAGGCATCATTCGCTTCCAGGGCCAGCTCATGACGTACGTGCCGGGCAAGGGCCCGTGCTACCGCTGCGTCTTCCCGACGATGCCGCCGAAGGACGCTGTGCCGACCTGCCGTCAGGCCGGTGTGCTCGGCGTCATGGGCGGCGTCATCGGCACGCTGCAGGCGACGGAAGCACTCAAGTACATCCTCGGCATCGGCGACCTCCTGACGGGCTATCTCCTGACGTACGACGCCCTGACGATGACCTTCCGCAAGATCAAGATCCCGCGCAACCCGAACTGCGGCATCTGCAGCGATCACCCGACAATCACCGAGCTCATCGACTACGAGCAGCCGGCCTGCGACCTGCGTCATCATTGAGGGGGGAGAGCATGATCATTCATCTGAAACTGGAGGACTACCTCGCAATGGTGCAGCACGCGCGCGAGACCGCGCCAGTAGAGGACTGCGGCCTGATTGGCGGCCGCATCGACGAAGCGACCGGCGAGAAATTCGTGGAGAAAGTCTTCTTCCTGACGAACACCGATCACAGCGAAGAACACTTCTCTCTCGACCCGAAGGAGCAGTTCGCCGCCGTCAAAGAGCTGCGCGCCCAAGGACTCGAGCTCCTCGGCAACTGGCACAGCCACCCCGCATCCCCATCCCGCCCGAGCGAAGAAGACAAGCGCCTTGCCTACGACAGCCGCGCGAGCTACTTCATCCTCTCCCTCAACGGCGGCGAATCCGTTTTGAACAGTTTCCACATTGAGAAACAGACCGACGTGAGCAAAGAGGACCTGCGCATCCGTTAAAAGCAGGTAGTGGCAGGCAGTGCGTTTCGAGTGAGGGACATCGATAAGCGAAGCTTCAGCCTGCTGCGCGGAGCGTTCGATATTCCCCTGACGGAACGTCATCCATGCTCTCTCTCCCTTATTCAGCAATCATCTATGTGTATATCTTAGGAGGAATTCCCATGGCAGTTGATTATAAAGAGCTCAAAAAAGGCGGCTTCATGCGCCAGCGCCAGAAAGACCATTTCTCGATGCGCCTGAAGTCCGTCGGCGGCCAATTCACCGCGGCCCAGCTCGGCACCGTGCAGAAAGTCGCGGAGCAGTACGGCAAGGGTTATGTGCACCTGACCTCACGCCAGGGCATCGAGATCCCCTTCATCCGCCTCGAAGACATCGATGCCGTCAAGAAAGCCCTGCACGAGGGCGGCGTCTCCGTCGGCGTCTGCGGGCCGCGCGTGCGCACGATCACGGCCTGCCAGGGCTGCGCCGTCTGCGCCTCGGGCCTCATCGACACCCAGCACCTCGCGCATGAGTTCGACAAGCGCTACGGTGGCCGCGAGCTGCCGCACAAGTTCAAGTTCGGCTTCACGGGCTGCCACAACAACTGCCTCAAGGCCGAGGAGAACGACTTCGGCGTCAAGGGCGGCGTCGAGCCAAAATGGTCGTCTGATTCCTGCACGTTCTGCGGCGTCTGCGAAGCCGTCTGCCCGGAGAAGGCCATCACGGTCAAGGCGGACGAGGGCAAGGTCGTGCTCGACGAGTCGAAGTGCGTCTATTGCGGCAAGTGCATCAAGAGCTGCCCGACGGATGCCTGGCAGGGCAAGGCCGGCTTCGTCATCTCCTTCGGCGGGCTCTACGGCAATCGCATCGCGATTGGCCGCCATTTCCTGCCAATCGTCTTTGAAGAGGAGAAGCTCTACGAACTCGTCGACACGACGCTCGCTTTCTTCGAGAAGTACGCGAAGTCGAGCGAGCGCTTTGCCAACTGCCTGGACCGCGTCGGCTGGGACAAGCTGGAAGAGGAGGTAAAGAAAGTATTATGAGTGAAGCAGTAAAGACCGACGGCACGATCGACATCACGGATGTCGTCTGCCCCATCACCTTTGTCAAAGTCAAGCTGGCCCTCGAAGACCTCGAGGACGGCCAGACGCTCGCCGTGCATCTCAATGACGGTGAGCCAATCCAGAATGTGCCGCGCAGCCTCAAAGACGAGGACCACAAGGTCCTCTCCGTCAAGAAGCGCAAGGACGGCACGTACGACCTTATCGTCAAGAAGCATGGACTTCTGTCGGATTGAGCCGGGTAGCTTAGATCGAAATACTGTATACATGTAAATTTATTGTTGACGAATGCAGGTGACACTGCTATTATAGAGACATCAGCAAGAGGCAATGGAGCCCCGAAGAATCAGGTACCGGATTCTTCGGGGCTTTTCTGTTCACTGGCTGGTACACTTTCCGTTGAAATCCCCAAAACCAAAAATGCGGCCAGGAATGGACAAAGGCGTCCAGCAGGCATGAAGCTCTTCATGAGCCATGCGGCTGGACGCCTTTTGCATTTGGCCCTGATTCAGCGGCGGGTGAATGGAACGGAAAAAGCTATTATATTTTCCAAGCGTTGCAATCTTTTTGAGCTAATGGAAAGGAATGGATTCTTATGATTGACACTGGCGATACGGCCTGGGTGCTTATCAGTGCAGCCCTGGTCTTTGTAATGACACCTGGTCTCGCGTTCTTCTACGGCGGCATGGTCCGCAGCAAGAACGTCCTGACGACCATCATGCAGAGTTTCTTCATCGTCGCGATGATCTCCGTTGAGTGGGTCATCCTCGGCTATGCCATGACGTTCGGCACGGACATCGGCGGCTTCATCGGCAGCCTCGACAAGGTCGGCCTTGCCGGTGTCGGCCTCAACGTCCTCGAGAACGGCACGATTCCGGAGCTCGCCTTCGTCGCCTTCCAGTGCATGTTCGCCGTCATCACGCCGGCCCTCATCACGGGCGCGTTCGCAGAGCGCATGCGCTTCGCAGCCTTTGCTGTCCTGATCCTGCTCTGGGCCATCTTCATCTACAACCCGATGGCTCACTGGGTATGGGGCGGCGGCTTCCTCGCAGAGCTCGGCGCGCTTGACTTCGCCGGCGGCCTCGTCATCCACATCCTTTCCGGTGTGTCCGGCCTGACGATCTGCATCCTGCTCGGCACGCGCCGCGGCTACGGCCAGTTCGCCATGATCCCGCACAACCTGCCGATGACGGTTCTCGGTGCAGCACTCCTTTGGTTCGGCTGGTTCGGCTTCAACGCCGGCTCGGCTCTCGGCGCAAACGGCCTCGCCGCCAACGCATTCGTCACGACGCAGGCAGCAGCTGCTGCTGCAACGGTCTCCTGGGTACTCGTTGAGTGGTACCGCAACGGCAAGCCGACCATCCTCGGTGCGGCTTCTGGCTGCATCGCCGGCCTCGTTGCCATCACGCCAGCTGCCGGCTTTGTAAAGCCGATGCCGGCGCTCGCCATTGGTTTTATCGGTGGTATTGTCTGCTACCTCGCCGTCGCTGTCCTCAAAGAGAAGCTCGGCTACGATGATTCGCTCGATGCCTTCGGTGTTCACGGCATCGGCGGTACCTGGGGCTCCATCGCAACGGGCCTCTGGGCTACGACGGAAGTCAACCCGGCCGGTGCTGACGGCCTCTTCTACGGCGAGACGCACCTGCTCTTCGCTCAGGTCGTTTCGGTCATCGTTGCTTATGCTCTTGCCATTGTCGGTACGTACATCCTCTTCAAGATCGTCAGCCACTTCATGAAGGTTCGCGCAGATGAGACGGAAGAAATCGCAGGTCTCGATGTTGTCGAGCACGGCGAGCGCGGCTATGCCAGCGCCATGATGGCCGGCAGCCCGATTGCATCCCTCGAGAACTCCAGCGAGATGCTCGCAAACACGATTCTAAGTACGCAGAAAGAGTGAGGCAGATATGAAGATCACGAAAGTAGAAATCATCACACGTGCCAGCAAGCTCGAAGAACTCAAGCAGGCACTCAACGATATCGGCGTGCTCGGCATGACCGTCAGCCAGGTATTCGGCTGCGGCCTGTCGAAAGGCCACACGGAAGTCTACCGCGGCAAGGAATACGACATCAACCTCGTCCCGAAGATCAAGCTCGAGACCGTCGTCTGTGAAGTCCCGGTCGAGCGCGTGCTCGAAGTCGCACAGAAAGCCGTGCGCACAGGCAACATCGGCGATGGCAAGATCTTCGTCTACGAGCTCACCGATGCTGTCCGCATCCGCACCGGCGATCGCGGCCCGGAAGCCATCATGGACACCAAATAAGGTATCCTGAACATATAACTCGAATCCTCATAACCCCATAGATTTGATGTATCCCCAAATGGAGGGCCCCGCAAGGGGTCCTTTCTTCTATAAAAAATCCTGCCGAAAGCACCGCATTCCGGCAGGATTTTTCTTGTTTGCCGCGAAATAAGAGTAGGAAAGAATTGCCAGAAGGCAACTCCTTCTGGCAGGACAAGCAAGACGATGATTCTGATGCATCAGAAAGGGTGTGTTCCTATGAGACATACTGATTTTGATGGACGGTTGGACGGAATCATGGTACGTGCAGCAGTCCGTCTTCACGAGAGGATGGCGTTCGCCTTTGCGCGCGGCAACCTCGCAGATTACCTAAAGAAAATCGGAATGGCAGAAGAACTCGGCCTTGGCCCACAGCGCAATGCGAACCTCGCCAAGATCGAGGACGCCGCCATCCTCCTGCTCGCGCAGAAAATCCGCTGGGCGAGGAAGAGCGGCGCCCTGAAAAGCTACCTGCGGCAGATCAACATGCTTGAGCTGTTGCAGAAAGACAAGCGTCCGGGCAAGATAGGACACAATGTGGCTCATCTGCACCGGCTCCAGGCAACAGGGAAGAAACAGGACGAGTCCGCGCGGCCCGAGAGGGGGAACGTCATCCCCGTCCACTTCCGTACCGTTCCATGACACAGCAAGAGATTTTGCCACAAGTACAACAAGAGGCATAGGAGTTGCGGCTCCTATGCCTCTTGTTTTTTGCAGCGGACTTCTTCGAGTGAGAAGTTGGTCGAATACATTATGCATGTATCTCTCTCTTTGGCTCGAACGAAACCTTGAGAACCATTCCCATGCCATCTGCTAACCGTTGCAGGATTTTCAAGGATGGGTTGCGGGCACCGCTCTCAATGCGGCTGATCTCAGTCTGTGCAATACCAGTCTTTTCGGCCAATTCCTTCTGCGTAAGGTTCTGCCGGTTGCGAGCCTCGACAATTGCGCGGATGATGTTGATCTCAGGCTCCGATTCAGCGTATGCTTTTGCAAATGCTGGGTCCTTCATTCGTTTAGCTTTAAATTCTTGTAAGCTTTTCATCATAAATCCTCCTGTTGCTGTATGTAGTCTGCACGCCGCTCTTTTGCTAAGCGGATTTCCTTTGGTGGTGTCTTGTTGGTCTTTTTGACGAATCCATTTGTTATAATGATTTTACCACCGAGAAAGAAGAAAAAGAGCGCACGAGAGATGTTGCTAGATTGCTTACATCTCAGCTCAAAAATACCATCGCCTAAAGGCTTTGTGTAAGGTTCACGCAAGTCAGTACCCTTTTCTTCCAAGAGTTCCATCATCTGCACCATCTTAGCCTGCATTTTGTTCTCTAGACTCAATAAAAAATCTTCTACGGGTTTCTTGCCGTCTGTTGTTTCATAAAATTTGACTTCAAATCTCATATACTCCTCCTGCCTATATTTTATGAGATATATCTCATAATGTCAACCCCTAGAATGTTGCTAGATCTCAGATTGTGCATGGTCAACAATTTCCAGCACTCGTTTAGCAGCGATTGACACAAGAAGTGGCAAGAAAACAGCGACATCAGCCGATAGTCCTGAGTTTATTTAAATGCAGATAAATTTAATAGATAATATAATCATTACTATTATAAAACGTAATGACATATTATAACCAAGTAGATCTCGTGGAGCTTGTTCGGGATGTATGATCACCGACAGATAAACAGATAGAAAGACATAGATATTCAGACAAAAAGAGCGATACAACAAAGATATGCCGTTCTTTTTGTTAGGGAAAGAGACCGCTTTGCCGTTCTAGCCTTACTGCTTTGACCTTCCTCCAACAGCAGGGTATATTCTATTGTCAGGCTATCGTGTCATGATGGAGGTGTGCAATGAAACAGGGAAAGTATATAGCTGCGGTTTTATCGCTTTACATGGCCTATGGACCGGCCATGGCTTTTGCAGCCAATATGACGACTGGCAGTGCTGGCTTTGTTATTGAAGGAGATAATAATACCGTCTCCAGTTCGAATTCCATTACGCTCGGCAATAAAATCAGTTCTCTTGGAGGAGCGAATGTTGCTATTGGATACGAAAGCAAGGCAGGCAATCAGGAAAAGCCACTAGGCCCGAACAACGCTAACGGTGCAACTGCCGTTGGCACCGGATCACAAGCAGTCAACTATCGAGCAACGGCTCTTGGTGATTACACGGTTGCTTCTAGGACGGATGCTATTGGCATAGGGACAATAGCACAGGCGACAGGCGCTCGATCCATATCGGCGGGTCTTTTATCAGAAGCGTCAGGCGTGAATGCCATCGCCATCGGGGATAAATCCGTATCGAGCAGTAATGACACTGTAGCCATTGGAGAAAAGGCACACGCAACGAGCAGTCAATCGATTGCCATTGGCAGTGCTTCACCTCTTCCGGTTCCTACAGCGTGGCGATCGGGTTGAATGCAAAAGCGACGAATGGTTGGTCTGTTGCCTTGGGCAATCATTCAGAAACCGCCGCAGCTGTTTCAACCAGCACCATGGCAGTCGCAGGAAAGACCTATCAGACGGCCGGTGGAACTGCAATGGGTACGGTAAGCGTGGGGAATGAAGCAGTCAAGCGCACGATCACGAATGTTGCAGCCGGCCGTGTAGCAGCGTCTTCGACCGATGCCATCAACGGCAGTCAGTTATTTGCAGTAACACAGAGCGTTGATGCAAATGCTCAAAATATTGCAAAGGTAATCTCTGATACTACTGTGAAGGACGGCTCCTATATCAAGGGGAGCAATACCGTCGGTCAGAACTTGTCCGCTCTGGACACTGGCCTCAAGACGACGAACGTCCTCCTCGAGAACGACATCAGCCGTGCGGCTGCGGGCAGCAATGCTCTGGCGGCGCTGCATCCGATGCAGGAGTTCGACCCGGATGACAAGGCACAGTTCGCACTGGGCTACGGCCATTACCGCAATGCGAATGCGGGCGCGGTCGGCGCGTTCTACCAACCGGATGAGAACAGCATGGTGAACGTCGGCGTTTCGTTCGGCAATGGCGATGCGGGCATCAACGCGGGCGTGACCTTCAAGTTCGGCCCTGGCGGCTCGGGTCACCATGCACTGACGAAGACGCAGATGGCCAAGGTCATCGACGCACAGTCGAAGGAGATCGACGAACTCAAGAAGGACAATGCCGACAAGGATAAGCGCATCGATGCTCTCGAGCAGAAGATGACGGAGATCCTTGTCAAGCTCGACAAGAGTCAGGGCTGATGGCTGGAAAGGAGAAGACATCACAGATGACAAGGAGTGTCGCCGTGTGGTCCAAGCGGCTGCGAGAACTCCGCCAGGCCAACAATCTGTCGCAGACAGATGTGGCGAAGGTCCTCCGCTGCAGTCAGGTCGCGTATGGCATGTACGAGCTCGGCAAGCGCCGGATCTCGGTTGATAACCTCGTGAAGCTGGCAAGGTACTACCATGTATCGCTCGACTACCTGGCCGGACTCCAAGACCAGGGCTGATCGACATCACGATTCCATAGGATGAACAGAAGGCCGTGTGGCAAATGACACACGGCCTTCTTAGTATCTTGTTTTATAACGATGTGCTATACAATCCGTAATCGCAATTTCATAATATCATACACCTGCAAGATAAATACATCCTTTTTCTGTGTGATCTATCTCATTTTTCCTGCAAGACAGCAGAATAGTGGTATGTATTCAAGGGAAGTTGTAGTACAATACAGACAGAAGGAAGAACTTCTCTTGTATATTGACAAATATATGGATTGTATTTCTGAATCTGCAAAATCAAAATGCATATTGACACTAATCTTAAGATATGGGTTATAATAAAACTAAACGTGCATTATCCATATGGAAGATGCATGTATGAGAACAGTCCCGTTATTTTTAGAAAGGAATGTCATTGTCATGGATGTACATGCTACAACCACAAAGCGCACAAATGTACACGGGGAAGGGTACGTCGCGATGGGGGAATGTCAGCCTGAGGCGGATGGAGCCGCCCCGCGTCATACGCCTAGTATCTGGGCAAGGAATCTGAAAGATCTGCGTGAGCGCAATAACTTATCCCAGGCGGATGTCGCCAAGGTCCTGCACTGCAGCCAGGTCGCCTATGGCATGTATGAGCTCGGCAAGCGCAAGCTGCCGGTGGAGCGGCTCATCATACTGGCGAAGTATTACCATGTATCGTTGGATTACCTGGTCGGGCTCGCATGATGAGATTGTGGCAGCCGAGATGACAGCATTCGCGGAGGGATAATCATGAAGAATAACAAGATCACAATCGGCCAGATGGCCAAGTTGAATCATACGACATTGGCGACACTGCGGCTCTATGATGAGAAAGGACTGCTGAAGCCGATAGAGGTCAATCCAAAGAGCAACTACAGCATCTACGATGTCAGGCAGAGCATGGTGTTCCACATGATCCAGCACAACAAGGACCTTGGGATGAGTCTCAAGGAGATTGCGGCCGTCCTGGACAAGTCCAGCATGCAGTTCTTGGCGGATACGTATCGCTCGAAGCTCATAGCGTTGGACGAGCAGATCGATGAACTGCAATGGCAGAAGAAAGAGATCCAGTCGGTTCTTCACTGGAACGACTACTTCTCTCATCGCCCGCCAAATGGAACGCTGACGATTGGCTACATCCCTTCGTGCCGTGCCTGTGTGAGGACGGCCGTGCGGGATTACTTCCAGGAGGATTTTGGCAGCGTCGTCTACGACCTCTCGTGCATGGAAGGGAAACTGCGGCAGAAGGGGATCCGTGGCATCTATCCGTACCATGCCTTCCTGACCGTGAAACAGGAGGACTTCCTCGCAGGCCGCTGCCGTGCAGCTCGTATTGGCATAGCTATCCCGGATGACTGCACGAAGAAAGTCGAGACAGAGGCGTACGAGAGCAATACGAGTGCCTGCATCTATTTCGAGGATTTCGAGCAGGCCCCCGCCTACATGGAGAAACTTTTAGCTTACTGCCAGCAAGAGCACTGCACGCTGCTCGGCGATGTCACCTGCCAGATCATCGGCGTCCTTGATGCGCAGGATTTCCGCAAGACCGCCGAAACCCTGCGCTTCCAGGTGCCTATCCAAAGAGATGACAGCAGCGCGCCTTCAGCAGAAAGCATATCCGGTTGACCCCTCACAGCATGCGACATTATCCCTGCCGCATGCTGTTTTTTATCTCCAGCAACAATAAATCGATATATTATACATATCTAAAGAACAATGATAGATAACAATATCGAGATTGACTGTGCGACAACAATAGATCTTATCCTAGAACTAAATTTAATCATATGAATTCAGTGATAAATGAGTGATAAATGAGAGTGGAGGGGAAGACCGAATGAATCGAATCTACAAAGTCATCTACAGCAAGGCACGACAGTGCTACATCGTCGTGTCCGAACTCGCTAAGCGGAACCACAAGAGCAATCAACCGTCTATTGACCACAGCATCCCAGCTCTGGCCCGCATCGTCGCCGTGACTATCGCCGCCGGAGCCCTGACGTTGGGGAGGACGCCGGGCATCAGCTGGGCCGCGCCTGAAAACGATAAGGATGCTGTTGTCCTTGATGATCAAGGCTCTTTAAAAAGCACAGACGCAAGAATCACTCATCAGATTGCATCTAATAAATGGCTCTTTCCCGGCGGTGAAGGGCAGAGTATTGCTCTAGGAAAAGGAGCACATGCGTATATGCAATCTGGGTGGAAAGCGTATGGAACTCAAACTTCGCAGTTGCTAAGCTGCTGATTTATTCTTAG